>Ga0208434_1000362_pt1 | contig 23019 bp, 44 predicted proteins | sample 13_taG_FD_184086 | JGI IMG/M metagenome (GOLD analysis project Ga0208434, IMG submission 184086) | Marine viral communities from the Subarctic Pacific Ocean - 13_ETSP_OMZ_AT15268 metaG (SPAdes) (version 2) | ecosystem: Environmental > Aquatic > Marine > Oceanic | place: Pacific Ocean | collected... | reverse complement strand
CATTAGTTTATCTCCTCTGCACTATTTATAAATAAGAACCCACCACTATTACCCTCAGGGTCAGAACTTACTGCTATCTTAACGTCTTCATACTTAGGTTTAGTTAGTATAAACTCAGGGAATCCCTCTGCATCTATGCCTAAGAATTTTTTTATCTTGAATCCCTCTAACTGCTTGTAATATCTGTCTTTAAATTCTCCCATTATACACACTCCTTTTTAAATACTGTGTTCCAAGTTTCTTTACTCTCATCATCAAGATTACCATCACGAATAAATTCTAGTTGGTCTTTGACATATTGTATACGACATTGTTTAAGTGTCCACTTATCTGTAGTTTCTTCATCAAAGAATAATGTAGGTTGTATTTCTTCTTTACTCATATTTATTACTTGGTAATATAATATATTAACCAATGCCAACATATATCTACTTTCGTTTGTCATACTAACTCCTTGTTATTGTTATACATTTTGTGCCATTCTTTTATCTTAGTCATATCACTATCGTACTTTTCAATTATCAATACACCTTGCAGTATATGTGCAATCACATCAACTGTCCATCCATTACCAATCATCTTGTATCTTTGACTATTAGATACATGATTAGTGTAGTTGTCAGGTAAGGTTTGTAATCTTTCACATTCTAAAGGTGTTAGCTTTCTCCACATATCTTTAGATACTACTACATTATCTTTTTGTACAGTAGTTAGACAATTAGATTTCTCATCTTCCCTAACTTCTAACTGTCTTGTAAATGGTAAATCTAGTTGGTCATCTTTCCTAGTACCATGCTCATCTAATCTTCTATTCACTATCCTACCTACTGCAACTTTAGGCTCTCTATGACCACCTTGCATCGTAGTTAAGGTAGGTGCTTTACCCTCTTGAGCATAAACTCTTTTGATACTGTCATGCCCTCTTAAATCAGCAGTACCAACTCTAATCAATCCATCTTTAGATACTGTAGGATTATCTTTCAGTACCATAGTACGTTGCTTACGTTCAATACTATTCCACCATACTGCACCATTATATCTAGCAGTAAGGCAATGAGATTTACCATCAGCATTAGTCATCTCTTCAGTAGCATAACCATCTTCTAATATGTCTTGCATAACTATTCCTTTATCAATCATATCAGCAATACGAATTTGCTCATACTTACCATTGACTAGTACACCAAACCAATACAACCTATATCTATTTTGTGCAGATAGTTTACTAGAATTTAATGCTTGACATTCAAATCCCATGTATTCTGATATAACATCTTGAGATTGTTTAGACATCCTAACATTCTCTAACAGTATATACTTAGGCTTTAGTTCATCTCTTAATCTAATAAACTCAAAGAATAATTTACTACGTTCATCATTAAAGTTTAATTGTTTTCCTGCAAATGAAAATCCTTGACATGGACTACCTCCCATTAGGATATCAACATCGTGATTGAAACTACTAGCATCAACTTTAGTTACATCTCCTATTGGTATTGCATCAGGAAAGTTAGCATCCATTACTATGTTAGCATACTTATCTATTTCTGAATAATAATACTTAGTTATAGGTATACTTGCTTTTATACTAGCTAACATACCACCACCATATCCATTAAAAATACTAGCTATTACCATTGTCTTTATCTCCTATTGGTATTTCTTCGTTAGGTAAAAATTGTTTATCAAACTCTTTCATCGTATCTTCAAATAAGTTATATAACTCTTCTTCATCCATGTCAACTACTCCTTGTAATATTTTTCTAATCTGTCATACAAGTAGTCTAAGCTATCTTGATTAGCTTGGTATAGTATACCTATCCCACCTTTATCAATCCATTTCTGAATGTTGTCAGGCTTGTCATCAATTAAGATGTTACCTTTAGTGTATGCTCTATTAATGGCATACTTTTCTTTCCTACCTGTAAAGATAGCATCACTTGGATTATAATTATGCTTATCTAGCCAATGTCTTTTCCAAAATGCTGAGTTCTTATTGTCATATCTTAATGGAGATGAAAGTATAATCCATTCTCCTTTAGTTAGTTTATCTATATGACTAATCAGCTTATCACTTGTTTCAAACTTAGGTATTGTTCCAAAGAAATCAGTACCTTTTAATTCTGATATTGATTGTGCTATGTTTATGTCTTTCCAATGTTGTACACCATACTTTATTTCTAGTGCTTTAAAGAAATCAGCTATGACACCATCCATGTCTACATAAACTTTTCTTTTAACTGTCATTTTATTTCTCCTCAATTAATCCTAATTCTAAATATTTAATATCACAATTTTCAGTAGTATCTCCACTACCTATAACTCCTATTAGCTTTAATGGAATATCAAATTGTGTATCAGCTAAAGCATCATTAGTGTACATAAAATCTAATCTTGTATTCTCATTGTATCTTGATAAGTGTTTAATTAATTCTTTTATTGTCATTTTATTTTCCTTTCATTTAGTTATACAAGTAGACTATCCCATTATAATCTACTTGTCAAGTGTTAGTTATGCAACTAATTCAAGTTTCTTAAACTCATTAGATGATATCCATTTGCTTACCTCTTGTTCTCTATTCCACATAGATAAACTTTCAGTATCATTTCCCATATTCTTTAGGCTAAATCCATTCCTTTCATCAGCATAGCTAGAGTAGTTAGTAAATGCTGAATATAAAGAGAATACATTACTACCTCTATTGGCTACCTCATTATAGTATAGGCTAGTCATTTTTTCAGCTTTCCTATCTGATTTAACTATGTTCTTAATGATTTCTGCGACATCTACACCATCTAATTTAATGTTAGCCCATGATTGTAGCTTTTGAGATTGTGCATAAAAATCTTGTTTAGCATTTTGTAATTCATCTATGAATGTATCTATGTTAAAATTAGATGTGTTTTTACGTCTAACTTTATCATATTCACCTCTTATCTGACCATTAGTACAAAAGAAATCTATTGCACCAAAAAATACTTGATTAGACATACTACCATCAACTCCATGTAATGCTATGATACGTTCAGCAATGGTAGTTGTATGCTTATCAGTAGTTATTTTAGTAGTAACATTAGGTAAAGTTATATCAGCTATTATTACTGCATTATCTTTAGCAGTAGACACCTTAACTTTAGCATTTTCTAATTCGTATGGTGTCCTATTTTCTTTTATCACATTCTCTACACCATTTATGAATATTTTATGTGATGTAGTATTAAAACTCTTGCCTACTATTCCAATAGGTATATCTTCATTAACATTCATAACATATTTTTTACTAGGTAATCTTGTCTTTTCATAACCTATATCAAATAGTAAACTTTCATCTAGGTTTATTAATCTTTTTGTATCTAACATTATATATTCTCCTGTTGTTTATTTAATTTTTCGTATTGTGCTTTTGTTATTTTAAAATCATATTTATTTTTATCATCTTTAGTTATTTTTTTATAAAATATAGGATTGTTTAGTAATTGTTCTTTTAATGTAATTCCTGTTAATAAAAATTGTCTTTCACTAAAGTTTAGGAATTGAAATTCATTTCTTAAATCGTCATCTGTTTTACATTGTCTCATATCAATTTGAAAGTTTGACAATGGCAATTCCATACTATTTATATTACCTGTTAACTTAGATTTTCTATATATTTTATGTAACATCTTATATTCTCCTTTTGTTATTGGTTAGTTATACAAGTAAACTACATCATTATAATTTACTTGTAAAGAGTTATTTAATTTATTTTTGTCTTTTAATAAATTGTCCATTTTCAGCATCTCTACTAACATAGAAATAACCTACATTATGTGAGATAGTACCTTTTTGAGCATATCTATTTGTAGTACGTCTAAAGAAAATGTTTTTGTTTCCTATTGGATTTTTGATTATTTTTTTCATTGTATTATCCTTTCATTTTGTTATACAATTATTTTCTATTCTTATGTTATGTCATACAACTAAAAGTATGTCAATAACTTTATTTACTTTTTTTTATTATATTCACGTCTATATTTTTCATTACCTCCTGTTACTGCTTTCATTAATCTATACTTAGTTTCTATTTCAAATTGTCTTAATTTACGTCTATCAATTTCTTTTAATAGTTTTAGTTTTATATTGTATTTCATTTTAATAAATCCTTTATATCTATTTCATTTTCTAATTGTACATCATATCCCATTGATGTAATAGTGTTTAAAGTTTCTATTGACAATGTTTTAGTTTTGGCAATATCTGAAAATGATTTAGCTATTTTACATTTAGGATAAAAAAACTTATTACCATATACATTTTTTATAAATACTTGTATTTTCATTTTAGTTTCCTTTTCTATTTAAATTAATCTTCATATGTTGGATTATGTATTTCATTATAATCTTCTTCATAACATGATACACAATAAAAATTTACTTCTTCATCTTCATCTTGATGCATTACTGATTTAATATTATTATCAAAATGAATATCACATATACTACATTTTTTTGAATTAGCCATTCTATTATTTCCTTTTCTATTTAGTTATATAATTAAAGTATATTATTATTTTTAGTTAGTCAATTAATTATTTTTATTTATTTTAACTAACTATACTACTATCATGTTTTATTATAGTGTGACATTTATATCACACCATAATATTTATTTTACTTTTTAATACAACTAAATATATATAGTAACATAAATGAAAACATTATAAATATAGTACCTATTGCACTAGCCAACATGTCTATACTATCCCAATATTCAAAACGTGTTTCTACTATATCAATTATATATAATCCCATTATTAAATATGAAAACATAATTAATATTTTAACTGTTAGTATTAATGATTGTAACATTTTAATCTATCCTTTATTTTAGTTATACCTTTAATGGCTATTTAAAGACTGTATAGCATAGGTAAACAATTAAACTATACTATACTAGCCTATTTATTAACTTGCTATTTTAACAAATCCATTTAATATAGCTTTATTTAATTCAATTAATCTTTTATCTTTTTTATCCTTAGCTTTATATTTAAATCTTAATCCAATTATACATTGTTCTTTATGTTGTGGTAAATAATCATGTAAATCACCGTCAATAACTTTAAATATTTTATTATTAACTTTATATGTTTTAGGTAAATCTTTATTTCTTTTTGTATCAAATATCATAGCTAAACTTAAACCATTATTAATAGCTATTTTAGTTTTATTAGTATCGTTGTCACTTACTGAATAAACAAACTTATAATCTTTATTAGCTATTCTATTAAAGTTTTTAGTATAATCATAATTTTTTAATATGATATCTTTATCATTATCTATTTTAGTTTGTTGTATTATTTCATTAGCTATATTAGAAAATGTATTTACTTTATTATTATAAACAATATTAATATTTTCATATTCAATGTCACTTGAAATATTAAAACGTATAGATAATAAAAGATTATTTCTTAAACAGTAATTAGCTTTTAATTGTATATATCTAATATACATAGCTAAAAATAACATAGGATTATTTAATAATAACTTTTTACGTTTTAACATAGCTTTTTGTTTAGCATCTATATAAGCAGGATTTCCACTATAAAAGATAACACAATTACTTTTACAAGATATAGTCGCATTGTTGCAAACTGTTGTAATAACTTTATCTAATCCATTATAATTTAAATAATCTAATATATCTTTATGATAATCATTATTATTAAAATCTTTTATTAATTCATATGGTGCAATAGCAATACCTATTGAATACATATTTAATTCTTTTAAGTTTTTAGCTAGTTTAGTTTGTGATTTGCTTTCACTTAAAAACGTAGTAAAACCATAATCTTTACATATATTTTTTAATTGGTTTAAATTCATATCTAAAACTTTAATATTATTATAAGTAACATTATCTAAGTTAAAAGTTTTACTAGTTAAATATTTATTTATATCTAATTTAATCATTTGTTTATATCCTTATGTTATTTAATTTATATTAGTTATTTAACAAGGTTACTAAATTAATAATAACCTTGTCAATTTATTTTTATTAATATTTATCTTGTATATCTATTTCATTTAAAACATTTTCAATATTGCTATTAAAACCATTTTTAAAAACATGATTATTTATGGCTATATCTAAATCATTATCTTTATAATTAAATTTCATTCCATATGCTATATTTTTATTATGTGATTTAATTATTTTTTCTCTTATTATATCTGCAATAGCACATTCAATTTCATTAACTAATTCATAATATTCACATTCAAATTTATTTTGATTTGTAATTGTATCATTCATTTTATTTTATCCTTTTTAATTGTTACTTTAATTGAGCTTTAAAGCTCCCATGATACACGTTAATAAAAACATGTATCATAAGAGTATTAAAGTTATTTACTGTTATGTATTTCTTTTAATTCAAATTGTACTATTTCTTTTATAAATTTTGTATACTTTTTATTATTAGCTAAATGTTTTAAATCCATAACTATTTTATGTAAGCTATCAAAATTATAATTAATAGCTTTGCTATCATAATAAAAAACAAAGGATAATAATTGTGTATATGCATTGTCTTTAATAGTACTAACAATATCATCAACATCTTTAATTTTAGTTATATTATTATAATCCATAATAAAACAATCATTGTTGTCTTGTATCTCACTTAATACTCTTTTTTTCATTGTATTCTTTTTAATTCTAATAAACAGTTTATTTAATTGATTGTTTATTAATCCAATTAAACTATCCACGTTAAAGTTATAATCAAAATATGTACCATTTTTTATAAACATAAAGATTTCATCAAAATCATTAGCATGTTTAATTTCTAAGTAATCATTTTTAAATAATTCCATCTTAATTGGATAGTATAAAAGATTATATAATTCATTTTGGATTGTTTCACTTACTTTATCAATACCATTATTAATACCATTTAAAGGTAAATATTCATTTAATGTTTTAGTATAAAAATCAATTAAGTTATTACTTATGTTGATGCTAACAGTATTAGTTAAAGTTTGTATGTTTATTGTATTAGTCATTTTGTTTAATCCTTAAAAAGTTAATATGTAATTAAGTAATCTTATATTTTATTTATTTGTATAAGTAAAGTTTATTTTTAATTATTTTCAATTTAATTTAATCAATGGCTTGTAACGTATGATAGACAACAAAAACGCTTAAACTTAATTATATAACTAATGATACCATAAACAATAAACATTGTTGTATGGTCTTTAAATCGTGTTTAAATGATATCATGTTGAATGATGTATATATAATATAGTAAACGTGTATTTACTTTTTATTTATGTATATAGATTTAATGTATAGGTATCAGTTTTTATGATACATGATATCAATTAAATATAATAAAGATAACTCATAATAAATCAGTTTAAACTATTCATATTATATACAACATATAGCTATAAATTAAATTATTCAGTCTATATATAGCATATAAAACATTATTTATTTCAATAGGTTAGCTATTACACTATATATATAGGCTAGGCAGGTGGCAGGTGGGGGGTATACGTATACGTACTCAGAGAAATACACAGATAGGTATTTTTAAGTGTTAACCACAAGTATAACTGTCAATATACCCATTGCCTAGCACCTAATGTGTGACATAAATACCACACTAAATTAACAATCGTACATGAATAAATTAATTGCTATTGACAAGATGTATAAAACCTGTTATAATTAGCTATAACTTAACCACTTAAGTGTAACACTATAATAAAACACTTAAATAAAAAGATATATACTTGTTAAATACACTTAAATGAACACTTAAGTGATATTATTAGAATAAATATCCGTACATATATAAAAATACTCTTGACAATGCGTAAAAAATCAGTAAAACTATATACACCAGAGAATATGTTGGAAGCATTTTACAGTGCTATCCTAAATAACACACTTAAGAGCTTACATATACCACATAGTTCCGTATTTTATGTACGTGCTGCCATTGAAGCTGACACAGGAGTGAGGTACACTCTTAAGCATGTGGAAACAGCTATGAAGGCAGAAGGAATGTTAGACTAATGTTTGAAGCATACGTACTTGTGTGCATGATTGGTAATTCCAATATATGTCACACACTAAAAGATTTGGAAGGTCCATACGAAACTAAGCAGGAATGTATAGTACGTACCTATGAGATGGCTGCTGACCTCCCAGACTATATGCCTATGTTCCAAGCATTGAAGTATAAGTGCTTTGAAGATAAAGAATCAGATAAAGTGAGAATATAACTATGGCTATCCCAGAGAGAGTCAAATCAAAAATGAAAGAGGAAGGTCTCAAGGGTGTAAACAAGCCTAAGAGAACACCTAATCATAAAACTAAGTCACATTGCGTGATGGCAAAAGAAGGTGACACATACAAATTCATTCGCTTTGGGCAACAAGGTGTCAGTGGAGCAGGTAAGAATCCTACTAGTGCTAAAGATAAAGCACGTAAGAAGAGTTATTATGCAAGGCACAATGCTCAAGGCAAACCAACTTCAAAGTTATCAGCTAAATACTGGTCACATAAGGTGAAGTGGTAACAGGGGAAGAAATAATGAATGAGATACAAAAAATAAAAGACAAACTTATTGACAAGCACGGTGAAGTTAAAGGCATGGCTATATTCAGAGCAGTGAACAAAGATGCGAGTAATCAAATAGCAGGTGGTGGTGGAGAGATTGAAGGCTCTGAGCTTAGTAAGCTAATGGACTCAGAAGACCAAATCATTATATACGAATCAAAAGCTACTAGGGCATTAGGCAAAGCTAGTGGTGGTTCAATTACAAAGAACAGAATAGGTGCTAACGATTATCGCAGTGGTGGCTACGTGCTATCAACTGTAGACAAGAGAAAGGTCAAGAGAAATGGCAAATAAAAAAGGTAAGGGTGGCATAGCCATAATTATATCTATGTTAGGTAAGAAACCTAAAGAGCCTAAGAAGAAAGTTAAGATGGCTTATGGTGGCAGTGTAGGTGGCAAACAACATATGTACACAGCAGGTGGTTCAGTCACAGATAATGCAGGTCTACGTGCTTTAAAAGCTAGTGGTCCAAAGGGTATGGAAGCCTACAATAAAATAACAGGCAACTAATGCCTAATCGCAATTACAAAAAAGAATACGCTAACTACCACTCTAAACCTGCACAGAAGGTGAACAGAGCAGGTAGAAACAAAGCACGTAAGATAGTTATGAAAGCAGGTGGAACTGCGAAGGTAGCAGGTAAAGATGTCCACCATAAGAATGGCAATCCAAAAGATAACAGAACTAGTAATTTAGCTGTAGCATCTAAAACTGCCAATCGTTCTTTTAAGAGAACACGTAATGCTAAAAAACTAGTGAGGAGAGTGTAATGGCTAAAGAGTATACAGTTAAAGTTTTTGGTAAAAAAACTAAGTATAGAAAAATAGGTAGTAAGTATTATAGAATTAAAAAAGATGGCGAGTTAGCAAAGGATGCAGCCACAGGATTAGTGTTAGCAAACTTAAAAAATGCTGCAGGTTCAAGACTCGTATCTAGTCCAGATAAAATGTTAGCAACAGTACGTTCTGCTGTCAGTGGCACAAATAAAAAGGGTCAGATGGGCAGAGGTATGAAAAAGGCTATGGCATCTACAGCTAAAAAAGATGATGGAAGTAAGGCTAAATCAGATTTAGTAAGAGATATAGATAGGTCTAGACTAATGCCTAAAGACGGTGGCAAAGCAGCATTACGTAAATCTCAGGCTAAAGATGCATTTAGCGTTATGAAAAAAGATACTAACATAAAAACAGATGCCAAGCCACCTAAGAAGACAGATAAGAAAAAAGACATTAAAGAAATAAAAAAATCTAACCTTAAAAGTGTAAAGGTGACTAAAACAAAAGCTCTACAAAATAAACCTAAACAAGAAGTTAAAAAGAAAGTAGAGAAAAAGATTACAAAGAAGCCTGAATCTAAGTTGGATTCAAAGGGTAACTATAAAGGTACAAATGTAAAGCCTACAAAGTTACAATTAGATAGATTAAAGAAAAGAGGACTAGCATAATGGTTATGAAGAAGAAAACAAAATACATGGCAAAAGGTGGAATGAAGAAGACTAAGTACATGGCTAAAGGTGGTGCAGGAATGAAAAAAACTAAGATGTACTCTCGTGGTGGAGCAGCTAAACGTAAATAATGTCGTATCTTATAAGTAACGTACCACATTTTAAATGTTGGGTACGTAAGGAGTTCACTTGTAATCATATGAATTATCACGGTGAATACCTACACGCACTAGCTTTCGCAGTTAATACCATACCTGATAGGTCACTAAGTTTTCAGGTAGTCTTCACAGGTTGTACAGAAGATGATAATGTACACGGTGGTGCAATGTGGGCAAGGATGCCCATACAAGCACTCGTAGCTGACATACCTGTAGACGAATGGGCAGAGCCGATGGAAGACCACTTATGTCAACCTTGGGATTGTGAATCAAGAAATCATAGCATCATAGTTATGGACAGAGTAAGTTCTAGTCCTTGGTTATGTAAGATAGGCAATGAGTTCTACACAGCTAAGTATATGTTTACTGTTGACTACACAGACAGTGACATAGCAGATGACCCTGCACAGCATAAACAGTCACACGTGATGTACTTGTTGGATGCAGGAAAATGGACAGGCAATATTGTTGCACTTCCAAATAACAGAGTAAGAGCTACAAGTCCTGCTCTGTGGGTTACAGGAGAAGGTGCTCCTGACTTTGCACCATCACAGTGGACACACTCAGCAGAGTCACATGAATCTTACCTAGACCCCTATACTACATTTAATAACTTATATGAGGATAACAATGCCAACAGCAAAACCAAAAGCAAAAAGAGTAGTAAAAAAGGTAGTTAAAGGATTAAAGAAAGCATCTAAACTACATGCTAGTCAAGCTAAGTCATTATCTAAACTTAAATTAAATAAAGGGGGTAGCACAGTTAATGCTGCAGGTAACTATACCAAGCCAACAATGCGTAAGAACATATTCAACCGTATCAAAGCAGGTGGTAAGGGAGGTGCTCCCGGTCAATGGTCAGCTAGAAAAGCACAGATGGTTGCCAAAGCATACAAAGCAGCAGGTGGAGGATACCGTGGATAAATGTGATACATGTGAGTGCTATGAGTGTAATGATGAAGAATGTAACTGTGACTGCCATGAAGATAAGGTAGCAGAGAAAGGTAATGATTGAGTTTGTGTTAGTGTTTATGATGGGATTAAGAGTAGTAGACCAAACACAAACCTTTGAAGACATAGATAGATGCTTGTACTTTGCAGAAAGATTACACAAGCAACCATCCGTACCACAGATGGAAGGAGCAAATCTACAGATAACAGCATACTGTAAACCTAGAAGGAAACGATAATGTTAGCAGAACTCGCAGCAGCAAATGCAGCCTTCGGTGTTATCAAGAGTTTTATATCAAATGGTAAGGAACTTTCCGGTTGTGCTAAACAAATATCAGATTTTGTTTTTTCTAAAGAAGCCATAGAGAAAAACCTCAAAAAGAAAAAAGCTAAAGGTATAGGTGGTGCAGACTTAGAAGAGTTCATGGCTCTTGAGCAGATAAGAGAAAAAGAAGAAGAACTCAAGCAGATGATGATATATCTAGGTAGACCCGGATTGTGGCAGGACTGGCAACAGTTTCAAGCTGAAGCAAGAAAGACTAGACGTTATCAAGAGAAGATGGCACAGAAACGTCACGAAGAAATAATGGAATACGTAGGCTACAGTGTAGGGTTTATTATCATTATATTCTTTGCAGGACTAGCGGCTTGGTTTGCAGCTAAGTGGACAGGTAGATTATAACTCCATGTATAGGCATCTGCACGTTGCAAGAGAATGTCTGCATAGGATGTAACAGAACAATAGAAGAGATTAAAGAAGCATATGAGAGCACCACAAAAGTCACTAGCAAATTGGACAAAACAGAAATGGACAACTAAGAGTGGTAAACCTAGTACACAGGGGTCAAAAGCTACAGGCGAACGTTATCTACCTGAAGCGGCGATTAAGGCTCTTAGTTCCAGTGAATACGCCGCCACTTCGGCTGCTAAACGAAAAGCAACTAGAGGAAATAGACAAGTATCTAAACAGCCCAAAAAGATTGCTACAAAAACGGCGAGATTTAGATGAGCAAAAGCGTATTGTATCTAAAATTAGCGAAGCCAATATTAAAGCTAGGAAACTATCTCTTCAACAAGCACGTGAAAGCTCTAAGAGAAAAACAAGAAAAAGAAGGAACTAGGAGATTATAATGGACAACATGATATTAGATGCATGGAATGAACTTAGTTACGTTGAAGGTGTTCTATTTACAGTATGGTTATTTATCTTGTACTATGGTAAATGTTGGATAGATTCAAAGTTTAATAAAGAAACTTGTAATTGTATAAGATGAGTGTAGAGACGTTTTTAAAATGGAAGATACTTCCTCGCTTTATGATGTTAGCTAGTACGATGATGTCATGGAGATGTGCTGAATGGTTTATGGACTTAGATAATCCAACAGCAGCACAGTCAGCTTTTGTATCAGTAGTTATGGGTGTGATGACAGGTGTCTTTGGCATTTGGATGGGTCACGAACATAAAGGAGACAACGATGTTAACAGCATTAATAGGACCAATCGCAAACCTCGCTAGTTCTTGGATGAGTAGTAAGGTTGAGAAGGTTAAAGCAGATGGTCAGGCTAAAGTAGCACAAGCTAAAGCTAAGGCAGTTGTAGCTGAGAAAGTTGCAGCAGGTGAAGTCGCATGGGAAAAGTCTATGGCAGACTCAACAGATAATTCGTGGAAAGACGAATTTGCCTTGACAGTTTTACTTTTACCTGCTATACTAGTGTTCATCCCTAGTATGACAGAGTATGTAAGAACAGGCTTTGAGGTATTGAATACATTACCTGAGTGGTATCAGTATCTTTTATTTATAGCCATTAGTGCATCATTTGGAATTAAAGGTGCAGGACAAGCAATGAAAATAATGGGGAAGAAATAATGGCTACAACAAAAAAACCAACAACTACAAAGAAACCTGCAGCTAAAAAGACAGCAGTAGTTAAAGCACATAGAGGAATGGCTCACGTACCAAGAGGTAGACGAAGACCTATAGGTACACCTCAACTACCAAGAAACCCAAGAAGAAGACCACCTAATCTTCAAGTAGAACCACGTAGACTAGGAGACGATAGACCTAGAGGTGGACAGCAGATGACACCTGCTATGAGACGTAGGTTAATGGAATTGAGAAGAAGAGCACAGCAAAGAAGACAGCTACCACCTCAAGGTTTGGGTGGCTTAAGTAGGAGTACACCTGCACAACAAAAAGCTGCTAGAGATAGATTTATTAAAATGCAGGAAGCCAATAAAAAAATGAGAGCTAATGTATTTGGTAGAAGAAGAAAACCAACACAGGCTACACAAACACCTAAAGTAGCTACACCTAGAAAAAGACCTACAGGTACACCAAGAGGACCACAAGTAACACCTAGAAAAAGAAACTTTAGATTTAGAGGAAGAAGATAAAGTAATGTCAAACATTATTGAAACAAACTTTGGAACACTAATCAACCCTGCAAGAGTAGCACAAGGCAGTGCTTCTAGCATTATAAAGAAAGGTGCGTTCTATATATTTTCACTTAGACTAAGCAGTGAAGACATTAGAGAGTATTCATTTACAGATAGAACTAGAGCAGAGAATATGAGAAAGATTCTAATAAGCCACTTAGAACAAAGTATAAAGTTAAAGAAAGTAAATAGTTAATGAACTTAATAAAACTACAAGATGAATTAGCAGAAGATGAAGGCATAAAGTTTGAAATATATAGATGTTCACTTGGGCATTTAACAGGAGGTATAGGACATCTTATCACAGAATGGGATGCAGATTACTACGATAAACCTATAGGATACCCTGTACCTGAAGAACAAGTAAACGATTGGTTTGCGAAAGACATAGAAACAACTATAAAAGATTGTAAACTATTATTTTCGCAATTTGATAATCTACCTGATGACATACAACATGTATTAGCTAATATGTGTTTTCAATTAGGTAGACCTAGACTATCTAAGTTTAAGAACATGATTGCTGCCGTAGAAGACTTAGATTGGGAAAGAATGGCAGACGAAATGGAAAACTCTCGTTGGTTTAAACAAACACCTAACAGAGCCAAGCGTTTAATAGCAATCGTTGATAGGCAATATTATAGAGAGAATGTACCAACATGAGTAGAGAACTAACTGAAAGACAACAAAAGTTTCTAGCTGTTTTATTTGATGAAGCAGGTGGTGATGTAGTATCAGCTAAGAAGTTAGCAGGTTATGCTGAAACATCCAGCACAACAGAGATAGTTAAATCCATGAAGGATGAGATACTAGAAGCTACGCAGTTGTTTATGAGTAGGAACGCACCTAAAGCTGCAATGGCTATGGTGGGTGGTTTATATGACCCTACTGAGTTAGGTCTCAAAGATAAGATGATGGCAGCTAAAGAGTTATTAGACAGGACAGGCTTAGTGAAGACTGAGAAAATGCAAGTAGAAAGCACTGGTGGTGTTATGTTACTTCCCCCAAAACAAGGAGAATAACGTGAGTGATTTAAAATTAATTAAAAAAGTAATAAAAGCTAGAGAGGACATGATTAAAAAAGGAGTTCCATATAAGGATGTAAACACTACATATCCACCTAGTATTCTAAATAAAATGATTGCAGAGATTGGCAAAGTAAAAAAAGCTAAAGGTGGTCTCACAACAAAAAAGAAAAAATAATGGATAGAAGTGTAGGCAAGTGGAAGTTACCACAACCAACAGACTTAAAAGATGAAGAACAAAAAGAATGGGTACAGATACCTCGCATAGCTAGGACTATTCCATTTGGATATAAGATAAACGAACAAGACCCTGACTTACTTGACCCAATACCATACGAGTTAGAAGCCATAGAGATGGCAAGAAAGTATGTAAAGCAGTATTCCTATCGTGAAGTAGCTAATTGGATGACTACTAAAACGAATAGAGTTATATCTCACGTGGGTTTAAGAAAAAGGTTAATGCATGAAAGACAACGTAAGAACACGGCTAGAACTCTCAGAAAGTGGTCTGAGTACGCCGAAAAGGCGATACAAAAAGCGAAAGCCATTGAAGAAGCAAGAACAGGTGCAAGAGCCTAAGATACGAGAAGTATCAGACGTAGAAGCAGTACCTGTAGAAGAACAGAATGTTATCTTCAAACCTAATGTAGGACCTCAGACAGAGTTCCTTGCAGCAGGTGAAAGAGAAGTATTATATGGTGGTTCAGCAGGAGGTGGTAAATCATATGCCATGCTTGCCGACCCTTTACGTTACATGGGTCATCCATCATTTAGTGGGTTGCTACTGCGACACACAACAGAAGAACTTAGAGAACTAATATTTAAATCTAAGGAAATGTATCCTCAAATATGGAAGGGTATTAAGTGGTCAGAAAGAAAGATGCAATGGGAAGCACCTTCAGGTGCAAGGTTATGGATGTCATACCTAGACAGAGACGATGATGTACTTCGTTATCAAGGTTTGGCATTTAGTTGGATAGGGTTTGATGAATTAACTCAGTGGTCTACTCCGTATGCTTGGAACTATATGCGTTCACGTTTGCGTTCTACTGCACATGATTTACCTGTGTATATGAGAGCAACAACTAACCCCGGAGGTCCGGGACATCAGTGGGTCAAGAAAATGTTCATTGACCCTGCACCATACGGAAAACAATTTGATGCCACAGATATTGAATCAGGGAATGTTCTTTCCTATCCAAAAGGACACAGTAAAGCAGGACAAGCATTATTCAAACGTAGATTTATCCCTGCAAGATTATCAGACAACCCATACTTGTCTGAGCAAGGTGACTATGAAGCAATGCTTCTTTCCTTACCTGAACACCAACGTAAGCAGTTGCTTGATGGTGATTGGGATATTAAAGAAGGTGCTGCTTTTACTGAGTTTGATAGGAATATTCACGTTGTTGAGCCTTTTTCAATTCCAAGAAATTGGGTTAAATTTCGTGCATGTGATTATGGTTATGGCTCTTATAGTGGTGTGTTGTGGTTTGCTGTTTCTCCAGACGAGCAGATTATTATATATAGAGAGTTGTATTGTAGCAAAGTACTTGCCACAGATTTGGCAGATATGATACTGGATGCTGAAGCAGATGATGGAAATATTAAGTATGGGGTTCTGGATAGTTCTCTTTGGCACAAACGTGGCGATACTGGTCCTTCTCTGGCTGAACAGATGATTATGAAGGGTTGCAGATTTAGACCTTCAGATAGAAGTAAGGGCAGTCGTGTATCAGGAAAGAATGAGATACACAGAAGATTACAGATAGATGAGTTTACTGAAGCACCAAGATTAGTTTTCTTTAATACTTGTACAAATATGGTATCGCAATTACCTGCATTACCATTAGATAAAAAGAATCCAGAGGATGTAGACACAAGAGCAGAAGACCACTTGTATGATGCATTAAGATATGGTATAATGTCAAGACCAAGATTTAGTATATTTGACTATGACCCAATGGGCAGACCTAGTAACAGTATGCCAATGGCAGACTCTACATTTGGATATTAAGGATATAACATGGCAGAAAAAGATGAAGTAACACTAGATGATGATTCAGTAGCATTAGAAGATGCTAAAGAATCAACAGTCAGTGACATAGGAGTAAGTGGTATTATACCGTTTGTTATGGATAGATACCAACGAGCCGAAGACTATCGTAGTAATGACGAAGAACGGTGGTTAAGGTCTTATAGAAACTATAGGGGGTTATACGGAAGTGATGTTCAATTTACTGAAGCAGAAAAGTCAAGAGTATTTATTAAAGTTACCAAAACAAAAACTCTCGCAGCTTATGGACAAATTGTTGATGTTTTATTTGCAGGGAACAAGTTTCCTATTAGCATTGAGCCGACAGTGTTACCTGAAGGTGTCGCAGCTGACGTTAGCTTTGACCCAAAGATGCCTGAACAGCTTAAGGGAGAAACTGAGATGTCTTCGCCTTATGGGTTTAAAGGTGATGGCATGGATTTACCGAAGGGTGCTACTGAAAAAACATTGGCAGAAAGGCTGGGTCCTTTACAAGACAAGTTGGGAGAAATTGAAGGGTTGGAAGAAGGGGTAGGTAAAACACCTTCTGCTGTTACATTTAGTCCTGCTATGGTAGCTGCTAAGTCTATGGAAAAACAAATCATGGACCAACTACAAGAGTCAGGCACTAGTAAACAATTAAGAAGCACAGCATTTGAAATGGCATTATTCGGAACAGGAGTAATGAAAGGTCCTTTTGCTGTAGATAAAGAATATCCTAATTGGGATGAAGAAGGTAACTACAGTCCTGTATTTAAGACTGTACCATCTACATCACACGTATCAGTATGGAACTTCTTTCCTGACCCTGATGCCGCTAATATGGATGAAGCACAGTATGTAATTGAACGACACAAGATGTCAAGAACACAGTTGCGTGGTTTAAAGAAGAGACCTTACTTTCGTGGTAATGTTATTGATGAAGTAATTGCATCTGGGGAATCTTACGACAAAAAGTATTGGGAAGATGATTTATCTGACTATGCAGCAGACCACGGAATAGATAGATTTGAAGTACTAGAATATTGGGGAATGTGTGACGTTGATATGCTTGAGGAGAATGAGGTAGATATACCTAAAGAACTCAAGGAATTTGACGAACTACAAGCAAATATATGGATTAGTAATGGTAAGTTAATAAGAATGGTTCTTAATCCTTTCAAACCTGCCACTATACCTTACATGGCAGCTCCTTACGAACTTAATCCATATTCTTTCTTTGGTGTAGGTCTAGCTGAAAACATGGATGATACACAGACACTTATGAATGGTTTTATGAGAATGTCTGTAGACAACGCAGTGTTATCAGGTAACTTACTTATAGAAGTAGACGAGACTAACTTAGTTCCGGGGCAAGACCTATCCGTATATCCGGGCAAAGTGTTTAGAAGACAAGGTGGTGCTCCGGGTCAAGCTATCTTCGGTACTAAGTTTCCTAACGTATCAAATGAGAACTTACAACTGTTTGACAAGGCTAGACAGCTTGCAGATGAGAGCACAGGCTTTCCATCATTCGCACACGGACAGACAGGTGTACAAGGTGTAGGTAGAACTGCATCAGGTATATCAATGCTTATGAACGCTGCGGCAGGTAGTATTAAAACTGTTATAAAGAATGTAGACGATTACTTATTGAAGCCACTAGGCGAGGGTATGTTTCGTTTTAATATGCAGTTTAACTTTAACAAAGATATTAAAGGTGACTTAGAAGTACAGGCTAGAGGTACAGAAAGTCTCATGGCTAACGAAGTACGTAGTCAGAGATTAATGTCTTTCTTACAAGTAGCATCCAATCCTGCATTAGCTCCGTTTGCTAAGTTCCCATACATTATTAGAGAAATAGCTAAGTCTATGGAACTAGACCCTGAAAAGGTTACTAATAATATGGATGAAGCGGCCTTACAAGCAGAAATATTAAAAGGTATGCAGGGTGAACAACCTCAACAACCCCCACAGGCAGGTCAACCACCTGTAGGTGCTAACCCATTAGACCCCACAGGAGCAGGTGGTGGTAATATAGGTACAGGACAAGCTCCTATACCAAATGAACAAGGATTTTCAGGAAATGATGGACAAGCAGGTGCTGCAGCAAATCAAGCCGCTAGTGAACAACCTCAAGCTAATGAACAGCTTCAATGATTACATTGATGAATTAGTGAAGCAACAACATAAGATACTAGAACAGTCTAGTGATACAACTACTCTACATAGGTCTCAAGGAGCAATAGCTACTTTGAATAAATTAAAGTTACTAAGAGATGAAGTAAATGGTGCAATCTAATTCACAAAAACAAATGCAAAGCATTATGTCTCGCCTAGAAGAAAAAGATAAAGCAGGTGTTTCAAAAGAAGATTTTAAAACAGCTACTGATATAGCAACCGATTCTATTCCCGGAGTTAGCGAAACAAAAGATATAATTAGTTTAGGCACTAATGTAGGTAAAGGTGATTATATAGGTGCAGGTATAGATGTAACGTCTTTAACACTAGGAGCAGTTCCAATACTAGGAGATGCCGCAAGACAAGGCTTTAAAAGAATAACAAAAAAACTTCGTGATAAAGATATTAACGATGCTAAAATTTTAATAGACGATGATAAGGCTGCTGAAAAATGGAAAAATTCAAATAAACTAGCCGAGCAACAAAGGCAAAAAAGAAATCCTAAGATACAGAAAGAAGTAGATAAACTAAGCGAAGGCTTGACAACTTCAAAAAAATATAGAGATGTTGTAAAAGCAGAACAACCTATAAAGCCAATAACAAAAGATAATTTTCCTGAAATGCCTACTAAAACAGATATAGTAGGTGCGTTAAAAGCTACAGACCCTAGAAAAATAAAAACAGGAATTGTAGGAATAAATAAAAAAATATCTGATGGTACAAGAGTAGGTTCAAGGTTAGATATACCGTCTTACGACAATTATGATAAATGGATTGTTTCATTACATGACGGAACAAAAAAAGGAGGTAATGCCATAGGATATGGGCAAACGGCTCTTTTAAAAAATGTTGAGTTTATTAGTTCTGCTAAAGGAGGTTTAAATATTGCTAAAGGAAAACCTAAAGCAACTATAGCACGTATTCATGGCGATTATTACAATGCTGAACCTGAACTTGTATACGAGTCTGCAAAAAAATTAATAGATAGTTCAGAGTGGACACAAGTTGGAATGAATCCTTTTAAACACAGTTATTTTTATAATAAAGCAACTGGTATGCCAGTCACTAGAGCAGATGAAGTAATACAGGTAGGTCCTTTAGTTTTGGCTAAAGGTGTAAAAAAACCTACGATTTCAGAATTAAAAGAATTAAAAGTAAAAACTAAAGATGGCAAAATTAGAATGTTTAACGAAGGTGGTACAGTAATGAAAAAACAAATGGAAATGTTTGAAGATGGTGGTCTCAAAGATGAAGGTGGTATGATTGATGAAGTATCAGGTAATGATGTACCATCAGGCTCTACACGAGAAGAAGTAAGAGATGACATACCTGCACAGTTAAGTGAAGGAGAGTTTGTATTCCCTGCTGACGTAGTTAGATTTATAGGTCTTGAGAAGTTAATGCAGATGAGACAAAAGGCTAAGATGGGTCTACAGAAAATGGAAGACATGGGTCAGATGGGTAATTCAGAAGAAGCTACTATACCTGACGATATGCCTTTTAGTATAGATGACCTAGATATTGAAGAAGAAGTTGACAATCAGGCAGAAATGGAGTATAATAAAGGTGGAGTCGTTTATGCACAACAAGGTGCTTACATACCAAATGTAGGCAAGGCTTATCAACCACCTGCTGCACCAAATGCAGGTACACCTTATGCTCCTGCTACTTTTACAGACTTGTTAGGTACTAGTGCAGGTGGAGCACCTAAGACACAGAATGTGAGATATGTTAATGAAGCAACAGGACAGGTTCGTATGATACCTCATGTACTAAATCCAGATGGCAGTATAGGAAATTCATTATATCCTAAACCAGACGGATTTGTTAGAAAAGAAGAAGCACCTAAAGAAGCAGCTAAGCCGACACAAGTAGCATCAACTAAGGTAAAGCCTGTTGATACAGGAGAAGGGGGAGACCCAAGTGAAGATGGTAAAGGTGGTGCTAGTTTATCTTTTGGTGGAACAAAAAGTGGAGCAGGAAAAGGTTTACAGTCAAATGCTATAACTGCTAATATATCATATAATATAAATCCCTTTGGTGTAAAAGGTGTTCTTGGTAGTTTAATGACAATCAATGATATAAATAAAGGTAAAAATGTAAATACAATAGGTAATAAAAACGGATTAACAACCAACCCTGTAAGTATGTCTTTTGGAAAAGGCAAAGTGTCTCTTACCTCTAAAGAGTATGCAAGCGTAAAAAACAATCCAACAGGTAAAGAAGCTAAAGATTTAAAAAACAGACTAGAGGTGCTTAATTCCATAGTTAATACACCTTATACTTTTAATCCTGTGACTAATGTTTATACCGACAAATTAGGAAACACTTTATCCACTGAACAAGCAGAACAAGCAGGTAAAGACGTTCAAAATAATATATCACACGAAGTTAGTAAGGGTAGAGATATAGCAGATGTCATAGACGATTTAACACAAACAGAAATATCTGTGGCACAAGATTTTGGTATAACGGATGAAGATGACCAACAGTCTTATGGAGGTGGCTTTGATTTTGGTGCTACAGCACCCGGACAAGGGGTGACTTCAACAGGCACAGGTGGAATATCTACTCCGGGTCTAGGCATAGATTCTTATGACCCTAGTGACGATACTCCTAGTGATGATGACCCCGGAGAAAGTCCTGATGCCGATGATGACCCAGAATTTAATCAAGGTGGACTAGCAGGTAAAAAGAAAAAGAAACCTAAAGTTAAGAAGATGAAGCGAGGTGGATTAGCTTCACGTTAATAATCCACAATAAAAGGCTACTTATCCCCCAACAATAATTGGCTACGATAACCCCCAAGGAGAAAACAAATGGCTGAAGAAGCTACTAAAGTAATGGTGGAAGATGCTACACCTAAAAAAGCAATGTTTATGAATAGACCTTATTCTCAGGAAGAAAGAGTAAAGCGAGATGAAGAAGAACTTGCAAGGCTCGTTGAGGAGCAAAAGGGTACAGAAGAGACTAGCGAGGAGGAAACTCCTAGTGAAGAAGAACCGACTAACGCAGAAGAGAAAACTTTTAAAAAGAGATATGGCGATTTAAGAAGGCATACTCAGGAGAAAGAGAAGCAGTTTCAAAAACAGCTAGATGATATGAAAGAGCAACTAGCTAAAGCAACTAAGAAAGAAATGAAGTTGCCTAAGTCTGATGAGGACATAGAAGCATGGGCAACAGAGTACCCAGACGTAGCTAAGATTGTTGAAACTATTGCTATGAAGAAAGCAAAAGAACAATCACTTGAGCTAGAAAGTAGAATACAGAAGATAGATGAAATGTCTGTTGAAGCTAAGAAAGAGAAAGCTGAAGCAGAACTAATGAAACTTCATCCTGACTTTAATGATATTAGAGATAGTGATGAGTTCCACGATTGGGCAGATGAACAGCCAAAATGGGTACAGGATGCACTTTATGAAAACGACAATGATGCTAGGTCAGCAGCAAGAGCTATTGACTTATACAAAGCCGATAAGGGAATCGGTAAGGAAACTAAGACAAAGAGTAATAAGAGTGCTGCTATGGAAGTTGGCACGAAGTCTACAAAGACTAAAGTTGATACTACAGAAGCAGGTAAAAAGATACTTGAGTCACAAGTTCAAAAAATGTCCTCTGCACAGTATGAGAAACAAGCTGACACAATAATGGAAGCTATTAGGTCAGGCAACTTTGTATATGATATATCAGGCTCAGCTAGATAAATTAAAAATAATGTTGACAAACAAGAATTTATGTATATAACTATACATAACTAGAAGTGTAACACAACCTTATATGTGTGTTTATATATACCCCTTGGAGTCGTTGCTTAAATATATAAATACTAGCTACTTATAAACTACTTGTGTTATACTTCAAATTAACTTTAGAGATTACCCAATTATGTGAGCCTACACAGGAATCGCTATCCTACGTACAACCTCAACGCATGAATGGTCCTTATAAAGTAAAATGACTAAAACTATAGTACACGTTCTGTGTACATATGATAAATGTTTAAGGAGATTTAAAAATGGCATTTACAGCAGCAGCTGGTCACGGTAATCTTCCTAACGGTAATTTTAGTCCTATTATTTACAGCAAACAGGTGCAACTTGCGTTCCGTAAGTCATCTATTGTCGATGCAATCACTAATAATGATTACTTCGGTGAGATTGCTAATATGGGCGATTCCGTTAAGGTTAT
>Ga0208434_1000353_pt1 | contig 23480 bp, 31 predicted proteins | sample 13_taG_FD_184086 | JGI IMG/M metagenome (GOLD analysis project Ga0208434, IMG submission 184086) | Marine viral communities from the Subarctic Pacific Ocean - 13_ETSP_OMZ_AT15268 metaG (SPAdes) (version 2) | ecosystem: Environmental > Aquatic > Marine > Oceanic | place: Pacific Ocean | collected... | reverse complement strand
GTTTGGATTAACCAATGGTATTAAAGCAGGTCTTAATAATGGATTAAGTGCTCTTGATGGAGTATCAGGTTCTATCGGTAAAGAAACATCAAAACTTAACTCTGAGGCAGCAGAATATGCTAAGGGTGTTGACTTAGGCACAGCAAATGTTCCTGGTGTATCTACGAGCAATCAAGCATTGAAGAATGCATTTACTACAGCTAATAATCTTGCTGCTAGTAAAGTATCCAATGTATTTGATTTCTGTAATAATCTTTCTAATGGATATGACGGTTCTACGGGATCTGAAACAACACCAACAAATCCAGACATTGGCGATGATGGCACTTCAAACCCAATACCTACAGGTACTATTACACCATCAACCACAACAGCAGTAGTAGTTGGTAGTGTTGATGATAAGTATGACGCTGTTTATAAGATAACACCTATTGGAACTAAAGTTCCTACTGGTGGGACACAGAAAGTTAAAATATTCAGAAACAATAGTGTAGAGAATGGTGTTATTATTTTCACAGTTCATTTGAAGTCAACTGATACTGCTAGAGTTGTTGGTATTACTCCTGGTATTGTCAGTGGAGGTGACCTTACGTTAGGTGGATCTTTAGAAGAAAATCAGTATGCAACAAACCCGTCTGGAATGAGTTCACCTGAATTCCCCATGTCTGGTAATGTTATCACATCTAAGAAAGTTTACTTCCCTGAGAATGTCAAAGAAGTCATTGTAGATATTCCAACATTAGCAAATAATTCTCCAGAATCTGGGTCAACTGAGTTAACTTATACTGCTACAATTTATAGAGCGGTTGATGATCTTGATTTAAATCAGTATCCTTATAAAAATCTTCCCACCACATCATCAGTATTACATTCATCTACGTTAAGTATTGAGTTCGTTCAGGATCCAATTCCTGATCCAACACCTGAAGATGGAGCTCAACCACCTCAGGTAATCTTTAAAGATATTACTTATTCTATAAGTGAGATAAGTGTAACTGCAGGAGATCCAGCACAGTTTAAGATTATTCGTTCACCACTATTGGCAGAAGAAACAATAATTAGATGTGCTACATCTGATGGTACTGCTATTGATAATGTTAATTATGAAGGTGGGTTGGCTGAGATAAAATTTAAAGCAGGAGAATCTACGAAAATTTTCTCTGTGAATACTATAGAAGATGCTGCTCTCATAAATCAATCATTATATTTTAATGTTACATTCACTGACCTCCAATTACCTCCTGGTAGTTCTTCTAACTTAGGTGGAACAGGATCCGATAATGGAACTTCTGTTGGAGCAGGAATTGTCAAGAAAGCAACTATTAACTATACACCAGTTCAAACTCCATCACCAGTATGTCCTGCTGAAATTTTAATTACTGAACCTCCAGTGACATGCTTAGTCCAAGAAGTTAACTTCCCATTAGAGTTAGGTTTCATTGCTAAAGCTAGTGTTCCTGGATATGTATTGTCATATGAATGGCAGAGGACATATGATCCTACTACAACATGGACTACAGTTACTAATGGAACCAGAAGCGAACTTGTAGATGAATTAGTTACAACGTTTGGTCCTTCTGATGTAACTTTTGTTGATGGTGGCGGTAATACTGTAACTCTTGATGGTTGGGATACTCAAACTGTAACACAGACAGCAACCATTGCATATACTGGTGCTAGTACAAATGAATTGAGTGTTGCTGCACCATCATACTTAATCAACGATGAAGAATACTATCGTTGTATAATCACTGCTACACCAACTACTCCTTCTATATTCACGCCAACATTAACTAAGACCACTGAAAATATTTACATTGGTATGACAAAGGATGGTGTTTATCTTAGTTCAGTTAATTGTGCTCCTCCTGGAACTTTAGTAGATGGAGATCCTATCACATATGATAGTGCTCCTAAACCCTTAACTCCTATTACTCCTGATACCGCACAGTGTGAAGTTATTACACCAAATCCAGTTGTTCCTGATGATGTAATTATAGATGATCTAGATGAAACTACTGATGATGATGATGTTGATCCGCCAACGGACCCAACTAATCCAACAACACCATTCATCGTTCCTACTATTGATGTAGAAGCACCAATTCCAACAACTCCAGTAGTTATTGATCCAGGTGGTGGTGTAGTTTCTGTTCCTATTCCTACTAATCTTCCTAATTATAAGTACCCCCCATTAATTCCTATTTCTGGACTAGGCACTGGTGCTGTTGCTAAAGGAGACATTGATGAAAATGGTAAATTAATCAATATTATAATTAAATCAAAAGGATTTGGATATCCACCATCAAGTTTTGATCAGTGTGGTATTATCACATCTATCGAGGTTACTAATGCAGGAGGTTTTTATGAATCGTCTCCAACCGTATATGTCAATGATGACCCAACTATTGCTTTTGCAGCGATTGATGAAAACGGTAGAGTGGCAGAAATTAGAATAACTAATCCTCAGGGTATTGTATATGATAGAATACCAAGTATATTCATACAAGGTGGCGACGGCGTTGGCGCATCCGCCGTTGCTGTGGTACAATATGTACCATGTGATCAGGTCGCTGATCGCTATCTCAATGTAGTTAATAAATACAACGAGAGCACACTTGGAACCGTAAGCGTAGTAGACTGCCCGTAAATTATGTCAACATCTGTAAATCAATCGCTCAATCAAGGTTCAGTCAAAATAGAAGAAACGGTCAATGAACTTAGAGAATTTATCACTGATGGTTCTTTTGCTTTTAGAGAAACTGTAAAGCCTGGTGATAGATCATATGAGATGGCTCATTATCGCGGGTCGCGAATTCGCTGGCAGGAAGATGGTTCAGTACTATTAATTGCTAGAAGTGCTGAATCAACTCCTATCGAAGGATATCTTGATGTTAAATCATCTGGGTATATGCATTTTGTCTCAGGACATAACATCAAGTTGATAGCTGATGGACATCAAAAAACTGGTGGTGGTGCTGCTGGATCTGATGATGAAAAGTCTGTAGAAATACGTGGTCCTGGAGATATTGTTATCCAAGGTGATGGTAAGGGTGGTGTTGTTATTAATGCTGCTAAAGATATTGAACTGATAGCCGGTGGTAGCATTAAACTAAAAGCAGCAGAACAAGTTAGTATTCAAACAGGAAGTTTAGCACCCGGACTAGGAACTTTTGGAAAGGATCTTGGTAGTGGTAAACTTAGCATAGCAACTGGAATTTATGAACTTGGTTGTACGAGTTATAAGGAAACTGTAACTGGAAGTAAGGTTGAAGAAAATTTTGGTGAAGTTATTAGAGACCAGAAACCAAGTCTCGCTGCACCTACTTTACCACAGCAACATATTACTACAGATGAAACTACTGGATCTTTAGTTCATAAAGTTGGAGGTGACTATGTTCTTGATGTTGGTGGTAAGATGAAGGTCAAAGTTGCTAATAACATCCTCATGAGCCCCGTGTTGGGAAAAGAAATGCCTCTTCATGCTGTGAAGCAAGAGTTTTTTGGATCTAGAACTACAACTCTTCAAACATTAGGAACTCCACCTTACGCTCAAGATTATCTTAGCATTCCTACGGGTAATGTATTCACTGAAATTGGCACTGCACTTCCAGGAACAAGTGCATGGTCTGTTAACAGTAAAACTAAAGGTGATATTGTTGCTCAAGCAGAAGCTATTGGAAGTATTGCATTTAAAACAGGACCAATACCTTCTAATGCTATTCTTCTTCAAAATGCCGGTGGATCGATTAGAGTTGAAGCAAACGGTGCTATCGGAATGATTCAACTGACAGCAACAAAAATGATACAAGGATCAGCATTGAAAATTAATCTGAACTGATGACACTGGGTAAGCATTGCTTCACTGAAGCCTACGGTTGTCCGTTTAAACTTCTAAATGACGAGCAGTATCTAAAAGAGCAAATCATTCAGTCTCTAAATAAAACTAGTTTAACCTTATTGGATATCTCTTCTTATAAGTTTGAACCACAGGGTGTCACCATTGTAGCATTATTATCTGAAAGTCATATTAGTATTCATACTTGGCCTGAAAGAGGAAGTGCAGCACTAGATGTATTTACTTGTGGAGAAAGTAATCCAGAATTAGCAATGGAACATATGTTGATGGCACTCGAAGCAAAAGATTATAATACCAATTGCATTAGGCGTTAATGTATAAAGTAACTGTTAAAAATGTAATCACTGATGAAGAGGGCATTGTAAAAGCATACTTCCTTAACGGAATTCCATTTACATTTGACTCATTAGATGATGATGAAAAAGAGCAGGAGGAAGTAGTAGCAGAAGCAATTAACCACCCATGTATTTCAATTGAACTCATTCATCAGAAATCAGCATATCTATTACAAGAAGGTTTACATCCACTGCTTAGTAGTATAACATTAGATCCAGAAAGTATTTTACCTGACATTCTCAATGAAAATTAATTTATGGTACTCTCAGTCACAACGCCAATGGAGATGGTCGTTATGTGACGACACTGAAAAAATGAGGCAGCAATCCGGTCAAAGACCATTTCTTCGTGATGCTATGGAAGATGTAGCAAATACTGTTGAATACATGCTTGACACTGAAGAAGATTGCTGATATAATATAAGTTCCTTCCGTGTGAATGAAGTCACTGTGCTTCTTTAGAGATCAGGGTAACCTGATCTTTTTTTGTAGTTATAAATAACCCAGAAGAACCCTCTTGTCTATAACTACAGATGGCATTAAATAGATTAACAAATTTGATTGCTACCAGAAATGGTAGGATGCTTTATGTCAATTCTGATGATTTTAATGCATCAGATTTGATTTCTAATAATGGCAACTCACCTACGAGACCATTCAAAACAATTCAAAGAGCATTACTAGAAGTTGCTCGCTTCTCATATGTAACGGGACAGAATAACGATAAGTACGATCAATTTACAATTAACATATCACCTGGCGATTATGTAATCGACAACCGCCCTGGTAAGGCAAACAGTGCTGAAGTATCTGAACTATCAGATCAGTCAAACTTTGATATCTTAGATCCTAATAACGATCTTTATAAGTTTAATGCTACCAGTGGTGGACTTGTAATCCCTAGAGGTACTTCACTTGTAGGTATGGACTTGAGGAAAACGAGAATTCGTCCTCGTTATGTTCCAGATCCTGCTAATAGTGCCTACGCAAGAACATCAATCTTTAATGTAACTGGTGCATGTTATTTCTGGCAGTTCTCACTATTTGATGCTCTTCCTACATCTGATTCTTCAGGTCAGGGTGGTGTTTACAATGCACCCGACAGTACATCAATTGTAAACTCTGACTATTCTCACCATAAAGTTACTTGCTTTACATATTCAGATCAAAGTGATTTGGATCTGTTCTATGCTAAGGCAGCAAGAGCATTTGCTTCAATTCCAACATCTGCGGGTGAGTTAGAATCAAGAATTCAAGAGACTAGAATTGTTGGTCCTCTACAGCAGTCAGGACAGCAAGGTATTTCTACAGCTACTGTTAGTGGTTCATTGGTAACTATTGTAACTGCTGGTCCTCATGAAGTATTTGAAGGACAGCAGATTACAATTGAAGATATTTCAGGGGTTTATAGTTCATTAAATGGAAGTTACTATGTAACCACAGTTACTAATGATAGTCAATTAATTATTACAGTTCCTGGTCTTACAGCAGGTGCAGTTCCTGCCAATGATCTTACAAATGCTATCGTAAAGGCTGAAGTTGATACGGTTGACTCATCTTCACCTTATATCTTTAACTGTTCCTTACGTTCTACCTATGGTCTTTGTGGACTATGGGCTGATGGTAGTAAGGTCAGTGGATTCAAATCCATGGTTGTCGCTCAATTTACGGGCGTTTCACTTCAGAAAGATGACCGTGCATTTGTTAAGTTTACTGAGACTACATCACCTAATCCTAGTTTCGTATTAGAAGGTGGATCATCTGATTCAGTAGCACTTCACCAAGATTCTCAGGGTTATGTTTACTATCGTGGTGATGCTACAGATGGTTGGAGACATTATCACATTCGTGTGTCTAATAATGCATTCATTCAGTCAGTTTCTGTGTTCGCCGTTGGTTATGCCGAGCAGCATTTGATTGAAGCAGGTGGTGATTATTCTATCACCAACTCAAACTCTAACTTCGGAACGATGGCACTTTGTGCTGATGGTTTCCGTCCCGATGCATTTACTCTTGATAAGAAAGGACATTTCTCACACATTGTTCCTCCACAGTCATTAGAAACACAAGAAACTGATGTTCCTTACTATCCTTTGGATGTTCAGAAGAGTAGGGATGGTATTGGTGCTAATGGTGTTGGATCAAGGTTATACTTGTTTGAACAAACTGATCCAAATAAAACTCCAGTATTTGATATCAACCAATATAAAGTTGGTGGCAGGATAGGTGATAAAGTTTTTGCTAACCTTACTAATCCTACTAATAGTCGTATTGAAGAGTTTCAAGCAATAATTAATCCAAGTGGTATTGAAGAGCATACAATTAGTTCTGTAGATACTGCTTTTGATACATTTGTTACATCTAGCACCAATAACTTTGAGACTGCTACACCAATTAGGATTTATAGCACTACAGGTTATCTTCCTTTGGGAATGGAATCTAATAGACTTTATTATGTCATTAAGGTTACTAATACATCATTCAAGATTGCTCCTTCTGAAGAAGATGCTAGAGCTGGTGCTGGTGGTGCTGCAAATAGTATTGTTAATATTCGCTCTCAAATTCCTGCTGGTGCTGACTTATCAGTTAAGGCATATGTTTCTGACACCAATCCAGAACTACCAAATTTTGGTGTAGTTGTTAATGCCAACCAAGAAACAATGTCTACGGGAACCTTCCCGCATGGTTTCACAACTGGTGATAAGGTATTCTTCAATCGTAGTATTATTGCAGGTCAAGTACAAACTGGTGCGCTGCCATTAATTCAGGCAGGTGGTACAGTTACATCACTAAGTTTGTCTACAGAATATTATGTTTATGTTGTAGATTCATTCACATTTAAAATTGCTGATAGTGAATCTAATGCTAATAATAACGTACCAATTCCACTTGATACAAATGGAGATGCTAATGTTCTGACTGTTTACAGAAATATTCAGAAGTCACCACTACGTTTTGATCCAGTTCATAGATCTGGATCAACTCAGGGTAACTGGTATATTGCTGTTACCGCAGATATTACTAACACCATCCATCCAATTCTTACTAGTAGTGATACTAATAACATCTATGGTAACCCATCACTATCTAATACGGAAAACGTATTCTTCAGAAGACTTAGTGATAACAGAGCATTAGCGGATAGAACATACCGTTTGCGTTATGTTATTCCTAAGACTGAACTTAATGCTAGACCACCACTTATTGGATATGTAGTTAAGAGAAAGACTGATGCTAGTAATGTAATTATTCCTTATAATACTGCTAGTGCGAGTGATCAGACAGCAGACTTTGATAGAGTATATTTCGTTTATAGATCCGATACGATCTTAACACATATTCCAGGCGAACAAGATGGTATTTACTATCTGACAGTTTTGATGGGTGACGTTTCACCTAAAGGTTCTCAATTTAATTCACCTACAGATACTTTCGCCTTCCTTGCTTATAGTCAAGATGTTGGCAAGATTTATCCTGACCTTGATAAAGATAACCCTGCTGCTGACCCTGCTGCTGCTGTTTCGGTTGCTGATAACATTATTCATGGTTTTGTTTATCAGGATAATGATAGATCTTCTATCACTAAAGAAGCAGTACAAACTTTAGTTACTGAATCTGGTTTCACACCAACACTTGCTTCACTTACAGGTAAAGCAGTATCAGGTCAAGAAAACAGACTTATTCCTTTTAGTGGTAGTCTTCCTGAAATTGGTATTGAACTTAGAAGAACATCACAGGTTCGTGCTGGTAACCAGACGTTTGAATACACTGGTTTCGGTTCAGGTAACTACTCAACTGGTTTCCCTTCTAAGCAAGAAAGAGTTCTGAATGATAAGGAAGTTCTTTATTCTCAGGCACAACGTCGCCGTGCTGGTGTTGTATTCTACTCTGGTCTTAACGCATATGGTGATCTATATGTTGGCAACCAGAAGATTAATGCTGTTACCGGTGAAGTTGAGATCCTTGATAAACCAATTCTGAGAGTTGCTGGATCTACTGCTGTCGTTAATGATGAGTTCGTTCCTTATGTTGCAGGAACTAAGAATGTTAACATCGAAGGAACACTAGTAACTGGTGGTGGTGCTAATCAAACTGCTAACGGATTTAATAATGAATCACTCTTTAATGAGGGTATTCAAGTATCAACCAAAGATCCTACTGCTGTTAATAGAGCACTGACAACACATGATGTTAACTATCGTCCTAAAGGTCTTGCTCTCGCATCATCATTCTCTAATGGTACAGTTAAGCAGACTGCCCTACTTAATAGTAATTTAAGACCTAATCCTGGTGTTGAGGGTGTATTCCTTGGTGATGCTTACTTCAAGAATACTATTAGTACTAATACCAGACATGAAGGTTATATCTATGTTGGTTCTGACCTTAATGGTAATTTCTTAAATGGTGGTTGGAGACAACTTGGTTTAGTTGGTGTCGGTCATCTTACATCAATCGAAGAAGCTTATAACACTACTGGTGGTCTTGCTTCTCCTGAACCTTATGAAGTTACTGGTAAGTTTGGTATCAACCAAGACAATCCTACCGAATCACTTCATGTAGGTACTGGTGATGTTCTATTCGACAATAATCTTGAGGTCGGTATTGATACAGTTATTCAAGGTGATCTAGCAATTAATGGTGGTGATCTTACCTCCACTGCTCCTACATTTAACTATACCACTACTTCTACTGAAGTTAATTTTTCTACTGATGCGACAACATTAAACATTGCCGCATCTAATGCCCCTGATGGTCCTGGAACATCGGGAGGAACTTCTGTTGCAACACTCAGGAGTGATAACCTTGTTATTAATAGTGATATTGAATTTTCTGGTAAGTTTGACACTGGAACTACTGGTTCTAAGACATTTCTTGCCACTGTGACAGCAGATGTTGCTAACTTCATGACTACACCTAATACGGTTAATTTTGCTACTCAGACAATTAATGCGTTTACTGGTGCTACTAACTTAAACATTGCTGCTTCAACTGGAACAACACAGGTTAATAATGATCTTAAAGTTATTGGTAATTTCTCAGTTCAGGGAACTACAAGTACTGTTAATTCAACAGTAACGACAATTCAAGATCCTGTAATTACACTTGGTGGTGGTGTTGATAATGCTGACCTAGCATCTGATGATAATAAAGATAGAGGTCTTGAACTTAAGTATTATGATGGATCTTCTAAACTTGCCTTCGTGGGATGGGATAATTCTGCTAATGAATTTGCTTTCCTGTTTAATGCTACAAATTCAAGTGAAGTATTCAGTGGAACTGATGCTAGACTGAGGACAGGTGCTCTTACAATTAGCACAGCTGGTGGTAGTAACTATATTAACTATCAACCAAATCCATATTCTCCATTCAATAGTTCTGATGTAAGTTCTAACTTCCAGAGATTGATCGGAAAGTATGGTGTTCCTACAGGAACTATCGCGATGTGGTCAGGATCTTCTGCCCCTGAAGGTTGGACATTATGTAATGGTGGAACTGCTGTTAGTAGATCAGGTGGTTCGGTCAGTGTTCCTGACTTAAGAAATAAATTTATTATTGGTGCTGGATCTTCTTACGGTGTTGGTAGCACTGGTGGTTCAGCAAGTACTAGCATTGATAAAAATAGTGGAAATAATAATCAAACTCCTACTGTTAGTGATAATATTAGCATCAGTGTAAGCGGTCACAGTATCACCAAGGCACAGATGCCAAGTCACAGTCATAGCATAAGTCACAATCATGGAAGCGCGAGTGGATCAGTTCCTTCTCACAGTCATGGATATTCAGATAAGTTTTTTGAAGGTGGTAACAGCGGCAGCGCATTCCCATTTAATACTCACCATGACGATTCTCATGGAGATTTTGGATATAGAGAAAGGCAAACAGATGTTGAGCCAGCGAAAAGCATTTCAATTACTATTCCTGCTGCTTCTACAAGTAGTAGTGGTTCAGAAGGCAGTGGCAATTCTCACAGTCATGGAACAACAAAGTCTGGTGGTGTATCCATATCTAACACTACTCACAAACATAATATTAGCTTTACTATTCCTACGATCCCACCATATTATGCATTAACATTCATTTACAAATTGTGATTTCATAATCGATGTATTCATCCTTTGTTCCTTCGCTAGACCACTTTCCGGCGAACTGAAAATCCCATCGTTTAGTATTACGATCTTTGACCCATACTACTTTAAATCTACGGGTGACAAATGAATACATTTTCAACCCATATTTTCCTTCTGCTTCTTTCTCATCATGATTGAAAGCACCAACATATAAACTTTTGGTTCTTGAATCAATCTGGAACCAATTTTTTCCTTTAGAAAGTTTCATAATAATAATAACTCTTAATGTATGTAGACCAGTTCATGAACTGGCACAGGGTGGTCTCCTCCATGGGGTCCACCCTTTATACTTGTGTCAGTTGAGAGGAACGCATGATTAATCAGGAGATCAAAGGCAATCTTGCCAAACTGCTCGCCACGGAGAACCTTGTGGTGGAGCATCGTAATGTCCCCACAGCATCGTTTGATACGATCCGTCGTGTTCTGACGCTGCCTGTCTGGAACAAGGCATCCTCTACAGTATATGACATGCTGGTGGGTCATGAGGTGGGACATGCTCTTTATACTCCTGATACTGACTGGACTGCGATTGTTCGTAATAGTGTACCACATGACTTTGTGAATGTGGTAGAAGATGCTCGCATCGAGAAACTTATGAAGCGTAAGTTTCCTGGTCTCTCACGTAGTTTCTATCAAGGTTATCAAGAACTGAATGAAGATGACTTCTTCGAGATCCTTGATGTAGACAAAGAACGTCTGTCATTTATTGATCGTATTAACCTTCACTTCAAGGTTGGTGCTTTCGCTATGATCCCGTTCGCAAATAATATTGAAGATCAATTGATCGCTCGTATCGGTGATGCTGAGACATTTGAAGAAGTGCTCGCTATTTGTGAGGACATTGTAGATTATCTGAAGGAGCAACAACAACAGCAAACTCCTGTTGCCCCACAGCAACCACAGCAGGGTCAAATTGATGAAGATGATGATAACCCTACGTCAGAAGATAAGAAGGACACAGACGCTCCTGAGGGTGAATCAGAAGATCAGTCTAATGATCCTGCTGAACTTAACACCCCTTCGTATGAAGGCAGCACTCCTGATATTGATGAGGAAGTATCACAAACTCAGCGTTCTTTCGATGAAAGTGCTGAAGAACTCTCTTCAAATCAATCATACTATGGTGATGTTGAGTATGTAGAAGTACCCAAGATCAAACTTGAAAATACTATTGTTGATTGTAAGGCACTTAACGATTACATCGGTAAGTTTTGGTCTACTCAGGGTTCTGAACGTCAAAAGCATTGGGGAGATATCTTTGAAACAGTAGATAATGAGTATAAGAACTACAAATTATCCGCTCAGAAGGAAGTAAACTACCTTGTAAAGGAGTTTGAATGTAAGAAGTCTGCTGATGCTTATGCTCGCACTTCTACATCACGTTCCGGTGTGCTTGATACTAGCAAACTTCATACTTATAAGTATAGTGATGACATCTTTAAGAAGATCAATGTCATCCCTGATGGCAAGAACCATGGTCTGATCTTTATTCTGGACTGGTCTGGTTCTATGGTAGAGGCTCTCATGGATACTGTTAAGCAATTGCTTAATCTTTGCTGGTTCTGTAAGAAAGTACAGATCCCATTTGAAGTGTATGCATTTACACTTGAGTGGAATCCTTATGTTCTTGATGAAGAAATGGAAATTGGTGAGTTCCCATCTAAGTGTGAGAATAAAGTTGGTGAGTTTAATATTCACCGTCGTTTCTTCCTGCTGAACTTCTTGAGTTCACGTAGTAATGCCATGGAGTTTGACACACAGGCAAAGCATCTCTTCCGTATGGCATATAGTTATCGTAATCATGTTTCATATCACTGTCCCCATGGTTGTGGTCTTAGTGGCACACCTTTGAACGAGAGTATCATCACTCTTCATCAGATCATTCCACAGTTCAAGAATGATAACAAACTCCAGAAGGTTAACGTTGTTATTCTGACTGATGGTGAGGGTTGTGATCTGACATTTAACATTCAGAATAGTTATGCGTCAACAGGTATCGGCACCCGTCGTGTTGCTGGTGCTGCTGCTCTTCGTGATCGTAAGACTGGTAACGTTTATCGTACATTTGGTGAGTGGAATGGATCATATGACAATTCTCTGACTGCTATTCTGTTGGAAAATCTTAAGCATCGTTTCCCTGAAGTTAATCTTATTGGTTTCCGTATCGTAACAGGAACTGAATTCAATCGTTTCTATCGTTATGTTAACGCTTGTCAGTGGAGTGATGAAGTTCCTGAAAACATTCTCAAGCAGTGGCGTAAGTCTAAGGCTGTTGAAATGAACCCTACAGGATATGATGCTCTGTATGCCATTGCTGCCACTGCATTGTCTGCTGATACTACCTTTGATGTTGCTGACGATGCTAGCATCGCTGAGGTTCGTAAGGCATTCAGGAGCACGTTGAAGAAAAAATCTTCTAACAAGAAACTGCTTTCATCGTTTGCTTCATTAGTGTCTTGACACACCAGTTTTTTTATTCTATACTGCCCCTAGGCAATACAACCAATATGACAAATCTAAAACAGCTGATCGAGACTTCGGACTTCTGTGAAATCTACAACCGCTATGCGGTGTGGATTGCGGATCCAAAAAATAAAGCGATGTACTTTCGCAACGGCAAGACTGATGTTAAAATGGGTTTTAGTAATGTGAAATCACCATATGGTCTTGAAGCATTTTTGAAAACCGAACTTAGGGGTAAGATAGTCGCTACAGTTGGTCAACGTGCAAGTAAATATTTACTTGAAGAGGTAGAAACTATTGAAAGGGACGCTAATATTTTTTCTGAAATGTTTCCTAACATCATTGCAACTAAGAAGAATAAACTGGCAGAAGTACAAAGGAAAGTGAATAATACACTTAATGAGCATTTTGAGCAGGCAAGCATTGAGTTTCCTGCTCTCACGACTAAAACACCAACATCAGAAAATGAGCGTATGCTATTAATAGCAGTAGAGCATGGTGCTACGTCCGTTAAGACACCCGATGGATACGAAATCCAATTCTAGAACTGTCACAGGGTCTCACCCATGACCCTTCAAATACTGTATATTTACATTGTTCGCAACCGAGACACCCCACATGCCACGCAAGATCAACATCGACATGAATGCTCTCACATCATTCATCTCCACCAATTATGGTAACGAATTTGGTGGCGATGCTGTTCGTGCTGCTGCTGGTTCGTTTAACGTTTCCTATCCTACCATCATGAAACGTTTAGACCAGTATAAAGTGGGTCACGGTAAGTGGAACCTGAGTATTCAGGAGAAACTTGAGCAAACATATGAAGCACCTTCTGCTCCTGCTGTAGTTGAATCGATCACACAAAACTTAGTACCAGAGAAAGATGATACCTTCGTCCCTTTTGGTAACTATGGTGATCTCAAGAAGATTATTTCTTCTAACATCTTTTACCCTGTGTTCGTCACTGGGTTATCTGGTAATGGTAAAACTTTCAGTGTGGAGCAAGCATGTGCCGCTCTTGGGCGTGAATTAATTCGCATCAATATTACTATTGAAACTGATGAAGATGATCTTGTGGGCGGTTTCCGTCTGGTTGATGGTAATACTGTCTGGCACAATGGTCCTGTCATTGAGGCTCTTGAGCGTGGTGCTATTCTCCTTCTGGATGAAATCGATCTGGCATCCAATAAAATTATGTGTCTCCAGTCAATTCTTGAGGGCAAAGGTGTCTTCCTGAAGAAGACTGGACGTTATGTGAAACCTGCTGCTGGTTTCAATGTGATTGCTACCGCCAATACTAAAGGTAAAGGTTCTGATGATGGACGTTTCATCGGCACTAATGTGTTGAATGAAGCATTTCTTGAGCGTTTCGCATTGACCTTCGAGCAGGACTATCCTACTCCTAAGATCGAACAACGTATTCTTGAGGGTATTTCCCTTGATCTGGGGTTGACAGATCGCGAGTTTTGTGAGAAACTTGCTTCATGGGCTGATATTATTCGTAAGACCTTTAAAGATGGTGGCATTGATGAAGTGATCTCAACACGTCGTCTGGTCCACATCATCCGTGCCTACGCTATCTTCAACAAACGTATGAAGTCTATCGAGGTTTGTGTCAATCGTTTTGATGACGAAACTAAGACTTCATTCATTGAACTCTACGACAAACTTGACGCCAGTGTGCATCAGGAAAGTGCCGTAGATACCGAACCCTTGACAAATTCTTGAATTTCGGTTACACTAAATAAGTATCGTAGCACATCAGTGTTACGATATATAACAAACGAGAGAACGTCGATCTCTCTTTCATCCGTAGGTTAAACTCTACGAGACATACTTAAAGGTAATTAAACAAAATGATTAAATCTGTATTCGCAGCCGCTGCTGCACTTTCAATGTCCGCTACTGCCGCACTTGCTGGACCCTACGTCAACGTAGAAGCAAACTCAGGATTCACGGGATCCGATTACAACGGCACAAATACCGACCTTCACGTAGGTTACGAAGATGCTATCGGTGAGAATGCATCATACTACGTCCAGGTTGGCGCTACTGTAGTCGCTCCTGACAGCGGCGAAGGCGATACTGTTCCCTCTGGTAAGGCAGGACTTGGCATCGGTCTTACAGACGCTCTGGGAGCATACGGCGAGATCAGTTTCGTCGGTTCAGGTGACAGCAATATCGACCGTGGTTATGGAACCAAGCTCGGTCTGAAGTATTCCTTCTGATATCTGCTATAATTTGGGGGTCTTCGGACCCTTTTTTACTGGAAGGTTGGCAGAGCGGTTTATTGCACCAGTCTTGAAAACTGGAGAGGGTCACACCTCCGTGAGTTCAAATCTCACATCTTCCTTTGGAGTTTAACTCCACCCCCATTATCTACATTTTTTCCATGAGCGATCTCAACCAAGTAGAAAACATTCTTTGCGACATTGATGGTCTTATTGGTGCTGCCATGGAGGCAGGAGACTGTGAAAATGCTAAAGCACTGGCAGAAGAATTCGGTGAGTGGTTTACAGATTATAATAATGACAAAGATATTGAAGTCATGTGCCTGGAGGTATTGAGCGAGCAATGATATATCAATACACCATTTTTGTGGTGGTTGCTATTTTTGTTTATTTAATTTTTACTGAACCCAACGCATCACTTTACATTGACTTACAAGTACAGGGAGCATGGATAAACATCCGTAGGTTCTTCTTGATTATGAGAATGAAACCACGTCTCATGTATGACATGTGGGTCATGAGACGTATGGTCAACAAGATTAAGAAAAATGCAAAATGATCCCTGTGTTTTATACGATTATATCTGGTCAAAAGATGTACTAGATCATTATCGTGAAATGTGTACTGATAAAAATTGGAGGGGTCAGCAAGTTCATGGTAATGGCAAATTAGGTAATCGTCAAACCTATGATATCTCTAAAGACTATCCTAATCCTGATACTCTAGTCACTGCATACAGAAATTATCTTTCCTCATCAGTTTCAAATCAACTTAGGATTTTGTTTAGGGATGGGTATAGTGTTGACTGTAAGTTAAGTCGTTATGCCAAGCATCAAGAATATAACTGGCATTGTGATACTTCAGTTCAGATTTCGATAGGTAATCCACAGTGGGAAAGAATTATTTCATCAATTACATATTTAAATGATGATTATGAGGGAGGTCACACAGAGTTTGAAAAATTTGTAATTACACCTGAGGCAGGAAAGACAGTTATATTTCCTTCAGCATTTACTTATCCTCATCGTGGCACTCCAGTTATCAAAGGTCTCAAACATATTTTAGTAATGCATTTTTGGGCATAAAATATGTTATAATTAGTAGTAGTTCTTTATCATTAGTGATGACTACCAATCATCTAATTAATTCGATTGTATATGAGATCCAGTGCATCAATCCAGAAGAAACACTGGATCATGCTAAAGTAAAGAAAGCATCACAGAAGATTGTATCTCTTGTAGAAGAGTATCAATCTTATCAAACTAAAAAACCAACTCGCTGGAGAGCGTCTGACTAATGACAAGTAATATTTACAAAGAATATTGGGGGGAACCATCAAAAAAACAGTCATGGATTTTGCCTGTAGATGGATGTTGTAATCACACCAATGGTGATGCTAGTATAACATTCCCTGATGATCTTATTGATGCTGTAGGTTGGAAGATTGGTGATACCCTTGAGTGGGTTGACAATCATGATGGATCATTCACACTAAAGAAAATTAACTGATGGCAATTCGTAATCGTAAGGGTGAGACTGCTGGTGCTGAAGATGTAACACCTAAGCGTAAACCAGGTCGCCCTAAAAAAACTGAAGCAACAACAAACAAGAAAGTACGCACACCTAAAGGACCAGTAATTGATCCTCCCCGTGTTACTGACGGTCCATTTCATATGGTATTTCCTTACCATCTTCACTATAAGGATCCTGATGGTAGCAATAGAAATTGCTATTTTCAATGCGAAGGTCACATGAACACACACATCGAGAGGTACAAAGTTGACAGAAGAAAAGCAACAATCGGAGCAACAGAACCAAGAAATTAAAGTTCCTGAAGGTGCAGAACTCATTGACGAATGTTTCTATGTCTGGGAAACTAGGTATGGATTGTATTCTACCATGACAAAGGAAGGTCGTGGAATGTTGACTGGTGCCACTAAAGATGGTGTTACTAAGATGACACGATGGCATCTTAAATGCGAGCAGGATGGTACACTGCATCTATACACTAGAGTTGTAAATGTTACTATGGGTGTTAAATTATGAAAGAACATGTTATACCATTATTCTCTACACCGATTATACAGTTCAAATTCGAGAAGCATGATGATTATGTTAATCAATTTGAGAATTGGGAAAGGGTTGATAGATTTCCCATATCATGGTCCACACCTTTAAATACATCATTTCCTAATATCTCCGAAGATGATCCATATGTAGATTCTTCATTGACCAACAAATTGAAAGATGATATCATGTTTCAATTAAAAAAAGTTATGCTCAATCAGAATATTCCAACTGATCTATATTATCAGTGTTTCTGGTATAATGCATATTATAAAGGTCAGGGTCAAGAACCACATAATCATTTGAGCATTGATGGTGAAGATCCTTTGTGGTCTGGTATATATTTTGCTAAGAATTGCTATCCGGGTCAGTTAGTTTTTGTTAAGACTGAATATTCTCATAGATCACAGCAATGGTTTCCTTGGGATAAATCTAAGTTGAAAACATATTACCAAGAAATATCTCCTACTCAATTTTCAACAGGTGATATACTACTGTTTCCTCCTCATTTACATCACTCAGTGAAGGTAGACGAAAGAAATATAGATAACCAAAGACTAACATTTTCATTTAATATCTCTCATCATGAAAAACGATAGAAAAATTATAGATTATTTTGCTGTACCTGTTATACAGTTTAAGTTTGAAAAACATGAACAATATCATGATAAATGGGCTAATTGGGACAGGCGTGTAAGACAACCAGATGGATGGCAGTGTGATGTAAATTCATCATTTCCTCAACTTACTGATGATGATCCATATGTTAATCCAGCAGTAGCTGATGAATTGGAGAAGGATTTACTTTTTCAAATTAAGAAGGTGTTGGGGCATTATAATCTCAGTAAGGATGTCTTATTCCATGCATTCTGGTATAATGCATACTATGAAAAGCAAGGTCAGGAATCTCATATGCATTTGTCGCCCATTAATATCAACCCTACTTGGTCTGGTATATACTTTGCTAAAAATTGTTTCCAACATCAACTTAGTTTTCATCGAAATGATTTTTCACTAAAAACACAAGGTTACTTCGATGTGAGTAATAGTCAACTTAGAAAGTATTATGAAGATACTGTTGAGACAGATTTTTCTGATGGAGATATGGTATTGTTTCCGCCACATCTACATCATTCTGTGAGAGTTGGTAAAACGAATGAGGAACAGCAACGTCTGACATTTTCATTTAACCTAGATAGTGCTGCAAATGTAGAATTCAGACGCCAGACAATTGGTGAGGGGGCAATGTGAGAGAAGAACAAAATGATCTTAATGAGTATTATTCTGATAGGATTAATGATTTAGAGTTAAGAGTGGATATGTTGGAAAGATATGTTTCAGAGTTAAGGAGCGAAATTAGCAATATTCATCCTGTGCAGTATAATATAGTTTCTAAAGAAGACATTGATGCATAGTATACGTGATTACATCAAATTATATGAGAATATCTTCACCCCAGAAGATTGTGCAATAATTCTTGATGAATATAAAGACTGTGATTCTTGGAAACAAGCAAGGATAGGATCTAGATCTAGTGCAAATTTAGATATTCGTAATTGTGATATTATGAATGTATCTTTGTCTCATATTATTAATAAGAATATGCATCATCGTAAAGAGATTGATAGCATGATCTATAAGAAGATAGGTGAGGTGATGAAAAAATATACTAATAAATTTCCTCTTTGTCACCTCCGAGATGATAGTGGATATGATCTACTCAGATATAAAAAGGGTGGATATTATAGAGAACATGTAGATAATAGTTCAGATTTGCCGAGAACAGTTGCTATGTCTATCAACTTAAATGATGACTATGTGGGTGGAGAAATGACATTCTTTAGCAACAAAATACATGTCAAAGGCGGTGTTGGTAGTGTAATAGCATTTCCTGCTAGTTTTATGTACCCTCATCAAATTCTAGATGTTACTGAAGGAACTAGATATTCTATTGTAACTTGGTTAACATAATGTATGAAGAACTGAATTGTTTTGAAGAGGCACTTAAGCACTTCGGAACAAGAGTTGAGATCATCACTGCTATGGAAATGGCAAGAAAAATATCACCTGAAGATGCTTATCAGATGATTAAGGATGAACTCAAAGAAGTTAAATTATGTCGCAAACAGTTTAAAAAGGGGGATTGTCATGATTGAAGGTGAAGATAATTTACGGAGATTTTTTACCAATAAATTTCACATTGCTAAACATCATGGTGAATATGGTGATTGGAGAATAGACAACAAATATGCTGAACTTCACTTATGTAAACTTGCTCATTTGTTGACTGAAACTAAACTTATAGATCACAAAGAAATTGCTTGGAAAAATCTTCCTTGCATGTCTAGAGGCATAAGATATGATGAATGTGATATTTCATGTCCAGGAATACTATCTTTAGATGCTCCAAATCCTCATGGAAAAAAATACCGAATGATAGATGGTAACCATCGAATGTCAAAGATGACTAACATGAAAGTAACAGAAAGTTGCTATTACATCATTGAATATGCTATACTAAAACCGTTCTTTATATTCCACAGGACACCATAATGACTAAACCAGAAGATGATTCACTACTCGTCGAATATGACGAGGACACAGGTACAATGAAGATTGAATGGGATGATAAAGATCCTAAATGGAACTGGTTGAATAGTCTCGATCAGCAAGAAGTTAAGGAAGTCATCAGCACCAATCTCTCACGAATGCTATCAGAACATGAAGGTGACGTTTAGTAACAGGAATCTAAATAAAGTGTTGAAAGTCACACACTTTCGATAATTTCCTGTTATAATTGATAAATCACTAAGGTAACACATGACACTTTCAATGAAAGACCAGAAACTAACTCAAGAAGAAGTCGAAAGCATTGAAAATGCCATCGAAGATGCTGGTGTTACCGCTATTCATCCCAGTAAAATGGAAGCATTCGCCCAGTATATGGTCGAAAAAATGAAAATTCAAAATAAATAGTAACAAACTGTTATAAAACAATGGAAAACATCGAAACTCACATCGCCAAGGACAAAGAAATTCTTGACAACCCTATGATCTCTCCTAATCAACGTCGCCACATTGAAGGTGAGTTGCAAGAATTGGAAGACTATGCTGAAAATCACAAGGCAGAGATTGAAGCAGGAGATCATCATGATCCATCACCACTAGAACTATTCTGTGATGCAAATCCATCAGAACCTGAGTGTTTAGTATATGAAGATTAGTGATTTTGTAAAGGGACAACGATTTCTCTACACTGCTAATGGTTTTGAACACGATGGTGTAGTAAACTTCATTGATGATGTTGGTGGAAAGTATATTACACTGACAGTTGGTCCGAGTAATTTAGTGATCTATCCAGAATGGTGGGACAGATTGACCCAAATTGACAATCCCCCCTGTGACAGTTAATGAACCGGTACAGCACCCTTGACGGGGTGCTTTTTTTATGCCATACTTACAAAGTAATCGAGACCACAGCATGAACGAGTATCTGACCCGCACACTCCTTCCGTTGATTGTCACCATTCAACCTAAGAAGTCTGAGAGTTATACTCTTGATGCACTGGGATTAGAGCGTCAGTCTTCTCAGTCTATCCTGATTACGTTCGGTGAGCGTATTGAACAGTTCTGGAATACTGTTATCAGTGACAGTAAGAGTGATAATCTGATTGAAGAAAATAATTTAGTGGAAGTAAACGGTAAGCAGCGTCAAGTTGATCATAGTTTCAAGTGCTATCTTGATTCTGTTCTTTACTATCTGGAGAGTAAGTGTAACTTAAACTTTGACAGTGAGAAGATTAAAGTATCAAATAAGAAGATTGATGAGGTTAAATGTGCTCTCAATGCTGACGTTGGTGCATACTTTGTTCCTGTTGTGAGTGAAATTGCCAAGAAAGATCTGACTAAGTACAACAATAAAGGAGTGCAAGTCTTCGGTGTTAAGTGGATGCTTTCTAAGATTGATGCACAGTTTACTGAAGAAGAATATTTCACATTCTTGCGTGAGGTTGTTGCTCCGATCTTAGAAGATAAGGGTCTGTGATATAATTAACTAGTAAACTGACTGAGTACATATGAAACCTGTCATTAAGTATCAAGGTGGTAAAACCCGCGAGATTAAAACTATCACGCGGATGATGCCTAAACAATTCAATCGCATTGTAGAACCATTTTGTGGTGGTGCAGCAGTGTCATTTAACTTCGAGAAACCATCAGTATTATCTGATAGTAACTCGATGGTAATCAATCTCTACAAAGTATTGCAGAGTGATGATTATGTGCATGTCTTAAATCGTATTGACACCATCAAAAGTTATGATCATGATGCACTACAAGAGGCATTCTATGCTGCAAGAAATGTAATCAATAATCCTCAAGATTTCACACCATTGATACAAGCAATATCATATATTATTGTGCGGCAGTTATGTTTCTCTGGTATGGAGAGGTATAATGCTAAGGGTGAGTTTAATGTGCCATTCGGACATTATAAGAAGATGGGATGTAACTTAACAGCAGATCATCATACATTTCTGAGTAATACTATCATTGATCATGGTGATTTTGAGGTAGCACTCAATCATGCTAACTCCGATGACTTTGTGTTCATTGATCCTCCTTATCTTGATCGTTTAGGATATCATTCTGGTGATGGTGGTGAGGTTCACTCACGTCTCGCAGAAATTCTTAAGAATGCATCATACAAATGGATGATAGTACACTCTGACCATGAGTTCTATCGTGAGAAATACAAATCTTTTCATATTATGACTAAAGATTTTCAGTATGCTCAACGGTTTGGTAAAGATAAAGACCATGCTGGTGCTAGCGTACAGCATCTTTACATCACCAACTACGAACCAGTTGACGAACTGGCACAGGGTCGTCTCCCACTGCCCTGAAACCGTGTATATTAGATGAGTGGAGGGGAGACCCGACACAATCACCACTAACTTCATTATGCAAATCTCCAACAACGTCTGCACTGTTGATTTCTTCCCTGAGGCATTCATCGCTGATGAGGGCGTCAAGCGTTTCCAGAAGCGTGTCACCTTCAGCAATGGTGTTAAGTCCTATAGCACTGTAACCATGCTCACAGCACGTAATGAGTGGGAGACACGCATTGCTAATGGTGCTGAGGTTACTGGTTATAACATGTCACAAATGCCACGTTCAGAGTATATGCCAATGGCAGTCGGATGAATAATATTCCTTTCTTTACCGTCCAAGAATGGGAGGAGCAATGGGATAGTCTCTTTGCTCGCGTCGAGAACGGTGAAACACTCGGGGTGACAAATGGCACGCAGTGTGCTATTATGTTACCGTACACAATCTATCAATCAATCAAACCAACTTCTAAAGAAATGATCGTATCTGCTCCTATCGCTCGTATGTTGACTGCTGAACAGTCTAGTGCTGTTGCATTCATCAAGATCGAAGACAATACTGTGACTATTGCTTATCAGTCCAATCCTGATAACATGTATGAATTCACCAGTGAATCACAAACCTTTGTATCACAACTGACGCAAATCGTTGAGGCGGAAGATCTTATGGGTATGTCTCTCGGTGGTGTTATTGCTGATGCTCGTCGCGTTGGTGATCTGGTTCAGAATGGTTAGTCTTCCATTAGTTTATGAAGAAACAGTTCTTCTACAAGATATCCTGATCGCTCTCGATAACGGTGAACCAGTTATCATCGAGGATCAGGAGTTATTTCACTCACTCTATCTTAAGGTAATGCAATCATGACTTATATTGTTACCATGTATGCCGCTGGCAAAACATTCAAAGAAAAAGTAATCGCTGCTAATCCTCAAGATGCTCGCACAACTGCTGAAGCCCGCAACCCAAGCGCCACAGTCATGGGAGTTACTGTTCAGTTCGACTGAATATGTTGACGAAAGTGTTGATGGTGCAATTGAAGATCACCACATCAATGAATTACATAAGTTTGCTGAACTGTCAATCAACCCTGTGACAGTTCATAAACTGGTTGCTAGTACGTGGCAAACGCTCTAGCATGGTCTATAATTAATTCATCAGCAAGGCACTCATGACCGTCACCATCGTCAAGCACTCCTTCTACAAGATCGAGATCGACACTCACGAGGCACCACAGCAACCCATCGTATACTTCCGCAAGGAAGGCAAGTGTACCACTGCTAAGGGCATGGATCGTCAGCACAATCGTATCGTGAATGAGACTGTTGAGGCATGGCGTCCATTCTCACAGCGGATCCGTCGTTACACTGTCTCCCGTGTACCAGTTGACGTAGTGGTACAAGGTGAGATCCGCAAGGCATAATACCTGCTATAATTAATTCATCAACCAAGGAACCCCACTCATGATCGTTCTCACCTGCGAAGACCACGGATGTGCTTATTCTAT
>Ga0208434_1000350_pt1 | contig 23612 bp, 29 predicted proteins | sample 13_taG_FD_184086 | JGI IMG/M metagenome (GOLD analysis project Ga0208434, IMG submission 184086) | Marine viral communities from the Subarctic Pacific Ocean - 13_ETSP_OMZ_AT15268 metaG (SPAdes) (version 2) | ecosystem: Environmental > Aquatic > Marine > Oceanic | place: Pacific Ocean | collected... | reverse complement strand
ATTTGTTCAACCCAATAGGCTACAGCTATAGACAAAGCATCTAGTCGGTCATCATTTCTTAAGGCTCCCCTATCTTTAGTTAGCCTAGTCAATTGATAAAACAATTGATAATTAGGATCCTTAGTATCAAAGTCTTTCCTTATTAACTGTGGAGATACAACGAGCCTATGTTGGTTCATCACAGGTTCTAAGGTATCAACAATCCTCAGTTCTTTTTGTTTGGTATGATTAACTTCTTCTATAGTCACGGGATAATACCTTTGGACTACAGGTTTTAGTAGTTGTGTAAACATACCGTCACCAAAGTTACTCTCAACGATAATCATGTTAACTTTAGTGTCCCTAGCTAGTGTAGCAATTTTAGTTAGATTGCTTTCTGTGTACCCACCACTTAACCCCGTGCATTCTTGCACAAATAGATTACCACCTAGCTGTTTTACTATGGCAATCGCCAATTCATCTTGACCTCGACCAGCAGGATCAATAGACATTACAGATCCTTTATAGTCTCCAAATTCTTCTGACTTAAACATGGGTTTATAATATTTGTCCCCCGTGAAACCTACTGACGGTAAGTCTTCACAAACATACTCAGGACTACCTGCCCAAGCTATTTTTGCAGGAGCTATATCATTATTAATATCCATTACTACTAAATCACTTAACTTAAGTGGGTATCTTTCTTTATCTGATAAAGTAGTATCAAGCATAAACTGTAAGGCAAAGCCACTACGTCCATAACTTGCTTCTCTTTCTTTTAACTCTAGATCATTAAATCTTTCGGGATCTATAGGATCTAACTCATCAAACTTCTCGGTATCAATAAATGGTGCTAGTTTGTGTTCGTACCTAGAAAGCTTTAGAGCTTCAGGCATACGAGCAGTCCATATTCTAGTTTCATATCCTCTTGCAGGTAAATCATTATACACCGACATATCTGATTGTGGTGTACCTAAGAATACGATTTTACCCTTTGGAGATAAGACGGCTTCAAACTCTTTAACATTATCTGTAAGTTTATCTCTCATACTTTGAGTTAAACTGTTGTTTAAACTTTCGCAGTCATCAGAGATTATAAAGTCGGCTCTAGATCCTGTAAGCTGACCTGTGATACCAACAGACTTCACTGATGGAGAGTGTGCTGCTTTAGCAGGTGCTACATCGAATGAAACATTACTTCCCCGTTGATCTGATCTTGGGGCCAAATGCTTTAGTATGTCCATCTCAGTAATTAGTCTTTTAGTAAATGTACTAAAGTCATCTGCTCTAGTTTTACTTGCAGATACTACTAGAAACTTTAAGTCAGGGTTTCTAAGTAAATTCCAACAGACAAAAGCACTACAGATCCATGACTTACCTATTCCTCTAAATGCTTGAATAACAGCACGTCTAGGTGCGTTTTGTAAGTAATTCGCAATATCAAATTGCACGGCACTTGGACTAGGCAGAGACAAATGTCTCCAAGCCAAATACAAGAAATTTCTAAAATCTTGGGTTATTTCTTTCATATTATACCCTTTAAACGCCACTAGAGGCGTGTAGATGAGTCTTTATTGCTTAATGTCTCCTTTACCTTGTATCACATCAGAGATCTTAAAAGGGAGCTCCTCAGCTAGTTTTCCTATCGAGTTAGTATCGGTAGGGACACAATCTATATTATTATCCTTTAAGAATTGTCTAGCAACATTAAGATCCGAAGCTTTTACTTCGGGATCCCTGATTTTCTCTAGGAGAGTATCAGTTAGTTTACTATGTAATTCAGTTAGTTTTTTTTCTGTTTCTTTACTCATAATTAGCAGTTCCATTTTCTTAAGGCTAAAGCCTTTCTTGTTGGTCTTCCTTTACTATCTTTCATTGGCCCTTTTACTCCGCCCATCCGAGCACAGAAGCTCTTTTTTCTTCCAGCAGCTCTAGATCCTGCTTTTGGATTTCCTGTAACAGGAGCCTTGAGGTTATGGCCTTTAGCTTTAAAGTAAGCTCTGCCTCTTGCGTTTAATCCACCACTAGGGTTTTGATGTGCTTTTAAAGTCATTTGCTAGTTAGTCTATCCATGTGGTTATAAATTCTTCCTATTTGTTTATCTATTGACATAATTTCTTCTGTGAGCATTCCTAGATGAACTTGAAGTTCTACAATTGTCATAAGAACGTAAGAAGATAATCCTAAAAGTATAGTTCCTAATAAAGGTAATACCCATTGATTTTTTTTCATTTAATGTATTTACCTTTGTTAGTACCTTTTTTGATAAGATACCCTCTAGTGCCATTACCATTAATTTCTACTTCTTTTCTTAGATGCTTAAATACGTTTTTTTCTTTTAATTCTTTTTCAACTCGTTTTTTAAAACTCTCTAAAATTTTTGTATCTCGCATATGCTAATCTCCACATACACAACCAAAATCTTTTTTACATTTAGGACATTCAGTTTTCTTTAAAGGTTTTTTTATTTTTCTAGGTTTAGGATATGAAAAAGTAACTACATCATTTAACATAGCACATTGTTTGTCCCACCAACCAAAAAACCAATAACAGAATTTATCAATCACACTATTATTGCAACCAGTAAAGCCACACTCATAATAACAACAAAAACTTTGTGGTCATTCCATAAATGTTTTAATTTATATTTAATCATTTGTTTCATTATTTCTTTCTTCCCTTAAATATTTGCGTCCCTTTAATTCCATAGATGCTCGCAACGACAAGGATCCAGAGATTTGTGAACCAGCTTGGAAGCTGCTGGAATTGGTCAAAGAACATTTTTATCTTTTCTGATGCTGCTGGATCATCCGAGAAGACCCCCCAAGCAATCACCAAAATTGGCAACGTGAGAATTATCAAAACGGCCTCGTCTTTCCAGTCCGATTGTCGGGCTTCTAAAAGTTTGCCAGAATATTCTATTTCCCCTTTAGCCATTTTTTCTGCGTGAGATGCCTGAGCATTAGCCATCATCATTTTAGTTTCTTGTTTCTTTTTGTAGATATGCGTTCCAGCATTCATTGCTAATTTTATTGCACTAAGCCACACGATATTTACCTCTGTTTAATCTTTTTGATGTTATTCTTAAATTTGATCTAGAGTTATTTCTTGGGTTTTTATCCCTATGATCTATGTCTCTACCATCACCTTTAGACACAGCACCTAACGCCATTAACTTACGTCTAGCTCTGTTTCTAGATGCTCGATCTAATTTTGATTTAGAAGAAGATTGATACTTTCTATATTCTTCTCTGTAGTTTCTACTAGCCATATTTCTTTTTAGGGAAACCTGCTTTCATTCTTGCGTACGCTTTTGGCGATACTGTACTTTTAGATTTTGGTCTAGAAGTACCTGCTTTTTTTCTAGCATTAATGTTAGCGTATAGTCCACGTTTTGCCATTTAACTCTCCGTTACTGTTGTTGGTTTACACATAAAACTAAAATACATTTTATGTTCGTTTACTTCTTCAATACCTAGTTCTTGTGTTAGTCTTATACTTTCGTTGTAGCCTCTTATCATACAATCATAATGTGAATTTAAAATTGCAGTTTCTTTAGGAGGCATACATTGGTTAGCCGTAGCCGAACACATAATCATTATTAAAACTAATTTCACTTTTTATGATGTCTTCTTTTTGATTTATTCATCATTGATAAATTTGCTTTTTTACCAATGCTTGTTTTCTTGTGTTTAGATCTTGTTTCGTGAGCTTCTTTATTTAAAAGACCTTTGGCCTTAGCCATTGAATTTAAAAAATCCTATTAGACCTACAATAAGTGTTCCAATAGCTAAGATAACTTTAAGTCCACCCTTACCCATAGAAACATCTTGTCTTAACGACTTAACTTCTCGTTTCATTTCTTCTAAAGTTTTTAAAATATTATTCATTCGTTCAGCACAAAGTTTCTCATGTGATGAAAGTCTAACACCAGTAGCGACTTCGCTAAACTCTTTTGGTGTTATTTTTTTTCTAGGCATTATGCAGTGTAACTTCCATTAGCTAAGAATTTTAAAACTGTATCTGAACCTACTGTAGTTATTGTAGGTGAACCTGTGTATGTTCCTGTGTAATCAGAAGTTGCTACTCTGATAATAAGAACTCCATTTCCACCATCACCAGACCTATTAACGTTGTGAGAACCACCTCCACCACCACCAAGACCATCTGTTCCATATCCTGCTGTGCCATTATAATTACCATTACCACCACCACCAGAGCCACCAGTTCCACCAGAACCATTTCCATTTGCAGAACCAGAACCGCCTCCACCTCCTGCGTATGTAATTGACGAACCAGTTATAGAATTTGATATTCCACTTCCACCAGAGCCACCATAACTTGATGAACCATTTCCACCTGCTGAACCTGCACCACCTCCACCTCCTGCAGTAGAGCTTGAATGTGCAAAATAATTAGCACCACCAGAATTTCCTTGACCACTAGTTCCTGCATATCCATTTCCAGTACCATTACCTCCACCAGAGCCACCAGTACTTCCATCATTGTATCTGTTACTTCCTTTACCACCACCAACAGCAGTTAATCCTAATCCAGTTGTGTCTGTTCCACTATTTACACTATTACTTACTGGGTCAGAACTTCCAGTTCCTCCTTGACCAATAACAAAAGAATAAGTTGTTCCTATAAGAAGTGATAATGTTCCTGCAAGTACTCCTCCTGCTCCACCACCACCACCTGCTTCGTAGTAGCTTAAAGATGACGTTCCACCCGCACCACCACCTGCTACAAGTAAATATTGTGAATTATATTGAGGTATTCCCACTGTGTATGAAAATGCTCTATCGGCAGTACCAGAACTTGATGTTGCTCTTAATGTAAAATTATATGTTGTCGCTGTATCAACTGGGTCGCCAGTTATAGCACCAGTAGATGTATTTAATGATAATCCTGCACCAGATAAAACTGATGTCACTTCTGAATAAGTAACTGTCTCTCCATCTGGGTCTGTAGCTGTTGGATTTACATTAACATTTGTAAGCCAATTTGATGCACCTAAAGAACCAGAAGATGTATTCCAAGCAGGTGTGTTATCAATATTAATTTGATTATCTAATGTTCCAACAAATCCTGCACTAGATGTAATTTTAATATCATAAGGTTCTTTTGAATTTTGAAAAGATGATTTAGGAATAATTGCTGTTATTTGTGTTGAACTATTAATTGTCGTAGTTGAAGCTGTAATTTCAGTTCCATCACTACCGACAAAAGAAGCGACATCTCCTGTGGTAAAATGTTTTCCAGTAATTACAAAAGTTTGATTACCACCTCCTGCACTATCTACGTTTGTATCATCAACAGACGAAACAACAGGTGGTGCTAACATCTCATGGAAAGTTGTACCATCATAACCTTCAAATTTTCCTGTTGTAGAATTAAATCTAAATTGACCTGCTGTAGAGCCACGTTGTGCTGTCGTACCACTAGCTACTTTAGTACCTTCAGTACCAGTATCGCTTATGTTTTCAAATGATACATCAAGATTACTTCCTGCTATCTTACCATTAGATGTAGAAAGTAATTTAGAGAGGTCTCTAGCTTTTGTCATTTATTTATTTCCTATAATTTGTTGTTGTGTGAATTTTGTAGGCTAGATATTTCTACCTAGCCTTTAAGTTTATAAAACTATTGTGTTAGCTTCATCTTCAGTTAATGCTTCTCCTGCAATTAACTTAGCTTTAGCACTAGCTTTTAAAGTTTCTTTTTCAGTTATTGCGTTAGCTTCAGCAGTTTGTAATTCTTCTTTTTTACTTTCAACTGCTGTTTCATCTATTGCAACTTCATTCTCATTTTCATCAAATGCTGTATCACCTCTTACAGTCACTACATTTGGATATAATTCTTGAATTGCTTGAAATTTAAAATTTTCTATTGGTTTCATAATTATACTCCTATTTCTAATAATGACATTGTTTGATATGCACTAGAACCACCTACTCTTACAGTAGTTCCACCTTCAGATTTAATATATACTTTATAATCTATCTGGTTTGTTGTGTTATGAGTAGTGTCATATAAATTAAGAGAATGTTCTCCACCTGTATCAGCAGAATACAAGAACCACCCACTTTCTAATAATCTCCATTGTGAATAACCACCACCATTAATTTGTCTATAAATCGCAAGGTGTAGTGAACCCCCACCAGTTTGAAACATACCACCAAGCATTCCTGTTAGCCAAATTTTATTAGACGCTGAAGTTGGTGTAATTGAATTAACAAGTGATGTGACAACAAAACTTGTACTTGTTGTAGAAACTTCCTGTGTTGTTTCAGCATATGTTTTTTGAATTAAACCACCAGAAGCATCTGCATATTCGGGTGCAGTAGCACCAGAGTTCATTTGTAATACTTGACCTGCTGTACCTTTTGGAAGTCTTTGTAATCCACTTCCATCTCTGTAAAGTATATCGCCTTGTGTTGTTAGTGTTGATGTTAAGTCTGTTCCATTAGTACCATTAGTACCTGCCGAACTCATTATATTCCAGTAAGCTGTTGCGTTGCCTACTGCTTGATTTGAATGTGCTTGAATACAAACATAACTATTTCCACCTGATGAAACTACATCATCAACAGCGTAAGATGTCGAACTATTGTAAGCACCCTTCCAGTTAAATTTGATAGCACCCAGATTTATTGTTGCCATATTTGTTTCCTTATATTGTTGATATTAAATTGCCATTTGTATTAACGCTAAAGACAAAGCCTGAAGCACTAAATAGAACATCATCAAAGTTGGCATATTGACTTTCGGTGATGTTATCTTGACCTTGATTGGTCGTAATATATCTAACTGCATTATTTGCAGGTGTTGGTGTATTTGCTTGTCCACCCATTCCTGAGTGAGACGAACAATAATAATAAAGTGTTGGTGCATCTGATGCCACAACTATAGTCACTTGTGTTGAAGAATTTACAGTCACACCTGTAGTGTAAGCATTTGAATTACCACTATCTGTAGAAAATCTAAATGGGTGTGCTGAGGGGTGATTAAATATGTAAGTATTACCCTCGTATAATTCTAAAGTATCTTGTTGAACACCATCTATAAAATATTTATTTGAACCACCAACTGAAGAAACTGTAACTGTTTTAACTAAAGTAGATGGATTGTAATATTTTTCAAAACCATAAACTTCTGCTGAAGAAGCATTAGAAAATTCTAATCCATTTGCTGAACTGTTCATAACAAGAGCTTGTCCTGCTGTGCCAAATCCTGAAGGTGTATCTGTTAAATCTTTAATTGATATGTTAGCTAATTGGAATGTACCATAAGCCACAACCATAAGAATATCATTTGCTGAAGCTCCTGTACCTAATATAACGCTAGTACCTGAAGTTGCAGTAAAATCTGCATTTGCAAGTTTAACTCCGTTTAAATATACATCTATAAACCCTGCGTCATACGCCAAAGTTTTTGAATTTGTATCTGCACCTGTAAATGTTGTCTGATTTGCTGTTGCAGTGTACTCAAACCTATTTGCAGTCCCATTAACGGTGCTCCCTGCAGCAGCCCACCCACTTGATTTGTAAACTTTTAATTCATTTGCAGTTGTGTCAAAATATAAATCACCAGCGTTTAAACTTGATGTTGGAGCAGAAGATGAAATTCTATAAACATCTGCAAAATTTTGAACAGCTTGTAAGTTTGTATTAACATTTGAAACTGCTGCGTGTGCATTAGCTAAGTTTGTTAAATTTGTAATTCCTGCAAGTGTTGTAATGTTAGTATTATTTCCTGCAACTGTTGTAATTTCAGAATTTAAACCTGCTACCGTTGAAATATTATTAGTAGGCGAAATTTGCCCTGCAACAGTATTAACATTATTTTGATTAGATGTAGTTAAAGTTAATTGATACCAAGTAGTGTTAGCTAAGTTGTAAACTTTCATTATATCATTAGTCGTATCAAAATATAATGCACCATCGACTAATGCGTTTCCGTCATTATCAACACTTGGGTTACTAGACTTAGCTCCTAAGAATCTATCGTCAAAAGTATCTAAAGCAGTTTCTGCAGCAGCTTGAGCAACTAAGGCTGCATTTTTTGCTGTGACTGCATTTGTTTCAGCTGTCTCAGCATTTGTTTCAGCAGTTTCGGCTGCTGTCTTTGCAGTTTCAGCAGCAGTCTTATAAGTGTTTACTGTATTAATATCTGCTGTAAATTTAGTATCTACATAATTTTTAGTAGCAACACCTTGAGCTGCTGTAGGGTCAGTAACATTTACAATCTTTTTAGATGTTGCGTCCCACTCATCAGAAGTATTTAAATTTAAAGAACCCTCTGTAACATCAATAGCTTCTTGTGCCATAAAGAAACTTTGGTTTCCGTCTTGGTCAAGGGTAGCTTCTGTTAAAGTAGATCCATCTTGGTAATCAACAAGTCTTGTTGCTCTGTTTGATGATCTAGTAAATTTAATTACTGTTGCTGAAGCAGGTGCAGAATTAAATGTAATTGTAGATGAGTTTGAAAAAGTATAATCTGTAGTTAAATTTTTAGTTACACCATCAACAGTTACTACTATATGAGATTGTTCAATGTATGGGAAAGTAACACTAAAATTTGTCGTGCTTCCGTTACCTGTGTATGTGTCTATTGCAAATGCCATATTAATATAAACTTGTTGCTCCTTTGTCTGGTAAACCAGAGTTGTCTTTTATAAAGTTAAGTAATTGATTAATTCCATATAAGTTTTGATATGGAAGTATTCTCATTAATCTATTAAAATCATTCTTACTAAATTCGTAATCTGATCTCATAGATTTTAAACCTGCACCTAGTGTAGGCATTAGTTTTCCAAATACTAAATCGTATGTCGGGTTTCCTGTTATAAGGTTCATTTCTTGACCAGATGATCTAGTATTGAATCTATGTTCTGGTGCCAATTGACCAGTAATCATATCCATAAAAGGAGGCATTACAGAAGACCAGCCTGCTCTTTGAAAAGCAGCTCTAGCAATTTTACTGTAGTCTCCTTTATCTCCTAATCTCTTTTTAATGTATTTCTTCTTTTCGGTTTTAGACATACCTATAGAATTGAAGTGTACTTGTGCTGCGTAAGCTAATCCTCCAATCATAGTAGTGTATAAAAACATTGAAGCTGTTTGCATGTCTGCCATAGCTACATTATGAAGAAACTGTTTGTTCCAAGCATTCATAATGAATTGTCTAAACTGTGACATCGTTTTTCCTAACGTGTTGTCAGTAAAGAATCTACTTGTGTCTCCAATATGATTATATTGAACAGAACGTCTTGTAGATCTGTTTACTGCTACCGCAAGTCTTTTAACTAACTCTTGGTCTTTCATAGCGACAAAATCAAAACTTAAAACTCTATAACCTAATGCGTTTTTAGTTTTAACTACTCTAGGACTATTAAACTCTTTTGCTAATGCAACTAAATCACTATCACGCAATCCTAATACTCGGTATCTATTTAGTTTACCTCTTGATATATTATCTAATAAGTTTCCTTTTTTAGAACCTTCAATTAAATCTTCTGCCATGTTATGAACAAAACCACGCATAGCTAATCTTCTTTGTAATGAATCTGTTTGTAATAAGAATGATCCATAGCCTGTTATTTTTTCGGCTGCTGCTGCTTGAGACTTATTAAGTAAAGCACCTTTTTGAAAATCAGATTTTGCTGCACCTCTATCTAAAACTTCTAATGATTGATGCAATCTATAAAGATGATCATCTCCATTTGATGCTCCATAAATAGCAAAGTCTTTTCTAAATGTGTCAGGTAAGTTACCAGCTTGTGCATCATCAAATATTTTTCTTATAGCAGGTATTTCATTAAGCATTGTTCTTAAACCAACCTGTGAAGTAACAACTCCAAACTCAGGAAGCTGTGCAATACCTACTTGGTTTAATACCCTAATAAAATTAAATCTTCTTAAATCTCTTAGCCAAGCTTGATAACCTGATGATGGATCCCCGCCCTCTGTAGAACGTCCCATAAGATTATTAAAGAAACTATCTATAACTGCTTCTTCTTCTCTAATAGCAACATTATCAATATTTTTATTTTGTACGTTAACTATTTTTCTAGCAACACTTAGATCACTTTTTCTGTAAGAATCTCTAATGTCTCTTTTAATACCGTTACTATAAGTTAACCATTCGTTTCTACTTTTAACACCAACTCTATTAGCTAAAGCATACCAACCTGACATTTCATTTGTGTATGAATGCCAAAGTAAATCTATATCATTTTCATAGATTTGATCTAATCTAACTCTTTGACCTTTTGCTTTACCAACTGTTAAAGTATGTTCATAGTTTTCATCTAGTCTAATTCTTTGTTGGAATCTACCTGATGTAATTAATTTAAGTTGATTTTGTAAACCATTAAATAATTCATCTCTTTGAGCTTGATCTAAATTACCAAAAACATCATCTATGTATTCTCTTAATAATTTAGGATCTTTAATTTTTACAAGTTGTTCAATATCAAAGCCACCATATCTACTGTTGTATTTTGCCATCTTAACAATAGCTCTTGCTAATGCTTCGGCTTTTGTAACAGATATTTTAGCAGAAACTTCTTTTCCTGTTTTAGGATTTATGTCTCCTGTTTTAACTTTAACTGTTTCTGGTGTAGCTACAGGATTGTCTAATCTATTTATTAATGGTTGTTTTCTAGCGATAGCACCCGTTAATAAATCTACAACTCCATCTTCTCCAATTCTTCTTTCTAAATCTACAAAACTATCAAAACTTATTTTTCTTGGCACATAATATCTACCAGTATTTTTTGCTAAATCTTGTGCTTCTTCTACACCTGCTTCTGCAAGTTTTTTTGCAAACAATTGAAAACCATCTGCATAAGAGTTAGCACCTTTAACAATATTTGCATCATTTAAAATTTCTAATTCATCTGCGTTTCTTAATTTAGCAGGTTTACTTAAAGCAATCATAGCTCTTTTAACTTTGTACATAAAATCTCTTTTATGACTAAACTGAAAGAAACCTTTTAAATCGCTAAGTAAAGTTCCACCATACCCTCTTTCTTTTAGATAGCCTTTTACAGCTTCGTTAAGACCACCTTTAGTGTAGACTACATTATGTGCTTCCATAACCATAGTGTCTCTAATAATTTCACTTGTGGCTTCTTGAGGTATAAAATCTTTTTTAACTAATCCTGAATTTTTAACTGACCAACCAATAGGATCTTCCATATTATCAAAAGCAAATTTCTTTGCTAATTTAGACATACTTGATCCTAATGAACCAGATCTAGTCATAGCAAATCCTAAGAATGGAATATTTCTTGCTGTACCAAAAGCTAATTCAATGTTGTCAACTGCATCAACATCGTGCATCTCTTTTGTAAACTTTTTGTTTTTAAGAGTATGCTTTACGTTTTTAAATTTTGTTTTATCTGCTTGTTTAGTAGGAGCTAAACCATTCTCAATTAGATCAGCTCTTTGTGTAGCTAGACCTACATTTTTAATAGATTTGCTTGTAATTGCTGATATTGCTCCTCCAAGAGTACCACCTAAAGCTGATGCTATTACAATATCATTAAGGCCCATTGTAGGGTTATTAGCTGCTATTGGACTATATAAAGCTCCCTCCATAGAACCATAGACTAATCCTGATCTAACAAAGTTTTTTCTTCTAGATATACCCGTTAAAAACTGAGTACCTTTCATTACTTTAGATAGAGCTCCATATCCTGTAAGGTTTACTGGATCTAAAAGAAATGTACCAAACTGTAATGCAATACCTTTCCAACCAAGAGACGCTAACATCTCTGCGTTCTTCTGGTGTCTTTGTGCTTTTTGACCTAGATAATCTAAATGTGCAGGGTTTACAGCTTCTATAATACTGTCTCCAAACTCACCTCTTAAATCGTATTTCTTTATAATTTCTTCAAATTCACTTTTGTTATTATTGTAACTAAAGCCATCTTGTTGAATAAAAGTTTTATTAAAGAAAAGATCAAACGCATTTGCAAAAATAGTATTCTCTCTTATTGATGCTTTTGTTGCTTCAGTAAATGTAGTTTGTTCATCTAGAAACTTTTGGTACTCACTATAGTTATAAGCTTTGTCTAAAAACAAACCACGACTTACGTCTGGTAATTCACTAAATAAATCTTTTTGTTTTGTTATATCTGTAGGTACAAACTCAGGATCTTTTATAGGTTGTCTTGGTTCAATTTTTTTTTCGCTTTCTAAATAATCAGCTTCTTTATTTCTTCTTGTATTAAAGTCATCTCCAAAGTTTCTTAAGTTAGCTAATAAAGAATCCCAATCATTAGCTCTAGCTTGTTTAATGTAATTCATTTCAGAACCATCTTTTCTTTTAAAAGAAGTACCATGCTGAAAACCAACAGATGTAATCACAGTTCTTTGTGCCTCAGTTAAATCGTCCCATGCAGTTTGATGATCTCCGTTTTCATATGCTCTTTTAACTTGGCCTGCGTACCAGTTGTGACTAGCTTGATCTATTTCTTTTACTTGATCGTCATTTAATGAAAATCCTTGAGATGATTCTTTTGCTTCAGCACCTTGCATACCGAAGAACTGAGATAATAAATTTGTAGTATCTTCAGAGATACCCATTTGATTTAATAAATCTGCATCTTTTTCTTTAAGATCAAATCCTGTTGCAATAGTTACACCAGAGTTATCACTCGGTACATAAGCGTCTTTTACTGCTTTACCTTCTAAACTTGAAATAAAGTCCCAATTAATACTTGTCATTATGGTTGCATATCCTTTGTTTGTTCGTAAAATAATTCATTAGCATCGTCCCTATCAGCTAACATTTGTCTTCTTTTTTCGTCAGTTATTAAATCTTTATCTTGTTGTTCTTTAACTTTAGCTTCGTATCTTTCTTTAACTAGAGCTATAGGTATTTGTAGCCAAACTGTTTGACCGTCTTTGTATTCTACAGTTGATGGTATTTCTAAAGGAGAACCATCATCTTGTTTAAAATACAAAACGTCATCATCTGTATTAACAATCAATTCAAAATCATCTAAATCAACACCCTCGTTTACATTGGGTGCAGTACCATCGACATTAATATTAGTTTCATCAAAGAAGAAACCAATAAGATCAGTTTCTTGTATAATATTCTTTTCTGTATTTAGTTTTTCTTTTAACATTTCAATGGCTGTTACTTTAAAACCATCGTAGTTTTCTGGTGCAACACCAAATTGTTTCATTTTGTAATTACTTACATAACGACCATTTATTTCGGTGTAATGTTTATCTATAAATTGTTCTGCTTGTTTTATGTAATCAGTATCAGTACCGCCTGCTATATTCTTAAAGTATTTAGCAGTCATGTAAGCTAACTCTTGGTTTCTAGCGTTAGCCATATTACCAGAGAAAGCTTGTATTGTTTTTTTATCTTCTGATGTTAAATCATTTATTTCTTTAGTAGTGGTATCCATAGTACCCATACTTAATATTACATCTCTAGGATCTTCTCCTGCTTGTATTCTTAAATTAGCTACAAAGAATTTGTATTTATTCTTGTCGTTTTCTTTAAAGTAAATACCTGTAATACCATTTTTATCTAATGCAGAATAAACTTCTAAAGCTAATTTATTATCTTCTGTGTATTCTCTAGTTAATGGTTTGCTTAATAAATCTTCTATTTGTTTTACAGGTTCATTTCTTTTCATACCTGACATTATAGTCATAGTAGTAGCTAAGAATGCATCAGCATCGGACATACCTGCTGCTTTTTTATTTCTAAGTTCTTTATTAAAAATATCAGAAGCTAACTTAGTTCTTTCTGGCCCAGATTTACCTGCAACATTACCATTAAACCAATTTACAGTATCAACATTTAATTTAACTGCATCTCGTAAATTATCTACTAATGCTGTTACTCTTTTTTGATATTTTGGATTATTAATAATAGCGGGAGTTCCATCTGGTCTATTAGTAGTTAATAGTTCAATATATTCTGTAGCAAATCTACCATCTAAAGAAGCATGAAGTTCAGCTTCATTAATTACAATATCATCAAAATCTGATTTAGATAATGCAGGGTTTCTATTTTCTTTTAGTTGATAATACAAATCCTTAAATGTTTGAGACATATTATCTTGAAAGAATTTAGCTTTTCTTTCTTTGTAATCTTTTCCTAAAGTCATAACAGGATTAGATTCATAAAAAGCAATTTCTAATTGTTCTTCAACTTTAGTAGGTAAATTTTGTATAGATAAAGATGTATTACCTATTACTTTATATTGTAAATCTTCTTGTTGTTTTTCAAATTCTTGTACGTTTAACCATTTTCTTAATGATGTTGTACCCTCGTTATATGCAGAAGCAAAAAACTCATCGTTTTGTTTATCTGCTAAATATGATTGACTAAACTCATTATAATGATCTTGCCAATTATATCCTGTTTCATTTTTCTTAGTTGCATAGTCTTGTTTAAAATCTTGGATAAAATTATCTACAGAGTTATTAGCATACTGTTTATATGCACCGAATCTAGCCCAACCATTAAAGACATCAGGGAAACCACTTGTGTGAGCTTTTCTAGCTTCTTCTAAAGTCATTCCATTAATTTTAGCTTTACCTTGTTCAAAGTCTTTTTCGTTTTGTTCTTTCATATTAGCGTCAGCTAATTTTTTAATAGTAGGATTAATCTGTGCTAAGGTATCTGCTAAAGCTCCAAATTTATCTTTGCCTACAATTCTTTCTGAGCCAACATTAGTTATTGGTTGTGGTGTAGGTGCGTTTTCTAAACCGACATTTATTCCTAAATCTGTATTTATTTTAGTAGCCATTATTTCGGAGGATTGTAATTCTCGTAGGTTAAATTAAAAGTTTGACCGCTTTGGTTTGGTGTAGATGGTGCTTGATTAGCCATATACATACTTCCTATATCTACTGCTGTAGATAAAGCATAGGTCATGAAACTTGGTTTGTATGCTCTAGGTAAACTTAATATTTGATTTGTGTATCTTCTATTATAAGCAAGACGATCAGTTGCAAATGCTCTAAGTTTGTTTTCGTAGTTTTGATCTACAACATTAGTTTCTTTACCTGCCTGTCTAGCTATATCGCCAAGAACAGTCATTTCTAGATTACCACCAACATTTCTTTCGCCAAGTGAAGCTTTTGCAGTTCCTTCAACTCGTAACTTTTGAGTTAGTATTTTTTCTTTTTGTAATGATGTTTGATCTTCAGCAACTTCTTGTTTTCTTATAAATGCGTTATCTGTGTAAATAGCTTCTTCTCTTAAATTTTTAGCTTTTACCTGTGTATCTCTATTTATCTGATTTGCTTGTGCTTTATCAGATCGGTACTGCGTATAGCCTTGTAATATTCTACTTGCTATATACGCTTCTGGTGTACACATATTTATTTCTTCTCCTTATAAAATCCGTAAAATAAAACATCGTTAAATGTTTTTTCGTTAATAATTTTAAATCCACACCACTTAAGCCAAGTTAAGTGAAGTTTATTTCTACTGTCTATATAATTAAAAAGTACAGGAAATTTATCTGACATTTCCTCTACTCTATTTTTACATTCTCTTAAAAATTTAATCTTTAGTTTTTTAATTTTAGGCGTGCATAATAAAAATGGAGAACCAATATTCTTGTCATCTAAAGATGCTACAACTCCATATACACCTGCAATTTTACCGTCAACAAAAAATGAACGACAATAGTTAGTCATAGCAAAACCTTTTAATAAAGTTTTCTGCACGTTAGTTGTTCCTGTTTTAGCTTTGATTTCATCTTCATCTGCGGGTCTTAAATCTTTTGCTAATAATTTTATATGCTGACTTGTTGCTTCTATTTCATCTATTTTCATTAGGTTATTATTCGTTGAGAAAGAACAGAGAATACTCCCTCCCACTCTGCCGATAAAAAGTTACATGGTAAATAACTATCGGAAGATATGAATATAACTGTATCTGTGTTTTTACATTGTATAGGAAATTTAAAGGTACCACTTTCTAAATTAGGCTGCCCAATTGTAAACGTACTTGAACCTAATATTTGTCCTGTAAATTTATATACTGATGTACTTCTTGCTAATGGAGTAAGGTTTACTTCAAAGAAACCCGTGTCTCCAAATATAATACTCATTTTCTTTAACTGCAGTCTACCTGTGTTAACAGTAGAAGCATTACCTGATGTCTTTTGTTCTCTAACAAAGAAAGTAGGAAACTGATATTTAAAAGTATATTTTCTACCCACTATTACTGGGTTTGTAGAATAATCTCCATCAACTACAACCGTAGTGTTTGTTGTGCTACTGATTGTTAAGTTTCTTCCCTTTTGTGTAGAAGACCATGCACCACCTAAAACAACCCCCATAGAAGCAGTTTCTTCATAAGGTAATGTAAAAGTAGTTTTGTTAGTACCAGAACTATATGATCCTGTAAGACTTGTCTTCCTGTCTAACAACACAGGAAACTCTAGACCCGTGTCTACTTCATTAGTTTTTAAATTAAGTTTTTCTAAATATGTACCATCAGCTCTTTTAACAACTAAATATAAATAGTTTTGTATACAATCCCCGTCTAACAATACATCTGCTGATTCAAATTTATATTTAGACCATGATCTTTGTAGGGCTTTTGATCCTGCATCAAAATAAAATTTATAAACAAATAAAGAATTTCTTTCTCCAGAAGCAAAGGCAAATAAAGTATTTTCAGCTGACGATCCTTTTAAACCTGTAAGTCCACCTGTGATATATCTTGGTAGGTTAACTGTAGTATCTAAAGCATCTTTAATTTCTGTGTCAGCATTTACATAGTATTCTCTAACACCTGCAAAACTACCTCTAGATATTCCAAAGTAAATATTCTGTCCAAGACCAATAGGTTTAACACCATCGTCTATTTCATATTCTGTAGTTTGATTAATAGATACGGTTTTAGCTGAAAGTATTTCTTGAGCGTCTAGTGTAAACTGCGATTGATCAGAAAATAAAACTAGCTGTTCATTAAAAGGTACAGCATATTTTAAGATTGAAACTTTATTATGACTAACAGCTAGATCAATCATATCGTCATCAACAGCAGTAGTTACTGTTGTGGCCCAAAAGGTAAAGAATTTACCTGCCTTAGAAAATATTACATTTTCATCAGAAAGAAAACCAAGTCTATTTCTATAAAAGAATATGTCATTTATTTTTCTACCAACGAACGTAGGGTCGGGGCTAGTTACCTCGTCCCCTACAGTTCGAGATGCAAATTCAGGCTCATTATATGTAGTACCACTAACCGTGTAAGCTGAGCCATCTGCTTTGCAAAATCTAAAATTTCCATCAGCTGTTCTAATCAACAAATGAGGCATTGTTGACATATCAAAAGAATTATCTAATCCATCTTTTACTGTTTCAACCCAAGCAGAACCGTCCCACTTAACAAAATAATTATCAAACTCTGTTCCGCCATCTCCAACAATTTCTGTAACAAAACCTATGTAGCCTTTGTATGGTAAGTCAGCAAACGAGTTTGTTTTATCTTTAACTAATATTAAACCATCACCACCTAAACCATCTGATACGGAAGCAGTAAATGTTCCTGAGTTTTTAGAAACATAAATAATAGAACCGTCTCTACTAATTGTATATCCTGATAAATTAGAGTTTAAATCGTTTGTTAATTCTGTTGCTATGTTATCAGTTGTAATTGATGAAGCGTTACCAGAGCTAGAATTGTCTAAAGTTTCATAACTAGCAACAGATGATCCATTAATGGTAATTTCATAAGTTGTTTTATATTGTCCATTCTTTACATAAAATATCGCTTCATCAGGTCTAGTTGTAGAAACACTACCAGACAATGCAGTAGTTTTAGTTTTGTTTACAATAAAAGTGTAATCAGCAACAGTTACTAAATTAAAATCATCTTGTGGTGCTGATGATGTTAAATAAGACAAACCATCAGGAGTAACAACAGTTTTGTTATTACCTGCAAGATCATAAACTTTAACAGATTGGTTGTTTACTAAAACAACATACTGTTCGTTAGCATCTCTATTAATAATATGTACTTTACTATTTGTTAAAGTATCAGTGTTTAATTTTGCAATATGTTCTGTAGCAGGTCTTTTACCTAAACCACTAATAATATCAGAAAGACCATTTTCTTGTATTGTAGCTTGGTTTGGTAACTTAACTGTATCTGGTTGTTGAGAAACTCCATTTAACAAATTTGGAAGTGAATTTGAAATTAATCTTGCACTCATTATTCATCGCTAATTGTAGTTTTCGCAGGTTGAAAATTATCTCTGTCGATAACTCTGTATGTACTGTAATTATCAAAGATACTGTGATCTCTAGTATCTCCCTCATGTTCTTTCAAAGCAGATAAAGCTTGTAATTCATCAATTTGATGAAACGTATGTAAAGTCTCAGACGCTAACATTCTATCTTGAAATATTCTAGAGGCTCTTATTGTAATATATCTTCTTGCTGTTTCTGGTAAATCTGTAAATTCTAAAAACCAAGTTATATTAACTCTTACATCTTTATTAATAGTGTAAGTATGATTTTCTCTATCCCAAAGTTTTCTTCCTCTTTCAACTAAATCTAAATCAGCATCTTGATTAGAGTTATCTACTCTTAAACAGTTAGACGGTAATTCTATTTGATTAGATGTATTTTTAACTAATTTATAATTAGTATCAGTGTTAAAATGCCAACCTACACTTTGTACTTCTCTAGAAACATTATCTAAAATTTGAATAGCAATAGATACATCTGTAGTAGTCGAAGATGTAATTGTGTTAACAGGACTTTCTCCTATCGCTGTAAGCATTACATTAACGCTTTCTAGTTTTGATGTTACTGTAGTTGTCATAATATAAATTCTATAAGTTAATAGAGAGGCGACCGAAGTCGCCCCTCAATGCAAACAACGTAATTAATTACGCAGTTTTGATTTCAATCGAACAGATTGGATTTAGAGGTGCATGACCCATAGCATATTTAGCTACCATCAATGTACCTTGTCTCTGAATTTGGTATTCCATTTCAGTAGACAGATCCATAAGTTTAACTGTTCCAACTGCATTTTTCTGCCAAACACAACCAACTGTAGTTGAGAAGTTTCCAGCAAAATTTGTGCTAGAACCTTGTGCAACACCAGATGAAATGTTAGTAGATGGTAAGTTGTTTGTAGGTACAATGTTAATACCTGCAACTTTAAGAACTTTACCATCAGAGTAAGAACCAGATCCACCCCAATCTCTGTTAATAACAGTAGTACCTTGAATTAGATTGTAGTAAGTCGCTGGTGCAACTGCACAATATCTATCTTCTGCTGGTACATCGGCTGCATCTAATTTTTCAGCTGCACTGAAAATAGAAGCTGCTGCTGAAGATGCGTTAGTTGCAAAGTCAGCATCAGTGATCGCCTGTCCTGCTGCTTGTGGTGAAGCTGCAGAAGCTCTACTGTTTAAGATTAAGTTTTGATAAACGTGTTTATCCATTTGGTTAGCCAATGCTCGGCCAAGCTCTTTTGAATAAATACTACGCACATCGTAATGTGACATAGCTTCGTCTATCTTTGCGATAAACACAGGTGCAATCAATAAGTTCTCAATTGAGATTGTTCTCTCATTGTGAGTTACAGATCCGCCTGTGATTTCATTTCCAGCGGTATGATATGCAGCAGTCGTAACTTTGCCAACCACAGGAAATTGTGCACTTTTGCCTGAACTAATTGTTCTGACTAAGTGTTTGTCTAGTGTCGAGTTTGCTGTTTCAAAAGCAGTAATAACTTCTCCACTGAAAATTTTTAAAAAACTTGCAGTGGTACTACCTGATCCAGCATTCTGACCTATATTTGATACAGTATAATTTGACATTATATATATATCTCCTTTTGTTATTATAGGTTGTTGCTAATTAAGCGTAGTAATTTCAGTATCAGAATTATCCGTCCTCAGACGGGTTAAGTCTTACTTTCACTTGCTATTCTAGGACAGCAATTTATCCACAGAATTTTATTAAATAACTTTAGATCTAGAAACTTTGTCGGCAACCATTTTTCTAAATGCACTATCTGTAGCGTATCTAGGATCTGCCATGTCAGCTTTCATTTGTCCTAAACTTTCATACGCAGAACCAGATTGTTGTTGTGCATTGTCGCCTGTTGATAGGCTAGGTTCTTTAGTTTCAGATTGAAAACGAGCATACATACCTTTTATAGTAAATAATGCAGTCTCGTTATCTCCACTTATATTGTTATTAAATTGTTGTATTTCACTTTCGGGTAAATTTTCAGTTACCCAATCAGTCATACTTTTATAATTTTCTTCGCCACCTGTACTGTCAAAAGCTTGTTGTTCAAATTTTTGTGCAACAGCATCTAAGCCTGCTAAATAATTATCAATGTATGATTTTGGCAATCCTGCTTTTTCAAGAGATTGAATAGTGTTTTCACTTAACTCTCCGTTTTCATCAAACTCTTTTTGTGCACTATTAAAATCAAACGTACTAGGAAGTGTGTCTGCTTCTAGTTTAGTTTCTTCTTTAGGTGCCTCAGATTGTTTCTTTTCTAATTCTTGATAAGACTTTATTAAATCTTCTTGAGATTTAAACTTACCTAAAATTAATTCTTCTTTTGCAGGTGCTTCTGTCGGTGCTGTTTCAGTAGTTGCAACATTATTTGCATCATCAGCTTTTTTAGACATTTCATCTAAATACTCTTGAGTTTCTTTTACTTCTTCGACAGGTACTTCTACTTTGTCAACCATTTCTTCTCCTTATTATTGATCTTGATTTTTAAAACTATCCCTGACCATACCCATACCCTCTTTTACAACGGCAGGGGAATTTTGTTCCATCATCATTTGTTCTTGTTGAGCTTGTTGTTCTGCTTGGATTTGTTCAGGAGATTTTATAAGTCCCTCCATCTCTACTCCAAGAGAGGTACCAACACGTTTCACATACTCATCTAAATTAAGATAAGTCATAAGCTGTTGTGCGAAAGGTTGTAGCTGTTGTACAAATGTATTTAATCTTTGTAGGTCGCTAGATCTACCTAAAGCTTCTAGTCCTGTTACAATTTTAGGACGTATACTTTCTTTAGGTAAAGTTGGTAATGCTTTCTTTCTTTCCATTTGAAACATTAATCTGTTTATTAATGGAAGTTGTAATTCTTGAGACAATAAAGAGTACAGGCCACCTAAACTATCGTCTAGTTCTTTAGAAACATAATTTATTTCTGTAGCTGTAACTCTATCGTTTTGTCTTTGTACTGATGTATTTAACATAAAAGCAAATTGTAATCTTTCTTCAATTAACTTCATTGTTTGGAATGCAATATTAAAATCAGAAAACTTATTAACCTGAAGTGTAGTAACATCTTCTGCGTTACCCTCACGGATTGCACCGTTAGGACTTTCAGATAAAGTTTTTAAACGAGTTGATCCGTTTGGTTTTACTAAAAATAAAACTTTACTTGCAGCGGCAGAACCCTCGACTACAGATCTGTATAATGCTTCTAAACTACGAAGATCACCGATGTACTCCTCAATAAATCCTCTACCATAATCGCTATTGTCAATAGACGTATATCTTAATGGTATGAATGCGTTTTTATCTATAGGATATGTACCTATAGATGATGGTACAATCTTTTCGTAAATCTCTTGGTGTACTTCCCATTTTTTACCATTAGCTGACCTTTTAACACAAGTATAAATTTCACAAGTATCATCGTAACCATCTTTTTCTTTATCTCCCTCTACTAACAACTTTTGTTCTTCGGTAAGTGAAGATGGTGCTACCATGTCTTTTGTAATTATTTCTAATACATTTCCAATACCATCTCTTTTGACTACATATCTATCAAGATGATATACTTTCATCTTAAGATCAGGTGTTATGTATAATAAAACATTACCGCAAATTATAAGATGCTTAATTGCTTCAAATAAAGCATTTCTAAAATTGTTAACTTCCATTTCATTCATAACAACTCGTTCAATAGAACCCATAGCTTTTTCAAACTCGCCTTTCATATCATCTCGACCAGCGAGCTCAGATAAAGTAAACTCGTCAAGTGTTAGTCTAAAGAAAGGTTGATTAGGGGGAAGTAAAGCTAAAAGTAGCTTTGAAGATAGGTTGTTAGTACCTCTGGCACCAATACCTTGATAAGGAGTATGTAAAGTAGTGTGTTTACTGTGATACTCACGAGGCATTATGGACGGGATCGTAAACTCAGCACTGTCCCGTGCACGATCCAAGAATGGATCTCTTATAGCCTCAAGCGTATTATACCTTGATTTTGCCGTAGAATAATTTGCCATAATTTATTAAGGATTAGGTACGTTTGCTCCTGTTTGGGTTGTTGAACCACCGACTTGTAAAGGTATCCTTAACGCTGCTTTTCCTCTTTTTTTAGAATAACTAACATTACTAGATGTCTTTGTTTGAGGAGCTTTTGGAGCTTTCTCTCTTAACCTAGTATTACTAGCATTAATTTCTGATGCTGGAGGAGCAGGAGTTGGAGGTGGTGGAGGTAATTTCGGTCTAGAAAATCCACACATATTATTTAATATCTCCTATTATTGTTTCATTTAAAATATTGTTTTCTTTATCATTTAGAATTTTCTCTAAATGGGACACAACACTTGATTGACCTGCTTTAAACCACACTTTTCTTTCATTATCGGCAAGATTAGGAGATTTATCAGGGAATTGTTTTTTTAAGTAATCAATTAACTCTTGTGAAATCATAATTATATCCAAGAGAGCAACTATTTAGCTTGTATTTTAAGGGGGATTGGTACTACTTTAAGTACGTTTTTGGTAGGTATAACCATAGTATTACCGCCCTCTGCGATAACATATTGGTCGTTTTTAGTATCTGTCGTAAAATCAGAGGCTAAAACAAATGCGTCTTCGGTGTGGTTTATAAGAAAACCTACGCTTATACAGATAGTCGGTAACATCTGTTCAATAGTTGATAATTCGTTCCAACTACTATCACTATTTGCGTCTTCCCAAAGAACAAAAACAAATTTATATTTCGGTGGGTTTAGGCTGATCCACTGTAGTATTTTCTTTAGAAGCTTCTTCATTTTTTTCATCTTCTATTGGCACCTCCTCTAAGGTTGATCGTTTTTCTCTGTGTTCTATTATTGTAAATACAGCTTTTGTACTTGGTGGATACTCGTTATTTATGTCAGGTGTTCTAGCATAAAAAGTATCTTCCATAAGAATATCTACATTCATATAAGTTTTCTTTTTCCATCTCTTTACTTCTGCACCACTCATTTTCTCATTTCCTTTATCTTTTCTATTTCTAATTCACAGTAATGAATTATTTTTTCTAGGTCTTGTATTTCAGTTCCTTTAAACAAATATCGACAAACGTACTTAACTATACAACCTTGAAAAAACGATAAACCATTTTTAGAAATAAATTCATAAGGTTGTATAATAAACTTTTGATAATGTGAGCCTCCTATTTGTCTATCTTTAGGAAAAGCTTTATCGAACATATTTTTATTTGGCATCTCCACTCCACAGTATAGGTTGTTTCTTTTTAAAATCGTAATCAGTGTTTCTTAATATTCTAGCTAATCTTGCTTGTACTAAAGCATCGTCTTCTGTTAAGCCTTGTTCTTTGTAACAATCCTTAAC
>Ga0208434_1000341_pt1 | contig 23880 bp, 31 predicted proteins | sample 13_taG_FD_184086 | JGI IMG/M metagenome (GOLD analysis project Ga0208434, IMG submission 184086) | Marine viral communities from the Subarctic Pacific Ocean - 13_ETSP_OMZ_AT15268 metaG (SPAdes) (version 2) | ecosystem: Environmental > Aquatic > Marine > Oceanic | place: Pacific Ocean | collected... | reverse complement strand
AAAACATTTTAATTAATAAAACTCGTGAAGAACTTGCAAAAGAATATGTAAGCAAAAAAGACTTTGGTATTGAGTTAGAAAGAATTTTCGACAAATTAGACAAACTTGATGCTAAAATAGATAAACTAATAACTGAATAATATGGCAGAAAATTACGTTCCAACACCTGAAGACATTCAACGCTTACTCCGAGAGACTGGCGGTTTAAATTTAGCTGGTCAACAAGCAGCAGAAGTGGTTCCAGACGGATCATACGGATTTTACTCTCCAGACTTTTCATATGGAAGTTACAAAATGCCATATGAAGATCCAACTTATAGATCAGGGTTTGAATACGCACGAACGATAGCCGGTGGCATGCCTTTTGAAGATGTAGTTGCACCTGGTATGAGTTTTTCTCCAGATCAACCAATGGGTTATACACAAGCAGATTTAAAAAGACTAAGTGGATATAGAGGTGAAGGCCCAGCACCCGTTATGCCAAAAGCACCTACTAAAGGTATTTCATATTCAATTCCAAATCAGATGCCTTTTGCTCCCCCTGGTGTTGCAGAACCAACAAGGCTAGATGAAAATTTTCAACCGATTGTAAGTCAAATTGAAGAACCGGCTGTAGAGCAACAAACTGTTCCTGGTCTTTTTATGGCTGATGAAAATTTAAAAAACTTTCAAGAAATAATAGATCAAATAGATTTAGAAGAAGTTGCAAAAATAGACATTGATAAAATAGATATACCGGAATCAATAAGTATATTTAGCGATGTATTAAAGGAACCTGTAATAGAGGCACAGCCAATAACTCCATCTATCTTTGACCAACCAGTTATTCCAAGCTTTGCAAATATTCCAAATATTGAAGATATACAAAAACCACCATCTTTTGTCACGCCAAATGTTGAAGAAATTGTTTCTCCAATGATGCGTGGTAGATCAAGAAGATTACCAACAGGAATATTTAGCGTAGTATAAATGTCAGTCACACACGAAGAAGCGGTAAAAGCTGAACAAGCACAACAAATTTTAAATTCTGATGTTTTTAAAGAAGCAATAGAAAATCTTAAAAACGAATACATTACCTATTGGTTAAACTCCCGAAGCATTGATGATGTTGCAGTTAGAGAAGACTTCCACAGATCTTTATTACTTCTCCCCGAAGTAGAAAGACACTTACGTATCATGGCTGAGAAAGGCAAACTCACAAAAGCCAACATTAACAAAATTCGCAACATAGCCTAAAACTTTCCCTTTTCCACATTATTGGTTTAAAATATCCCTAAATACAATATAGGAGTATTTATATGAGCAATAACGGAAAACCGACTGCTTTACAAACCGAAGGTCAAAAGGCAACCTCAGCGTTTGAAAGTTTCTTGGCCCCTGAAGAGGACACGCAAGAAGAAGCAGTCATAGAGGAAGCTGAAAGCATTGAACCTGAGATCGATGAATTAGAAGAACAAGATGATTTAGGTACTGAAGAACTTGTTGAAGAAGAAGATCTTGAATTTGATGATGAAGAGGATGGTGAAGAAGAAACGGAAGTTGAAGAGGTAGAAGAGCAACCCGTCTATAGAGTCACAGTTGATGGCGAAGAGATAGAGGTCACGCAGGACGAACTCATTAATGGTTATTCACGCCAACAAGATTATACGAGGAAGACTCAGGAACTTGCTAATCAAAGAAAAACGATTGAGCAACAAGCCAAAGATCTTACTCAAAGAGATGCACTTTACGCACAATTGCTACCAAAGATGGAAGCTGAATTACAAGCTTCAATGGTAGATGAACCGGATTGGAAGACTTTAGTAGATGAAGATCCAGTTGCTTATGTCAGAGAACAACAAATCTGGAATGAGAAAAAGGAAAAGTTAGAGGCCACTAAAGCTGAAAGACAAAGACTTGAAAAAGAGGCTTTGGAAGAACAGCAAAAACAACTTGTACAGTTTGTGCAAGAAGGTCAGAAAAAACTCCTGGAGATCATACCGGAATGGAAAAATGCAGAAGTTGCTCAAAAAGAGAAACTAGCAATTCGAGACTATGGCATCAATGTCTTGGGGTATGCACCTCAAGAAATGGACGCAATCTATGACTATCGTGCTTTACTTGGTTTAAGAAATGGCTGGTTAAACTCTCAGACAGTTGAAGCCACCAAGAAAAAACCAACACAAAAAGCACCTGCAAGAGTGGCCCGACCTGGAACAACTACTAGAAAAAAATCGGTAGCTCCAGCGAAAAGAGCAAAACAGGTTTTAGCTAAATCTGGAAAAGTCCAAGATGCAGCTAAAGTTTTTGAACAATTTTTAAAATAATTTTATAGGTAAATATAATGGCTAAAGTAACAAACGCATTTGATACATATACAGCGACTGCGGACAGAGAAGATTTAAGTAATATCATTTACAACATCTCTCCAATGCAAACTCCGTTTATGTCATCAATTGGAAAAAGAAGTATTAACAATGTTGTCTTCGATTGGCAAACAGAAGTATTAGCAACTCCAGTTGCTACAGGTGAACTAGAAGGTTTTGAACTTTCAAGATCAGCTTCAGTTGCAACAACTCGTCTAAGCAATGTTGCTATGATTTCAAAAAGAGATGCAACTGTATCAGGCTCACAAGAGTCTTCAGACCCAGCTGGTAAGAGATCAGAAATGGCTCACCAACTAGCTATCATGTCTAAAGCTCTTAAAAGAGATATGGAAGAAGCACTTTGTCAAAAAGGTGCTAAAACAACTGGTAATGCTACAACTGCTCGTGTAACTGGTGGTTTCGAATCTTGGATTACATCTAACGATTCAAGAGGAACTAATGGTGCATCAACAGGTGGCGGTGCTGCTCCAACTGACGGAACTCAAAGAGCTTTAACAGAAACTTTGTTAAAAGATACTCTTGAACTATGTTTCTCTAATGGTGGAGAGCCTTCATTGGCAATCTGTGGCCCACATAACAAACAAGTTATCTCTGGTTTCACAGGTAGATCTCAAGCAAGACAAATGATTGATGCAAACACAGTTGAAGCATCAGTATCTATCTACTCTTCTGACTTTGGTGAACTCAAAATCGTTCCATCAAACAGATCAAGAGAAAGATCTTTACTGTTAGTTGATCCTGAGTTCGCAAAAGTTGCTTACTTGCGTGATTTCAAAACAGTTGATATCGCAACAATCGGTGATGCAGTCACCAAAATGATCGTAGTTGAGTATGGATTAGAAGTATCCAACGAAGCTGCTCATGGTATCGTTGCTGACCTTAGCACTAGCTAAGTTCTAGGTTAATAACCTTAAAGGGATGTTTCGGCATCCCTTTTTTTTGTGGTAAAATTCTTGCATGGCTAAAAGAACTGTTATAGATCACAAGACTGGTTTTACCAATGAGTTTATTACTGAGGGCGATAAAGACATTTATCACACAACACAAGATCTAAACCCAGTTATTGAACATTGTAAAAACATTGCAGAATACGTTAAGCCAGGTAAAGATCTTCGCCATGTGGCAGAAGTACCATTGGTTGTATATCAAAGAGCTTGCCGAGAAGGATGGGCCAATGATATGAGCGAATGGAGAAAATGGCTAAACAAATCAGACAATAAAGTCTTTAGAACATGGCAAGGTAAACTATGACATATGCAGAATTAAAATCTAACATTGCAAACTTTTTAAATCGCTCTGATTTAACAGATGTAATTGACACATTTATTGATAGCACAGAATCAGAATTTAACCGCAGATTAAGGGTTAAAGGCATGATAAAACGTGCTACTGCAACATTAGACTCACAATACATATCAGTACCAACTGATTGGTTAGAGGCTATAAACATACAAATTGATAGCGGTGATTTCTCACCTTTGTTTCAACAATCTATAGAATCACTAGATGTCTACAGAAAATCAAACGATAACGTCACAGGTCAACCTATTTACTTTGCATTGGTAGATGATTCAATTGAATTTGCACCTACCCCAGACGGAAGTTATACAGTACAATTAACCTACTACAGCAAGATAGATGCGTTAAGCGATTCTAATACTAGCAATTTTTTATCCACAGGATATCCAGATGCTTATCTTTATGGATCACTAAAACACGCTTCTATTTACTTAATGGAAGATGAACGAGTGCCACTATTTACAGCACAGTTCGAGAAAGCTTTAGAAGAAATGAGACTAGAGCAAGAAAAAGCTGAGTTTGCTAAAGGTTCTTTAATGCAAAGAAGAAGAACATATGGCAAACGCAGAAAAAATATTTATTATTTTGGTAATAACTAGGAGTACAAAACATGGCTGGATTTAGCGATTATTTAGAAGACAAAGTGCTTGACCATGTATTTGGCGGCACTGCTTATACAGCACCTACAACATTGTATGTTGCTTTATATACAGTAGCACCTACTGATACTGGTGGCGGTACTGAAGTAAGTGGTGGAGCTTATGCAAGACAAACCGCAGCTTTTACTGTTTCAGGAACAAATCCAACAACAGCAACAAACTCTGCTGCAATTGAATACCCAACAGCTACAGCCGATTACGGAACTGTAGTTGCAGTTGGCATCTTTGATGCCCTATCATCAGGAAACTTATTAGCATATGCAAACTTAACTGCATCAAAAGTTGTTAGTACAGGAGACGTGTTCAGATTCAATGCTGGTGATTTAGACATAACATTAGCTTAACATCATGGCCAGCATAGGCTACAACAAAGGCTACTACTCAAGATCAAGGTACAACGATCTTGCTATACAAGCCGAAGCAACCATTCAAGGCGTTTCAGGAGCTACTGCTACTGGAACACAAATAGATAGAACCACAGCAGTTATACAAGCTGTTTCTGGGTTTACTGCTACTGGTACACAAATTGATAAAGGAACAACAGTTATTGCTGCTGTTTCTAATGTAATTGCAGCAGGTAGAAAAACTCATGGTGGTTCTGCAACAATAGCAGCAGTATCAGACTTAAACGCACAAGGATTTGTAATACTTGATGGAGTTGCAACGATTGCAGGAACATCAGACTTTGATGCAACAGGTAGGGCAACATTTGGCGGAGCATCAACCATAAATCAAACCAGTAGTCTTGTCGCTATCGGTGGTTTAAAATGGGAAGATATAATTGTTCCAGGCGAAACATGGACAGATCAAAATGTTGCAGGTGCAACATGGACAGATCAAACAAACCCATCAACAAATTGGACTGTATTAGATAAACAAGAGGCAGCTTAGATGGCAGATACATACACAACTAATCTAAATTTAACTAAACCAGAGCCAGGTGAAGCAGAAGATACTTGGGGTATTTCCCTCAATGCAGACCTTGATACTCTTGATGCAATTTTTAAATCAGATGGCACAGGCTCAAGCATAGGTTTAAATGTAGGATCTGGAAAAACTTTAGCGGTAGCTGGAACATTAAATGTTACTGGTACTTTAAGCGGAGTTAGTACAAGTTCTATAACAGAGGGGTCTAACCTCTATTACACAGACACTAGAGCAAGATCTGCTGTTAGTGCATCTGGTAATTTAGCTTACAACTCAAGCACTGGTGTATTCTCATTTACTGAAAGAACTGATGCAGAAGTACAGGGCCTAATAACTGGTGGTACTGGCGTTACAGTTAGCAGTGGTCAAGTCTCTATAGGTCAAGCTGTAGCTACTTCTGATTCACCTACTTTTGCCAATATGACTTTAAGTGGCACTGACTCAATTAAGATTTCTAGTGGTACAACTGCTCAAAGAAATGGAAGTCCAGCTGCAGGTATGTTCAGATACAATACAACCACTGGTGAGTTTGAAGGCTACACCAATGAGTGGGGTGCTATTGGCGGTGGTGGTGGATCATTCACCACAGATATTTTTGCTGGCGATGGTTCTGATACAACCTTTACAGTCACATCAAGCGTTGGTAATGAAAACGATCTTATGGTTTTCATTGATGGTGTATTCCAAGCTCAAGACTCTTACAGCGTTTCTGGTACAACTTTAACTTTCTCAACCGCTCCTGCAAATGGCAGAGTTATTACTGTTTATCATGCCAAAGCTGTTTCAATTGGAACTCCATCAGATAATTCAGTTGGCATCACTCAGCTTAATGTAAGCGATGGTACTGATGGGCAGGCATTAACTACCAATGGTGCAGGCACTTTAAGTTTTTCAACAATAAGCAGCGGTGCTACAAGTCTTAATGGACTATCAGATTGCAAAACCTTTGGCACTTCATCTTTATTAGTTGGCGACTCAGACACAGGCACAATTAATGCAGCTAATTACAACACAGGTTTAGGTGTTGGTGTTTTTAATGCTTTAACAAGTGGTGATAATAATACTGCGATTGGTTTTAGTACTTTAACAGCAAACACTACAGGTCATACAAATACAGCAGTTGGTTACAATTCACTTACAGCAAATACCACAGGTGCAATAAATACTGCAATAGGTAATGAAGCTTTAGACACCAACACAACAGGTAATTACAATACAGCTTTAGGTTATGCAGCACTGTATGCCAACACCACAGCATCCTATAACACAGCAGTTGGCTCAAATGCTTTAGATGCTAATTCAACAGGAGCTGAAAATGTAGCCATAGGTGTAAATGCAATTGGCTCTAATACTACAGGCTCAGATAATGTTGGAATAGGCTCTAATTCTTTAGCTAATAATACCAGTGCTGTAAATAATGTAGCAGTTGGAAGAAGTGCTTTGTATGCAAGTACCACGGGTGCTAGTAACACTGCGATAGGGTATGGAGCATTGATAGCTAATACGACAGCTAATAATAATACAGGTGTTGGAGCAGATTGTTTGGCAGCAAATACCACAGGTACAGGTAATACTGCTGTAGGAGCAGATGCAGGTAAAAATATAACCACAGGCTCAGAAAATGTTGAAATAGGAATTGGTGCAAGATATATAACCACAGGAAATTATCATACTATCGTGGGTGCATATTCTAGTCCTGCAAATACAAGCACTAATAGTGAGGTTGTTATTGGCAGAAATGTTTTAGGGGTTGGTCAAGGTTATGCAACTTTTGGTTCAAGCTCTAGTAGAACTTATGTTTCTATGGGTTCAACAACTTGGGGTTCTACTTCAGACGAAAGACTTAAAACCAACATTGTAGATGAGCCAGTGGGTTTAGATTTTATAAATGATTTAAGACCAGTCAAATTCAATTGGAAAAAGAAAAAGGATGTAGATTCAACCTTGTTTCCCAATATACATGAAGCTGATTCAGAGGACAGGGTTCAAGATACTGGTGATGGTATAGATATGCATGGTTTTATTGCACAAGAATTGGAAGCCACTGTAGCAAACTATTCAGACTTAGGCGATTTAGGACACCAAATATATAAAGAAACTGACGATGGAATTTACACTGCTGCACCAACAGCATTGCTACCAATGCTTGTAAAAGCTATACAAGAACTTAAAACAGAATTAGATGCTGCAAAAGCAAGAATAGAAACACTAGAGGGATAGAATGGCAAATACAAAGATACCTAACGAATTACTAGAGCTAAGTGTAAAAACTTTTGGCACATCTTCCATAATGATTGGAGATACAACCACAGGCACGATTGATGCAGCTAACTACAATACTGGGGTTGGTGTAGATGTCTTTGCAGCGTTAACTACAGGAGATAGCAATTCTGCTTTTGGCACGTTTGCTTTAAGTTCAAATACTACTGGCTCAAAGAATACTGCTCTAGGTTATGGAACTTTGAACTCAAACTCTACTGGTTATAATAATGTAGCGATAGGCTACGGAACTTTACTATTAAATACAACAGGCTTACAAAATACAGGAGTTGGTTACAATTCTTTGAACGCAAACACCACAGCTTCTAACAACGCAGCCGTTGGTTATAATGCTTTATCAGCAAACACGACAGGTACACAAAATACTGCTCTTGGTTCTTCTGCTGGTAGAAGTTGTACCACTGGTGGTCACAATGTTGCGATAGGATATGCAGCCTTAGATGCTTCTACAACAGGCGGTGATAATGTGTCAATTGGTCGTTATGCGATGATATTGAATACAACTGGTGCTGCTAATGTAGGGATAGGGTCTAATGCAATGTATGCAAATACTACAGGAAATTACAACACGGCCATTGGTTATGGTTCTCTTGATGCCAATACCACAGCAAGTTACAACATAGCAATGGGTTATTTATCAGGAACAAGAAACACTACAGGAACTAGAAATTCAATTATTGGTACTTTTTCAGGGTCTTATGTAACGACAGGAAATGACAATACAACTTTAGGTTATGCTGCTCTTGGGTCAGCTTCAACTGGGTATACAAATACAGCAATTGGCAGCCGATGTTTAGCAAGTGTTAGCACAGGGAATGACAATACGGCTGTTGGATATTATGCAGGTGGCTATCAAAATCAAATAACAACAGGAACTGACAATACTGTTATAGGTGCTTATGCAAGAACAAGTTCTGCTGCTGGTGTCGGTCAGATTGTTATAGGTCGTTATGCTTTAGGGCAGGGAAATAATACAGCTACAGTGGGTCTTAGTGGTAATGGTGCAACAATAAACATTGATGGTAGTGACACCTCTTGGGCGGCTCATTCAGATGAACGTCTTAAAGAAAACATTTTAACCTCTACAGCAGGTCTTAGTTTTATAAATGATTTACGCCCAGTGACTTATACTTGGAAGGCTAAAAATGCAATATCAAAAGACTTTAAACATTATTACGATGCAGATAGCACTGACCCTGTAAATGGAGTGGCAGGTAAAACCTATCATGGTTTTGTAGCTCAAGAAATGAAAGCTACTATTGATGCTCACTCTGAAGTGGCAAATGGTAATAATCTTTGGGCTGAAAGAATTGATGATATTCAACAAGTAGCACCAAGCAACTTAATGCCTATGATGGTAAAAGCTATACAAGAACTTTCAGCAGAAGTTGAAACACTTAAATCACAACTAGGAGAATAAAATGAAAACAGTATCAGAAGTACTAACAGCAGCAACCGATAGCGTTGATTTAATTAATGCAATTGATAATGGTTCACATGATGTAGAGGGCGTGGAGCAAGCAGAGATAAATGACATGGTACAAAAAAATGTAGACCATCTTGAGCTTATACTTGAGTATACAGAACCCGATGTAGCAGGAGACTCATCAGATAAGTCTAGCTATACAGATGCGATTGCCACTGGTAAGGATTACATTTCTAACAATTCTTGAAATAATTATCCTGATAGAGGTTATTAGCTTTATAATTAATAGAAAGAAACTAGAGTGGATTGATTAAATTAAGTCCAAATTAACAAAATAGAATATTATGGCAGACACATATACAACAAACTTAAATTTAACAAAACCAGAGGTAGGTGCATCTACTAATACCTGGGGAACAAAAATAAATACTGACCTCGATACAGTAGATGGATTATTTAGTTCCACTGGTACTTCGGTGGCCATGAACTTAGACGGAGCAGTCATTGATAGTTCTGTCATTGGTGGCACTACTCCTGCTGCTGGATCATTCACAACACTAACAGCAAGCACATCTATTACAGGAAATGTTACAGGCAATGTCACTGGTGATTTAACAGGCAGCGTCACAGGCAATGTCACAGGCAATGTCACAGGTAATATTACAGGAACAGTTTTAACAGCAGCACAACCTAACATTACAAGCGTTGGTACGCTGACAGGATTTACTTCAACTGGTATTGATGATAATGCTTCATCTACGATGATTACTGTAGATGGCTATCGAGTATTTTTAACAGATTCTTCTAATAGCTCTCAAGAAGTCAACATAGGAACATCTAGCACTTTGGGTGGCAAGTTAAGTGTTCAAAGTGTTAACAACGAAGCTGCATACTTTCACAATAATGGTGGTAGTGGCGGAACTGGTAATGCGGTAGCTGCATTTAAAGTAACCAATTGGAATATTAACGATGCTTACGTGCAGACATTTTACAATTCTAGTGGCACATTGGCAGGTAGTATTTCTCTACCAACTGGATCATCAACCACAACAGCATTTAACACATCCTCAGACTACAGGCTAAAACAAAATGTAGACTATACATGGGATGCAACCTCAAGACTAAAACAACTCAAGCCAGCAAGGTTTAGCTGGATATCTGATGATGACAACACATTGGTTGATGGCTTTATTGCACATGAGGTTTCAGACATAGTTCCCGAAGCCATTACTGGTACAAAAGATGCAGTCGATGATGATGGTAATCCTGAATATCAGGGCATAGATCAAGCCAAGCTTGTGCCATTATTGGTCAAAACCATACAAGAACTAGAAGCAAGAATTACAGCCTTAGAAAGCTAAATGGCATTATTTCCAATAACACCCCCAGCAGGCATAGTCAAAAATGGAACTGACTATGGCAACAAAGGTCGTTGGGTCGATGGAAATTTAGTTCGCTTTGAAAATGGCTACCTTAAACCTATAGGTGGCTGGACAAAACTAAGACAAACAGCCTTAGATGGATCACCCATTGGAATGTATGCTTACAACGATAACTTGGGTGAACCTATATTAGCGGTTGGTACAACAGAAAAGGTTTATGTTTTATACGACAACACCTGGACTGATATTACACCATCGGGTTTTGTTAATGATGGAGATGCCGATCCTCTTGGTTATGGTGCATATCATTTTGGCGTAGAAGACTATGGTGATGCTCGTTCACAATCAAGCTTACCTTTAGATACAGGTCATTTTTCTTTTGACAACTGGGGAGAGCATTTAATCTTTTGTTTCTCTGGTGATGGCAAAATTTATAAATGGCGACCCAATTCAGGCGGTACAGCCGATACCATAGGAACAGTCGTGACCAATGCACCCACAGGGTGTCAATCAATTATTGTGACCAATGAAAGACATTTGGTTGCTATTGGTTCGGGCGGAGATCCAAGAAAAATTTCATGGTCAGATAGAGAAGATAATACCAACTGGACATCTAAAGCTACCAACACCGCAGGTGATTTACAAATACCTACAGGTGGCAGAGCTATCATGGCGGCTTCATTTGGTAATGACATTATCATTTTTAGTGATACAGGTATCAGCAGAATGTTCTATGCAGGCTCACCTTTTGTTTATGGTATTGCTGATGCTGGAACTAACTGTAAAGCAGTCAGTAGAAGATCTATTGTTTCTACTGGTAATTTCCTAGCATGGATGGGTGAAAATTCTTTCTTTATTTATGATGGCACTGTAAGAGAAATACAATGTGAAGTGCATGATTATGTTTACGATTTACTTAATTTGCCAGGGAGAAAAGCTTGTTGGGGTGGACACAATTCTAGCTTTAATGAAATATGGTGGGGATTCCCAAGCGGTGAACTACAATACGCACCAAACAAATATGTGATTTGGAATTATGGTGAAAATGTTTGGTCTATTGGTGAACTAGATAGAGGTTGTTGGGTTGACCAAGGTGTCTTTGATTTTCCAACTTCAGCAGATAACGCTGGGTTTATCTATCAACACGAATCAACTGTATTAGGTAACTCACCTAATTTAGGCGATGCTGTTCCATATGCGACCTCTGGGCCGATTGAAATAGGCAATGGTGACAATTATGTCCAATGCAATCAAATACTTCCAGACGAAGAGGCTAATACACTTCCAGGTGTCACCCTTAGTTTCAAAGGTAAATTTACTCCACTAGGCCCTGAAACGGACTTTGGATCATTTACTTTTGAAAGTGATGGTTATACTGATGCTAGGTTTACTGCAAGACAAGTCTCAATGACAGTCACAGGCAGTACCACACAAGATTTTCAAGTAGGAAAGATTAGATTAGATGTACGCAACAGAGGTAGAAGATAATGGATTTATCCTCACAAAGACAGTACATACAAAGAGCAACCAATGTTAAGTATTCTTTTACAGCTACCACACAGCAAACTATCTATACAGCACCTAGCGGTGGTGACTTTGATTTTGCAGTTATTAAAGGTTTTTTAGCTTGTGACCATGGTAATCAACAAACCAATTTAGATGTATCTATAACAGATACTAGCTCTAATGAGTTTTTTATCTATAAACAACATAACATAGGCGCACACGCTACCGAAGAATTACAAACCAATGCTGGAATTATTTTGCAACAAGGCGAAATAATAAAAGCACAGGTTAATCATGCAAACATTCACCTGGTTTTAAGTATTATTGAATATGGAAAAGGCGATTAGATAATGAAATTTAATCATAAAATGTTTACAATAAAGGATATTTAAGAGGTTTTAGACTATGGCATTGCAAACAATAGCAGCATTACTAGGCGGGGCGGCAGCAGCTAAATCTGCATTTGATCCTGAAACCGGATCAACAACCACGCAAATGGATCCGGCTCAACGGGCCATGTATGAGGATCTTTATAGAAGATCTCAAGGTATAGCCGCACAACCATTTGTACCCTACACAGGCCCAAGAGTTGCAGGTTTTTCACCGGATCAACTTAGAGCCTTTCAAGCTACCCGTGGTATGTTTGAAACTGGTCAACAATACGATCCGCTAGGAACACTTAGTCAATTAGGTCAACAACCAACACCAGGTTTATTACAAGCCGATATTGGTGCATATCAATCACCTTTTCAACAACAAGTCATAGATCAAACCATGGCAGATATTCAGAGGCAATCTGATATCGCTAGAGGTTTATCGCAGGACAGAGCAATCGGTGCTGGTGCTTTTGGTGGTTCTCGATCTGCTTTACTTGAAACCGAAGCAACCAGGCCTTATATAGAACAACAAGCAAGAACTTCAGCCGCATTAAGACAAGCTGGTTTTGAACAGGCACAAAGGGCCGCAGAATCAGATATTGAAAGACAGATGCGAGACAGACAGTTCCAGGCTGGTATCCAACAACAACTCTTAGGCGAACAATACAGAAGCCTTGGATTGCTTGGTGGTATCGGTGGCCAACAACAACTCTTACAACAAAGAGCATTAGATGTTCCTTACCAAGAATTTGGCAGAGCATTGGATTATCCAAAACAACAACTTGGTTTATTGGCTCAGGGTCTTAGCGGTCAACCTCAGTTTGGCGGAACATCTGGTTATCAACCATCCTCACTAGAAGGCGTAACATCCGCACTAAACATTCTTGGTTCTCCATTTATGCAAAGTGCTTTTCAAGGTGCATCAATACCTAAATTTAGCGGAGCAAGTACAGGCACCGGAAGTGCAGGAATAGATTACTTGATTGGTGGTTAATTATGGCAAATTCATTTCAAAAACTAGCAGACATTCTTAATATCGAAACCGCAAGACTATCCGGCGATCCTAGAAGATTGCAAATTGCATCGCAGATGCAAGAAACCAAAGAATTAAAACAAGCAACCGCACAGAGCGATGCTGAGATTAACAAAGCGATTGATGAGTCTAACTTACCCGAAAGTCAAAAGAGATTTTTTAAATCATTGCCTTATGAAGCCAGGGTAAAAGTTCTTGTTGAGGCCCAGACAGAAAAGCCTGAAGCTGTACCAGCAGACATACAAAAGCTAGAAAGGTTCGGTCTTTTAAAAAGCAAACTTGATGAAACCTCTCCTAATTATGATCCAACATACACAGTAGAAATGCTCAATCAAGAAGCCAGTCTTTTGGGTGTAAATGCTCGATTGTTAGATCAAAGCAAAAATCAATATATAGCTGATTATATGAAAGACAAGGGAACACTAAAAACATTCACTGGGCAAATGGCTTATAGCAATAAAGAATTAAAAGAAATGGCCGAAGAATCATATAACTTAATTTATGGTAATGATATATCTCCGAAAAATAATGCAGTTGATGATGCAGGTGAACCAATAATAGATTTGGGTAGTTTGTGATAAATGCCAAAATACATATTTGAAAAAGATGGACAAAAATATAGTGTTACATCTGACACGCAGCCAACCAAAGAGCAGATATTATCGTTAGTTGCTAAACAACAAGCACCAGAAAAAAAAGAATTAGTTCAACCCAAATCTTTGGATGAACAAGCGTTGTCTTTAGGCATAACACCATATGGTTTATCTGAAGATCAATTAAAAGAATCCATAAAAAACAAAAAAAGAATAGATCAAATATCTGGTGCAGAACCAAAAGGCATATCCGTCAAACCTCAAGAAAGACTTACCGAAGAATCAATAAAAAAAGACCCTAAGTGGATTAATTCATCTAAAGAATTGTATGAATGGGACTGGCAAAGAAAAAATCCAGAAAAGCCTATTCCAAAATTAAGTGACGATGGTTATGCGGAATTTGGTCTTGAGTATGGTGGTGGTATTTCATTTAGTGATGTTGATTTAATAAGGGAAGGTCAGGCCATAGGCAATGCAACAGAAAAACAAAGAGAAGCTTTTGTAAACATTATGGATATGTACGATGCAAAAGCTCCAAGTTTAGCTGGGGCAGGAAGAGCAGCAAAAAATATTTTAAATCCATTAGAAAGTCCAACAACATATATTGGATTGGGTGTTGGAAAAGCTGTTTCAACTCTTGGAAAACAAGCGGCTAAAAATCAAATACGAAGCAATATCTTAAAATCATTGGTTACAAGTAATCCTGGTAGATATGCCTTGATAGGATCTGGAGAAGGTGCTATTTATGGTGGAGCTTATGAAACTGCAAGACAAAGAGCAAAAATAAGAGCAGAAGGACAAGAAGAATATAAGCCTGGTGATATTGCAAAGTCAGCAGGAATTGGATCAATTTTTGGTGGAACACTTGGCGGAACGCTAGGCGTTATAACAAACGCTGTTGCCAGAAGAAACAAAAAAACAGATCCACTAGCATTACCAGCACCACAAAAAGAACTAGAACTTTTGCCAGAGGTTGTGCCAGAAGTTAAGCCAATTATTCAAGCAGAGCAACCAGAATTGCCTATGCCTATAACACCACGAACAGTAACCGGAGAGGTTATAGAGTCTCCGATTGCAGCAAAGGTAGGAGAAATAGTTGAGCCAATAAAACCAATCAATGTAGTGGTAGATGAAGACTTTGGGATTGTTGGCAAAGTTCCTTATATTGGCAACGCATACAAAAAATTAGCCACTACAGTATTAAACAAAATTCAAGCCAAAGGATCTAAACTTACCGCACTTGGAGATCTTCCAGACCAACCATCATATCTTGGTATCAGAGGTTTGTTTATGGGTAAGCTAGAATCAGTTAGAGATTTAACTCAAAGTGTTTTTAAATCTTTTAATAAACTATCTCCAGAACAAAATAAACCTGTATATGAATATTTGGTTGGCCTTAGAACTATTGACGATGTGCCAGAAAATTTAAAAGTTGATGCTCTTGATTTGAGAAAAGGTATAGATGCTGTTTCTGATGTGTTAGATGCAAATGGTTTAATTTCAAAGCAAACCATGGAAGAAAATTATGGAACATATCTTCCAAGATTATTTTTAAAATACTTCAATAAGAGATCATCTCCAATGGGTTATCTCAAAGAAAGAAAAGATTTAGATGCTGCAACCAGAGAGTTTTTAGGCGAAATAGAAGATGTTGGTTTGTTAGGTGCAAAAGCTATGGAAGACCCTTTAAGTGATGTTGTAAAGTTAGGTTTTTTTAAAGAAATAGCAAAAAATCCAAACTGGGCATTGCAAGATACTCTTGTTCCTTTTAGGGGAAATAAAATAGGAATATTTCATGCAAAAGAAGAATTAAATAGAATACAAGACGAAATAGTAAGCGGCCTTAGACTAGATAAAAATGGTAAAGATACTGCAATAGTTAATGATTTAAAAAAAGCAATAGCAGACGCAGAGCCAAAGATTGCAAAGGTTGATGCTAAAAAATGGGTGCAAATTCCAAACCAAAAAAAATATGGGGATTTGCAAGGAGCATATGTTAGAAGAGAAATTTATGATGATATAAATGGTTCTTATCAACAGGCAGGTGAAATTGCAAACCAAATGGTTAAGTTCGGTACAGAAGCCACAAAAGTTTGGAAAACATTAAAAGTTCCTTTAAATCCGCCATCAGTTGTAAGAAACTTTGTATCAAATTTAGTTCTTTTAAACTTATCAGGCGTTTCAACTACAAGGATGCCGCTAAGAATGGCACAAGCAATAAAAGAAATTATTACCAAGGGAAAGTATTACAAAGAAGCACAAGCAAAAGGTATTGCATCTACTACATTTAGTAGACAGGAAATGGTGCAAATAAATAGGTTATATCAAATTGTTAAATCTCAACAATCAAAAAACTGGATAGACATTGCTCATGGTAAAAGAATGACATCATGGATTTTAAATTTTGCTGGTGATAGTTATGGGTTTATAGAAACATTTGGCAAACTAATAAAGATTATTGATGATATGAAGGCAGGTAAAAATGCTGAAACTGCTGTTTACAATGCTCAAAAAACTTTGTTTGATTACTCTTTAGTTCCACCAACATTAAGAAAGGTTAGGCAGAGTCCATTTGGTGCATCGTTTATAACCTTTCAATATAAAGTAGCTCCGTTTCTGTTAGACACTTTTATTCGACACCCAGAAAGATATCTTAAATATTTTGCTGTTCCATATGTCGCAGCAGCAGCTTGGAAAAAACAAAACGAAGATCTTACTAATGAGGATATTGATAATTTAAGAGAAACATTGCCTAACTATTTAAGAGATGGTGGCAGTGCTTTGGCTTTACCATACAAAGATGATGAGGGCAGATGGCAGTTTTATGATTATTCTTACATGATGCCATGGGGTTTTTATACTGGTGTTGCTAATAAAATGGCCGCCGGAGAATATGCTGAAGCAGGTGATGATGTCATAGGTTTGTTAAGTGGTCCAGGTCTTAACATTGCCGCAGCAGTTACTACTAATAGAGATCCTTTTACAAACAGAGAAATAGTAGAAACGGGTGCTCCACCATCAGAACAATTTGAAGACATTTTAAATTATGCTTGGAGAACCTCCGCCCCAACATGGCTCACTGATATTGGGTTTGCCGGAAAAATGTATGAAGCAGTCACAAAAAAACCAAATTATTATGGTGATCCAACTATTACAAAACCACAAGCATGGTACAGACTAGTTGGTCAAAATATTTATCCCATAGATCCAGAGCAAAGCAGGAGTACAAATTTATTTTTTAAAAAGAAAGATATAGAAGATGCTCAAAATTATTATCGTAAAAGAATAAGAGAGGCTGAGTTAAGAGATGATAAAGAAGAGATGGCAAGACTAGAGCAAGAATCTATAGAAAGAATAAATTTATTAGCTGATGAATTTGCGGAATATGAAGCAAGATCAGAAATACCAGAGCGTCTTAAAAGAAAAAAAGTAGAAAAAGAATAAAATGCCCCTAGCAACGGAACGAGTTGGTCGTTTTGGTGAATATCTCACAGCAGCAATCCTTTCTCAAGTTTCTGACACAGTAACCATCGTTCCACACAACGCATCCGCAGACATCATCTTTGAACACAATCTAAAGCTGTATAAGTGCCAGGTCAAAACCCAATCACAAATAGAGGAACGCAGAGGCAATTGGCGGTTTGATATGCGTAAGGGTCAAAAAGTTGCCGATAGAAAATATAAAAATAATGAGATAGATATATTTGCTTTTGTTTCTATCACCCACAGAAATGTGGTCTTTTCTAAACCTTTAGACCAAGTTCAACTAACCATCGTTGATGAACACATGAAGAACAATGATGCTGTTAAAAACATCAAAGATATATTGGAAGACCTTAGTTAAAGACTTTCAATATCAAATACAACTTCTTGATCCTTGTAATGCTTAACGGAGTTTATTCCTACTTGCAGGAAATACTCCGCTAATGCTTGAGGATCTTTATTTTCTAATCCAGCTATATCAATCAAAGAACGTGCAATGTATCTGTTTATATAAACAGGGGTATTGTTGTTTCTCTCATTCATTACCGGATCATCAAAATCAGATAAGTTCATTATTACTCCTATAAGGATTTTTTCAATAACTCCTCTGGTATCTTATTACCATCACTATCTAACCCAAAAACTTTTTCAAGTTCCAGATCTATGTAATGCTTGGCCTTAAAGAGATCTTCAACCTTATCATGTTTATCTCTGGTCACAAGCTTGATTACATTCCCTAAACACCAACCAATATTATTAGCGATAATGTAATCTATCGGTTCTATATTGGTCCCCTTATTATAGTGATCTCCACCTACCTGGTTGTTGGAAGCCAAACGATCTTTTGCTTGGTCCCAATCCTGTGGCGTAGCTTTGTCTATCGACATAAATACTCCTTATTTTTTAATAAATATTACCATTATTAGTAATATTGAGGTATTATAGGTGAAATCTGAGAAAAGGGAAATTTATGGAAATTAAAGATCTAAAAGAATTTGACATCACTAACACTATAGACGCTGACGAACTATCCAGACGATGGGGCGTTAGCAAAAAAACAATAGATAATAAAAGATCAAAAGGAATGGGGCCTGGTTATTGGAAGATAACAGGAACTATTTTGTATGATCTTGATGATGTAAAAAGAATAGAAAAGGAATCTTACATTTCCAACAATGCCTAGTAAACACGCACTACTGTCCCCCTCGGCTTCAGACAAGTGGACTGTCTGTCCTGGTATGCCTAAACTTGCATCACAAGTTCCGTACACTACAAGCATCCCTGCTGTGACTGGTACCTTGGTACACCAAATGTCTGAGATCTTAATGAAAGGTCATTTAGATGGTGATATATCTTTAGAAGATTATTGGCTCGGCAAGGTTGAGATGGTTGAAGATTTTGAGATAGAGATAGATCAAGAAATGATTGATTGTGCAAAGATCTATACAGATTATGTAGAGGCAAGAACAAAAGAACTTAATGGTAAGTTGCTTATTGAAGAGCAAGTATCAATGGAAGAGATAAGCGAAAACATATGGGGTACTGCTGATGCAATCATACTTTCAGAGGGTCGCATATGTGTAATAGATTTAAAGTCTGGTAGATGGCAGGTCTCACCGGAATATAACAAACAGCTAATGATCTATGGCCTGGGTGCATTAACCAGGTATGGCAATGCTGAAACAATTATGGAACTAACGATAGTTCAACCTAGGGGAGTAAAGAAAGAACGGGCGGTCAAGACATGGGAAACCACCGGAGAAAATCTTGCTAACTGGGGATTCGATTTTCTGAAACCACGGGCGGATGCTTGTATGGATGAAAACCCTAAATATGTATTTGGGGATCACTGCAAATTCTGTAATGGACGCAGTCTTTGTGAAACTTTTAAACTTAATACGGGAGAAAAATAATGTCTGATGAAAATAAAGAACCTACCTTTACTTTTAATGAAGATGGTAAAGAGTACAAAGTAGAAGACTTGTCTGAAGAGAACAAGATTCTATACAACAAAGTGACCCTTGTGAACCAACAAAGACAAGAGGTCATTGCCAACGCTAACTTTGAAGTGGAGAAGTTAGAGATACTTGGAAGGCACTACAGCAACGCTTTAAAAGAAGCTGTTGAGGGTGATGATACTAAAGTTGAGGTGGCAAAATGAGTCTAGCTGATATAAGAACTAAGTCTAAAAAGAAAGCACCCAGGATTGTTGCCTATGGTGGGGCCGGAGTAGGTAAAACTTACTTTGGTTCACAGATGCCAAATCCAATTTTTGTATTAACAGAAGATGGTATGGGTACAATTGATGCACAACAATTTCCGTTGTGTAAATCTTTTGAGCAAGTCATGGGTTATCTACAAGATCTAATTGATGAAGACCACGAATTTAAAACTGTGGTTATTGATTCATTAGACTGGTTAGAACCATTGATTTGGGATAAAGCCTGTCAAGATAATGGTTGGAAATCTATTGAGCAACCTGGATATGGTAAAGGTTATGTAGAGGTGTTGAGATATTGGCGTCAATACATAGATCTTTTAAATGTCTTGCGTGAAGATAAAGGTATGATTATTTTGCAGATTGCACATAATCAGATTAAAAGATTTGAGTCTCCAGAGATAGAGGCTTTTGATAGACATGAGTTAAAACTGCACCGCAAGGCCGCAGATTTAATTTTAGAACACAGCGATTGTTGTTTCTTTGCAAACTATAAACTTGGTACTGTTAAGGTCCAGGGGAAAGGTGGAACAATGACAACAAAAGCGGTGGCCGGAGATGTGGTTGCTTACTGTCGTGAGAAACCTGCCTATCTTGCAAAAAATAGGTACGCATTACCGGATGTTCTTCCATTCTCATGGCCGGAAATTAGAAAGGCTATGTTGGGGGAAGATAAAGGTGAGTAAGTTGGGGGAAGTCGAAAGAACAAAACGTGTTATGACTAAGATCCAAAAGTTATTAAATCCTTTGATTGATAGCATGGATCCAGATAACAACGATTTGCCTCTCGATGGCTTACATCAACTTATTTGTATTAACCAAGACTGTGAAGAGTTCGTGGAATATATCTCGGACTATCACAGCTACGATCCAGGATAAGGAGTATTAATATGGATTTAAGTATGAAAAAGGCTCAAGCCGAAAGAAGTATCTTAGAAGAACTCGAACCAGGCACATATGATTTTGAATGTGTTAAGGAAGAGACAATTCTAGGCAAGAATGGATGGGAAGCTTTAAAGCTTTTATTTAGGGTTGTTGATAAACCAAACTTTATGATTGGTCATGCTTTTACAACAGACCATGATACAAGTGAAGATGCTATTAATCTTGGCCTATCATCATTGCACGCAATGTCTATTGCCGGCGGATTTCCTGATGGTTTTCCAGATGAAAGTGCTGATTTGGTTGGCGTAAGAGTAAGAGCAAATGCTATCAAAGATGCAAAAGGCTACATTGCTATTGATGATATGAAAGGCAAAGGGTGGTTTGCACCTAAGTCAACGACTACTGAAGTTAAAAAAGATGAGCCTGTTTCCAACAGCGAAGCGGAAGAAAACATCCCATTTTAACTTTTTAGAATCAGATAGGCCCTCACTATGCGGTTGCTGTGGCGATCCGGTAGGGCCTCTTCTGGTCGAGGTTGATGGTAAATGGTTTGGAGCCTGTAGCATGGAACATCAAGAAGAAATTAAGAAAGGTAATAGATCGCCCAAGGTGGCACAAGTATCTAGAGCCGGTGTTCTTCATGCTAAATCTAAACTGAAAGAAAGATATAAGGAATTTTCTGTTAAAAATAAAAGCTGGGCGTTTCGTGATTGGAGTGAGGACGATAGGATCAACTTTTTTGAGAGTTATACCAGGGAATATTTAAAACACGCCAACGAAAGGGCAAGGAACGGGGTAGATGGATCTTACAAAATACAAGATAAGACACGGACTGAATAAAGATAAGAGTTATTTAGAAAAAAATAGAGGCAATGAAGCTGATCTTATTGCAGAAATGCAGACAATAGGATTAAATGTTGGCTTCTTAAATACAAGTGGGGATCTAGTAAGGATCCCAGTACAAGCAACTCCGGGAGTGAGGCCGGATAAAGGTAATGAAAAATCGGGTTGGTATGTCATTAATGTTGTTCATAATCACATATTCGCAACTTACGGAAATTGGAGAACGGGGTCGGAATACAAATGGAGTTCTGTCCAGATCAATACACTTACTCCAAATGAAAGACAAGATCTACAGCTAAAGATGCAACAGGCCCAGGAAGAGGCCAAGAAACAAAAGCTACAAAGATATGAGGAAGTCGCCAAAGATTGTCAGAATCGTTTTCAAACTTACTCAGAAGTTATCAAGCATCCTTACCTGGAAGCTAAACAAATCAAAAGTTATTCTTTAAAACTGCACAATAAATCTTTGGTCGTGCCTATCTACAATGTAGATGGTGAGATTAGATCTCTGCAATTTATCCAGGAAGATGGATCTAAAAGGTTCGTATCTGCCGGACAAGTAAAGGGTAATATCTTTTTGATTGGTACTGATTTTAATTCTTTGGATAAGGTTCAATCCTTGGTTGTTGTTGAGGGCATGGCTACAGGTGTAAGCGTATGGGATGCAACACAAATACCCGTAGCTTGTGTTTTTTCTGCTAACTTTGGTAATGATGCGGTAGAAAACATACGAAAAAAGACGGACGCCAGGATCTATTTAGCCTTTGATAATGATAAAACTGATATTGGTCGCAAGAAAGCGGAAGAGATAGCCACCAGATATTATAATTGTTTGGTTAGAATCCCATCCATTGAGGGTGATTTCAATGACTTGGCTATCAAGCAAGGCCTGGATGCAGTTAAGTTAGAGATAAGCGATCAAGGTCTAGGCATTAGAAGTTTCTCAATTAAACAATTAAAAGGTGATCCACCGCCTCGTTCCTGGTTGGTTGAAGGATTGTTAGAAAAATCTAAACCTGGTCTATTGGCGGCGGTCGGTGGTGTTGGTAAAAGTATGTTGGCCCTGGATCTAGCAATCAAAGTATCACAAGGGCAAGGCACCTGGTTAAATAAACCAATTAAAAATGCTGGTAATGTCCTCATGCTGATGGCCGAGGATGATAGAAGCGAAGTCTTTAGACGGACCAAAGCGTTAGATAAAGGCGATAAAAGATTTGATGCGGAGTATGACGTTTTTGCCTATACAGTTCCGGATGCCCCTAAACCATTAATATTATTAAAAGATGATGCCAGGGGATTAGATCTAACACCCGAGGCCCATGAGTTAATCAATGAGATCTCAACGATTCCAGATTTATCTTTGGTGGTCATAGATCCAATACAATCTTTTGTTGCAGCACCCATCACAACAAGCCAGGAAGCTGCTCAATTGTATTGTCAGTTCTGTTCTTCCATTGCATCTAAGTTTGAGTGTTCCGTTTTATCTATTCATCATATGAGTAAAGCCGGACTCCAGGCCCAAGAATCAAGTTGGGATAGCAGAAGTTCGATAAGAGGCTCCGCCGCTATCGTGGACGGAATGAGGATGGCTGCCACAATTTCTTTGGCAGATGAAAAGACTGCGGAAAATATTTGTGCTGATGAGGGATTAGAATTTGATAGAACCAGAGTTGTAAATTTTCAGGTGGTCAAGGCTAACTCTAGCGAGATGGATACCAATGCCATGACATTGATTAGGCGTGAGGCAGTCCTGGAAGTCTATGAAAAACAAAACATTAACTTTGATTTTTAATATGAGTAAGGAATTAAAAATGCCCGGAAACGTGATAACTTCGTTAAGGGTAAACCATGGACCAGGCAAAGAAAAGCTCACCACGGGCCTCTCAGAGCCTCGGTTTTTTAAAAAAGAGAGGAAAATATGATTAATTACCCATGTGGATGGTTTGATAAAGAACAATTACCAGGAAGTACAAAATGAAATGTTTTAATTGCAATGCCAATATGGTTGTAGTGAAAGAAACAGATATCAGTTATTACAACGACTGTTTTAATCTCAAGATTACCTTTGAGTGTAATGAATGCGGTGCGGTGGCCAATGCCTATCCACCCAAAGATGATAACCAGGGTTTAAGTCATGGCAGGTAAGGGAGATAAGCCAAGACCTGGAACTTACTCGCAAGAATATCGAGATAACTGGGATCGAATATTTAACAAAAAAAAGAAAAAGGAAAATAAAAATGCTAGTAAAAATTCAAGCAAGTGATAAAGAAGTTCAGCTAATCATCAACGCCTTGGCGGAACATGGTAAACCAATCATCAACAAGGCCAAGCCAACGATGGAAGATAAGCGGAACCTTAAATCCATTGAGAATATTATTCATCAATTAGCCTTCGGGAATCATAAGTAATAATGTTAAACTTTGATTGTGCAATCGGGATTCTACTCTCCTTAATTAATGATGAGAATTGCCCCGGAACTACCCCCCTAAGAGGGGCAATTTCTCCATGCCTGGTTGCACAATCTTCTCATTTAATGGCACTAGTAGTACCATACTATGGCACTAGTAGTACCCTTCATAGGTACTAGATGTACCATATATCCC
>Ga0208434_1000338_pt1 | contig 23988 bp, 20 predicted proteins | sample 13_taG_FD_184086 | JGI IMG/M metagenome (GOLD analysis project Ga0208434, IMG submission 184086) | Marine viral communities from the Subarctic Pacific Ocean - 13_ETSP_OMZ_AT15268 metaG (SPAdes) (version 2) | ecosystem: Environmental > Aquatic > Marine > Oceanic | place: Pacific Ocean | collected... | reverse complement strand
CTGTGGATTCTTCTTCGACGAGACTGATGATAAATTCAAGGTCTTTACTCACGATACAGAGCCTTCATCTGATGTTGTTGCTGTAAGTGGTAATTATACTAAGGGTAATATGGATATCGGCGCTTTAGAAGTTGCTTCTATTGATTGTGCTGGTGATGTTGTTGGTAAGCTTCGTATGGAAGGTGATGAACCTGCTTCTGCTTCTGCATCAGGAACAGCTGGCGATATGAGATTTGACTCAGGATTCCTTTATGTATGTGTTTCATCAGATACTTGGAAGCGAGTAAGCATAGGTTCATTCTAATAACAAGACTTAACGTCAGTTAAAAGAATTTTGTAGGTAATATGTTTTATCATATACTTAGTTATAGATAAAACAGAGATTAATGTAGATACCCTATTCGTAATAGGTGGAGCCGAATGAGGCAAGGCCCCCGTGGTGGGCGGGGGAATAGATATACACAAATTAGAAAGATTTGACAGATGGATTCTCAAATAGCACTTTCTTTAGGGTCTTTAATGACTGCATTTGGATTTATATTTGCGTGGCATAGAGAAGCTAAAGAAACAGCACAGAAAATACAGAGGTTAGAAACTCAAGTTGAAATGTTTAGCGAGACTAAAAGAGAACTTGAATCTGTTAAAGAAGAGATTTCGTATATCAAACAAACATTAGTTAGAGTTGATACTAAACTCGATACTCTTCTTAACAAATAAAAAGGACTTTAAGATGACGCAAAAGCAGTTAAACACAATTAAAGAAATTAGAGCAGATATTAAAATTTGCTCGAGTCTTACACAAAAAATGATTGACACGCTTGAAGCGTATCTTAAAAAATCTAAACAAATTGATGATTATGCTAAAACAAAATCTTCAAAAGATATATAATAATAACTGAGGAGATTTTAAGATGGCAAAATGGTATGAATATATTTTACCTTCAGCATTTATTAAGAATGATGAATTAGAAAAGAACACTCTTTTAGAAAGCATATCTGAAGAAGTTGTTGATGGTAAGCACTTATTAGAAGATTTAGCAAAAGAAGCAAAGACTTATCAATTAGATCCGATGGACCATTCGAATGCATATATGATGCAGTCTATGGATTATAATGATAAGAAATATTACTTTGAAGTTGAATCAGAAAACGTATTAAATAGACAAGCATTAGAAAATATGTCTAAACACCATATCATAGGTGCTATTATAGGCAGTAGATGCAATCAAATAGCTGAATTTGCACATCCCACAGATGATGAAGATTTAGGATATAAAATAGTATTAAAAGACTTAGAAGCAGAAATTACTGATGATGATAAAAAGAATATTAAAGCATTAGAAAGTTTCATTTCAAATTGTGGCACAAACATTACAGATTATGAGCTTACATTTGAAGCATTTTTACGTCAAATTACAAGAGATAGTTTAATTTATGACCAATGCTGTTTTGAGATAGTTAAAAACAGAAAAGGAGAAATCACTGGATTCATTCCTGTTGATGCTTCTACAGTTAGAAGAGCAGCATTATCTAAAGAAGAAATAGAAATAGGAAGAAGAAGCAAAGATAAACACGCATATGTTCAGGTATTAAACAATAAAATTGTTGCTGAGTTTATGCAAGAAGACTTATGTTTCGGTGTCCGTCGTCCAACATCTAACATTAGAACACGTGGATACGGGAACTCTGAATTACAAGATTTGTATCAGATTTTACATAATCTTTTTAATGCAGAAACATTCAATGCTTCAAACTTTACAAACGGAATCAATACAAATGGTATAATAGCTATTAAAAGCAAGATGAATCCTAAGTTATTTAGAAGTTTTAGAAGAGAGTTTTATCAAATGTTAAATGGTGTAGGTAATGCAAAGCGAACACCACTTATTCAATTAGACCCTGAAGAGAATGAAAGCATATCATCTATCAGTCTTCAAAGCTCAAACCGTGAGATGGAATACAATAACTGGATAAATTATCTAATAAAGATTACATGCGGTATATATCAGATTGACCCTGCTGAAATAGGATTCATATTTGGCACTGAATCACAAAGTTCTTCGTTATTCGGGACAGATCCATCAGCACGTGTTTTAATGGGTAAAGAAAAAGGATTAAGACCTTTGATTCGTTCATTGCAAACATGGTTAAATAGATATGTAATTGACCAAATAGATGATAGATATAGACTTGTATTTACAGGTTTAGACAGTGTTTCTCTAATGGATAAAGTTAAATTAGAAGAACACAAAATGAAATATATGACTATGAATGAGATTCGTGTTAAACACGACTTACCTGAAATTGATGATGGTGATATTATCGCAGCTTATTACGATAAAATTAAAAACACTGTTATTAAAGAAGAAGGCGTTTTAGTTGCTGAAGAATTTGGTGATGATGATAACGAAGTAGGATTAGAAATAGCTGTTGAAGATAAAGAGGAAAGAGAAGACAAGGATGTATCTAAAGAATCTGACGTTGTTTCTGTTGATTCAGAAGACAAAGATATGGATAAATACATGGCCGAACTTGAAAAAGCTCGCAGCGAATCAATCATTCCTCCTCAATATATTGCTGATAATGCACAAAAAGCATTAGATGCTAAAGAAAAATATGATTTAAAAGATTACGGCACACCAGTAGGATGGAAAAGAGCACGTCAATTAGCAAATAGAGAAGTAATATCATATGATACAGTAAAACGTATGTATAGTTTCTTAAAAAGACATGAAAAGAACGCTGAAATAGGTAAAGGCAAAGAATACCACGAAGATAAAGGTGCAGTAATGTATGACGCGTGGGGCGGCAAAGAAGCTATTAAATGGTGTGAAAAAATAATGAATCAACAAGAATCAAAAGATAAGTAATAAATAAGTGGAGAGATTTATGACACAAAAACAATACGACGAATTACAAAAACAAATTGATTTGTGGGAATCACTATCTAATAAACAAACAGATAAAGTATATCCTTCAGAATATAATAACAAACAACATATAAATACCTTACCTATTAGCTATACAAGTAGGAATCCAAAATGAGTTTTTTAGAATTATTACAAAAATCAAGAGAACAAGCTAAGGCTGATTTACAAAAACGTAAAGTTGATTTAGATGGCGACGGTGAATCACATCCTGCTCAATACTTCGAAGGTCTTGATGAAGAGACTAAACGTAAGCGTGAAAAAGAAATGGAACGCCGTAAAAAAATATATGAAGAAACAGGAAAGCCAGTTTATGGTCCTTTACCTGGAGACGAAGATATAGATAAGGCTAAACAAAATAAAGGCACTAAGTCTAAGAAAGCTGATGAAGTAAGAGAAGAAATAAAGAAACCTGGCAAAGCTGAATTTATTAGAGCATGCAGTAAAGTTTCAGGTGTTTCTAAAAAGATTATTGAAACAGTTTATGATAAAGGATTAGCAGCATATGCCACTTCAGGACATAGACCGGGTCAAACACCACAGTCGTGGAGCCGTGCAAGAGTCTATGCCTTTTTGTTTGATTCAAAGAGTGGTGCTCGTAAAGCTGACAAGGACTTATGGGATAAGCATTTAGAGAATAAGAGAAATAAGTCAGTAAATAAAAGCGAAGAAACTAATAGTAATATACCTAAAGACAAAGAAATATTAACAGAGAATAACACAGACACTCTAAAAAAAACAATTACATTAGGTGATTTAATCATAGCTGAATCAACCGCTGCGATAAAAAGCTCTAAAGCATTGAAAAACGTAAATGCAGCAAAAAGATTAGCTAATAAATTATCAAAAGGACATATAACACATTCTGAGCTTCAAAAATGTTTTAAAATGCAGGATAGATTCTCGCATAATAAAAACATAAACTACAAACTTGTAGGCGGAGAGCCAATGGCACATTTAAAACAGCTTTTAAATAAAGGAATAGATTTGAATGTTGCGTTAAATACACAATATACGGAGAACAAAGATGAGTAAATTAGACGTTTTCTCTTCATTTCAGCCTTTAACATTAGATTTATCTAAAGCTGATGATGATAAAGATACAATAGAAATAGAAGGCATTGCGACAACTGAGCATGAAGATACTGCGGGTGAGATAATCCTTCAGGAAGGTTTAGATTGGAGTTATTGTCTAAAGAATGGTAGCTTTAATTATGACCATTCTAATGAGCCTAAGTTTATTATGGGAGCTCCTCAATCTGTTAAGAAGTTGATTCATAATGGAAAAGCTGCTACATCTATTAAAGGTGTGCTTTATGCTCGTAAGCAAATTGTGCAAGACTTAGTAGAAAATTACAAAGCAATGAAAAGTGCTGGTCAAATTAGACACTTAGGTTTTTCAATTGAAGGTCAAGTCCTTACAAGAGATAATAAACAACCTCATATTATTACAAGAGCTCGAGTCCTTAACGTATCTTTAACACATAATCCTTGTAATACAGAAGCAACTGTTGCAATGGTTAAAAGTATTTTAGCTAATATAGAGAAAGAGGAAGAAATGGTAAAGAGTGAATATGCTGATCAGCCTATGAGTTATCGTCAAGCCGAGCAGCTTAAAGAATATTCTGATAAATTATGTTTATTGCTTGATTCAATGGGTGAAGATGCAGATCTTCCAGAATGGACACAAAGTAAAATCACTAAAGCATTAGATTATGTTCAGGCTGTTTATCACTATCTTGAAAGCGACGACAAAAAAGAGAAAGATGAGTTATCTATGGATAAAGCTGAGATTAAATATGAAGACGGCGAAAGTGCTGAAGACAAAGCTAAGAAACTTTTAGAAAGACACCCTGAATTGAAAGATGAAGAAATTATGACAGAAATACACAATCTTATCAGTAAGAAATATTCTGACGAAGAAATGGACAAAATGGATTCAAAACAACTTATTGAATACATCAGATTCCTTGAAGGTCTAAAAAAAGATTACATGGATTCTGAATCAAAAGCTGAATCAGATAAAAAATGTGATGATTGTGAAGACTGCGAAGGTGATTGTGAAGAATGTCCTAAATGCCGTGAGCGATTAGAAATGGAAAAGCAATCTGATTTAAAGCCAATTCAGCCAGAGAGTTTAGAAGATGATGTAATAGCTTCAAGTGATATGAACATTGGTTATGAAGAAGATATGGTCGAAGATTTAGATTTAGAAGACCAAGAAGATGTATTATCACGTGAAGACTTAAAAGCACTAATTATTGAAATGCTTAAAATGAATCTTCCTATCGAAAAGATTCTTGAAAAGATTAAAGAATATTATAAATAGAGCAACCCAGATTGCTCCTGTTTTAATCTTTACAGGATTTTAATAGGTTTATATAAAATAAATAAAAATTAATTTCTAAATAAAAATAAAGAAAACTTAAAAAACCTAACATTTATTAAGTCATCATTGTAAATTGACATCTAAACAAATAATCTTCGAACTTTTTTTTTAAAAAAGGCCGAGAAACAGATATATAATAATGTAGAGGACAGCACTTATGCTGTGAATGTTTTTATTGATTGAGCAATAGAAGTGTATTTTATTTGCGCAAACTCCTAAACAATGTTCATTACCCTTTTATGCTATTAGCTATTATAAATATTAAAAACAGGAGAACTTATGTTAGAGAACACTAATAAAGTAGAAGAGATTCTCAACGAAATCAAAGAGAATCTCGAAGTCGAAAACAAAGTTTCTTCAGAAATAGCAAAATCAGCGGATGGTTTAATTGCAGCACAACTTGAAAAATTCGAAGTGTTGTCGAAATCTGTTGATGCAGTTTCTGAGAAACTAGATAACATTTTGAATACTATTTCAGAACTTAACATTCCATCACAGGATGAGATTGAAAAAGCAATCGAAGTTAAGGCTGAAGAATTGAGTAAAACAGTTGAAGAAAAAGATGCAGAGCACAAAGTTGAAATTGAAGAGCTTTCTAAAAAAGTAGAAGATCTTGAAAACGAGCCTGTTGTCAAATCAGCAACTGTTGTTGTAGAAAAAGTAGAAGAAGAAGTTGTTGAAACTCTTGCACCTACTCGTGATGAACTAATTAAAACAGCTATGGCAGAGCTTCCAACTGCCGACTACCAAAGAAAAAGCCAGCTATTCAAAGCGATTAGTCGTTTAGAAGCAGGCGTATCAATTGATAAAATAAACTTTTAAGGAGAAACACATATGTTACCTAATATCAATGAAAATGTAACTATCAATGAATTGACCCGTCTAAACGACTCTTTACGCAAAAATAGCCAAGTTGGTTATCAAAGCAACTCAATGGGCTCCGGCTCACTTGCTCCTCTCGTAGCACAATCAATCGAAGGAACTTTAGCTTCTGCTGCTCACACTATGCGTGATTTGGCTCTATGGCCAATGCTTCCTAAGATTCAAGCAAGTAATACTCTTCATGAGTATGCTGTAATTTCACAGCATGGTGAAGACCTTGACCCATTCATCGCTGAAGGCGGTGGAAGTGAATTCGGTGCAACTGCAAGCCAATATGAGCGTAAATCAGTAAAGATTAAATACATGGCAGAGAAAAGAAGCATTTCTGATGTTTCTACTCTTGTTGGTATCGTAGGTCCTAATGCTGACGCACTTGCTGAAGAGACTGAAAGAGGCACAATGAGCCTTCTTCGTAAAATGGAAGTTCAATTATTCCACGGTGATGAAGATGTTAATTCTCTTGCTTTCGACGGTGTTCTTAAGCAAATCGAGCGTGATTTAGACGGAACTCGTAATCCATTCCAATTCGGTAAGCCTTTCAGTGAGAATCAAGAAGACCTTCAAGGTGCTTCTTTAACTGGTAGCAAACTTCACGAAGTTCTTGGTGAGTTATATAGTGCTCCTCGTTTCGGTAATCCTGACGCAATCTTTATGAGTCCTAAAGCATACAGTAAATTGATTGCTGATTCAGCTGCTAACGGTCGTCATGATTCTATGGTTCTTGTAAATCAAGGAGACCAAGGCGTTCATACTTTAGGTGCTGGACCTCGTATCCACATCATGGGACCAATGGGACCAGTTCCTGTTGTTGCTGCTCCATTCATCAGTCGTCGTCTTGCTCCACCAAGTGTTGCATCTGCTGGTGCTGATATCACTGCTGCTGGTGCTCCTATTACAACTGAAGACGTGCGAAGCGCGGCTCAATTCCAAGCTGCTGAAGCGGTATTCGGAACTGAAAATGGTTGGGATGCATCTGGAACTGGCGCTGGACATGATGGAGATTATCGTTATGTATTCGTTCCTGTTAATAAGCAAGGATACGGAGCTCCTATCATTTCATCTGTAGTTGCTGCTCATGATGATGCAGTTCCTCGTTTCAACCTTGCTGCACTTCAAACTGGAACAGCTCTTTACGTTCGCGTATATCGTGCTCAACTTGGTGCTGCTGCAACTGACGCACAAGTTCTTCGTAAAGCACAGCTTATCGGTGAAGTTAAGGCTTCTGAGATTATCGGTGATGATTGGTATGATGCTGGATTCGAAAGACTTGATTGCGACCAAGTTCTTATCTCTCAAATGGACCCACAATGTATCGAATTTGCTCGTCTTCTCGATTTTATTCGTCGTCCTTTGGCAAATGTTGGCGCTGCTCAACAATTCCTTTTGATGATGTTTGGTGCTCCTTCAGTAAAGGTTGCGCGCAAGAACTTCGTATTGCGAAACGTAAGCAAATAACATATTTAGGTATGCTAAGCTCGGGAGACAATGCAGCCTAACTTCAATATGTATTTTATTTTTAAAAACAAGATGAATTTCTTTTTTTAGGCCTCAACGGATGTTTCTCTCCCCATTCGACGAGGCTATTTTTTTATCGACATCTATAAGCAGCTCTGTTTTTACTTCTATGTGTGTATGATAAATTACACATAAGTTTGTTAAAGTTTAAACAGAGATAAAACAGAATAACGAAAGGATTACAATGGCAATCGACGTCTTCGACATAATCACAGTTGATTTATTGAAAAATACAATGCTTGCTGGTATTGATTTAACGTTAGATGATGGAAGTGCATATCCTGATGACTTATTCGAGCAATCTATAGCACAAGCGATTTCTATGATGCAGGAAGAGTTAGAAATAACTATCAATCCTTTCAGCACGAAAAAGGAAAGACACGACTTAGATTCAGACCAAGCGCGTGGATTCTATCCGAATCAGTTAGATAAAAGACCTCTTAGAAGTGTTGATAAACTTACAATAAGTTATGGTAATTACCAGCCAGTTGAAATTCCTCAAGTATGGATAAATATTACATCTCCAGAAGGTGGGTCTGTTCATTTAATCCCGACAGCAGAGAGTGTTGGGACATTTAACTTTAATAACGTTATACCTCTTCTATTAGATCCGATGGCAGAAAGAGCTTATTATTCAAGAGTTCCTGGATATTTTTCATATGACTATACTTCTGGATTCAACTTTATAGAGAAAACAATAACTATACCACAGAATTCAACAGAGATAACAGGTTTAACGTTTGGTGAGACTTTAACAGATACACCTAATTTTATATTTGAGATTGTAGATGATGGAAACGGCAATAACGTGGGTGCTCCCGTTCCTAAGATTAAAGCATTTGGTCTATCAGACGAAGGATTCTCTGCTACAACATCAATTACTCCTGCAGTTGCTGATATGATAATTAAAGTAAAGATTCATACTATGCCATCTGTTTTAGTAAAATGTATTTTATACATATCAGCAATGCTTCCATTAGACACTGCAGGTGATTTACTATTAGGAGCAGGTATAGGACAATTTAGTTTAGCAGTTGATGGATTAAGTCAAAACATAGCATCCACATCTTCAGCAACTTCAGCTGGTTATGGAGCTCGTATCTTGAGTTATGAAAGACAACTGAAAATGGCATTAGCTTCTGTAAAGAAGAAATATAAGGTTCCTAAGATTGCAGGAGGATTCTAATGTTATTCCCTTTACCAGCGCAACTTCTTAATAAAGGACGTGCAGATTTTAAAGTTGTTGAGTTTAGAAAACTTATACAACAAAAAGGACTAAATATTACTTGGGAACAAGCATTAGAGTGTCCTTGCTCAATTAAATCATCAACAAACTATGGATTAGACTTATTAGAAGTTGTTGATTCGGACGTAAATTCAAGTGGTTATGCTCCTGATTGCACAATATGCAACGGTATAGGAATCGTTAGACATTCAGCACAAACAATAAAAGCACTGATAACATCAGCTTCAGGTGAAGAAGTAAGTGGTAAATACGGATTGCTTAAACAAGAAAAAATAAAAATTACAACAGAGCCAGAACATTTATTAAGTTATGGTGATAGAATAACACTTAAAGATTCTGTTATAGTTTTTAGAGAAACACTTAAGATGCCTAATGCTGGTGTTAATATAACTCCTTCAAGGCCTATTATTACAAGAAACTTAAATCTTGCCAGCGGTGAAACACCCGTAGGCGTATTATATATACAAAAAAGTGGAGTGGATGGTTTAGGAATTGCTGGAGGAGTGAATCAAGAAGATATACAAATAAATGCCGGTGGTGCTTCAATAACATTTTTAAATGGAAGTGAGCCTGCTGCAGGAACTAATCTAACTATTTCATATTACGCTAATCCGACATATGTAATAATAGAATATCCTCATACGTTAAGAGATACTTTCTTAAGAACGAACAATCAAGAAGTGTTTTCACCAATGCTTGTTCAGGCAGAAGCTAAAATGGAAGTGGATAAATAAAATGATTGATTTACATTTAATACACGGTATAGCTAACGGCGTCAAATACTATCAAGAAAATCAAGATGAGTTCAGAGCTATCTTTGATGACATATCTCAAACATATTCAGATAAATTATATGCAAAAATACAGAATCTCGATATAAAATATGATAGTGCATATTCAAACACTCATGATTCGTATCCTTTAATTACAACTTCACTTGCTGAATCAACAACAGATGCAGACCAGATGTTGGGTAATCAAGGGTATAATGAAAAGAAAGTTCTATTTTTGAATCAAGAGTGCATAGTTAGTTTATATACATCTGATAAAGATGTTTTGAGAGCACTTCACAGAATGATTCAGTCTGCTTTTCTGATTTTCAAACAAAGCTTTCTAAAATCTGGGTATCTAAACGTTGAGTTTATTAGTTCTACAGAACTTAGACCTGATGAGGATATCATAGGTAAAGGCGTAAGCGTTTTTGGTAGAGAAATTACTTACTTAGCACAGAAACAACTTCACGCTAAACCTATACTCCCAGCAGATCAGTCGTTCCCATGGGTGGTATCACCAATTAGCGTCAATAACTAAAAAAAAACTTTTAATATATTAGGAGAAAAACAATGCCTACATTTCAAACATACAAGGGAAATACTTTTTTTGCCCCTGTAACTATTATAGACGTTCAGAATGAGCTTGTGGCACCTTCAGCATTAGGTAAATCTTTGGCAATTTTCGGAGACTTCCCTGAGTTAGAAAGTGGTAAAGTTTATACTTCTGTTAAGGGTGGCTCTTCATTAGCAGAGCTTTACCCAAACGTCGCAAAAATTCGAAACTACGATAAGTTATGGCGCCTCTCATTGAGCGGTATCGATAACTTTTCAGACAGCCTATCACTCATAAACTGTGGTACGAATGCTCAAGCTGCTGTAACTGTTGATGACAGTGAGTTTAAAGCTCGTTATTACGGCACAAAGGGTAATCAAGCACGAGTAAGAATTGAAACACCATCAACAGGAACAACAGACCCTGCTGGTATCGGTCTTTCAGCTACAACAAAGTTCTATCGTGTTAGAGCTTCTGCACCAGGCTTTCCTTTATCATCACAAGAATTCGGTTATCCGAATCAACTCAAAGTAGTTTATACTGATGATAGTGCTCAAGACCAAGATGCAACCATAGTAATTGCATCTGGCTCAATGGTAATCACAACTTCAGCAGGCTCAACAACTATTGACCTATCTGAATTAGGTGGTATGAATGATTTACAACAAGTTATTGAATCAACAGACTCTCGTTTTGCTGCAACAGTTTTAAATTATGATGTTAAACCTGAAGAGCTTGATGAATTAACTGCAACATTTAACGATGATACTGCAGCAAATACTCCTGTTGAGGTTGTATTTCATGCTCATGTTAAAGCCTTAGAAGAAGGTCTTGAGCGTCTTACAACTTTCCCAGTTAAATTAGAATTAGGTGATGATAGATATCGTCCTCTTACTGCAACAGCTGGTAATGCAGATGCAGCACCTTTAAATATGCTAAGTCTTACAGGCGGCACACAAAGTGATGCAACAACTGCTAACTTCAGATCTGTTCTTGAGGATGGAGCTATTATCGGTAAAGATTTCACATCTTGCACAATCGAAAGCACAACAGCTTCAGTTCATAAATTACTTAGAGACTATTGTAATGCATCTGAAGGATTACTTAAAGAAAGAAATGCTTACGTTGCTGCACCATCAAGTCAAACACTGGATGCAGTATATAACCTATACGTTCTTCCTCTTGATGACAGCAGAGTTTCTGTTGTTGCACAAGATATTGTTTATGAAGACTATCAAGGTAATAGAAGAGTAGGCAACACAGTTGATATGGCTGTATTGATGATGTGTGGTCAAGGTGCATTAGGTGCAGCAATCCCTCTTACAAATAAGCAACCTAACATCCTTGATACAAAAGAATCTTGGAGCCGAGACTTAGATATTCACGATTTAGCTAAAAGAAGCATCTTAGGAATCTTCTTAAATAGCAACAATCAACTAAGTGTTGTTAGAGGTCTTACTTCTAAAGCTTCATCTAATCTTCTTCAGGATATTGAGATTTCTTCTAAAGAATCAATTGATATGAACGTTAGAGACTTAAGAGCTTATGTTTCACAAAAATTAGGAACAACTATAAGCAACACAACATTAGGTTCTCTTAAAAAGCTAATCGAAGAAAGATTAGTCTTACATCGAACTCGTGGAATCATAAGAGATTTTCAAAATGTCTCAGTATCTATATCAGGCGATACAGCATCTGCTTCATATGAAGTTTCACTTACTAATCCACTTAACTTTATTCGCATCAACGCGACCATCTTAAGATAATAAGAAAGGAAAATTAAAATGGCTGTAAATGTAATAACAGGCGCTAAAGCCGTAATCAAAATCACACCTCAAGGTGGGACAGAAAAGATTGCAGGTTATGCCACAGGTATTTCTATCTCAGAAGTAACCTTTAATGGTCGTGTTGATTCACTCGGCTTTGTAGATACACGTGAAATCGTTCCAATCGGACGTAATGTTTCAGCAACAGTAAATTTCATTCGTATCTTTAATACTGATAATGACAACTTTGACGGCTTAGAATCACTAAAAGATACAGACGAAGTTGTTGTAGTAAATTCTTCAGTGAATACCACATCAACAGGACAACAAAGAACTGACGATGTTTTAACATTCCCAACTTTTGACTTAACAATTTATGATGCTGCAAATTCTCTTGCTCGACCAACTGCTGTTGGGACTGATGCTGCTGCTAATGATGTTGAAATTTATACTCTTAAAGGATGCAGAATTTCTTCACAAAACATTGTTGTTGATAGAGGGTCAATGATGGGCGTTCAATGCACAGTCGATGCAACTCATCTGATTCGTCATAAACCTCCAACTGAAGTAGATAGACCTTGATAATAATATAATAGGGATAACGACGTTTATCTCTGTTTAAACATCTCTTATTATCCGATTAAACACCCATCTCTTTTCATTTATGTTAAACTGTGGGTGTTTTTTAGTATTCGCTGAAAGATTTAAATAGGAACTCACATCCTATTTGTAAAAGGTGGAAGTGCTGCTAGCTTTTCTCTTTTCTACTTGTATAGCTAATAGGTAAGGGTTTGTGTGCTTAAATAACTAATTAAAAGTTAAGTAGATTATACTTTTTTTCGTTTAATGTTAAAATGTTTATATAAAAGCGTATTTACTGTATATATAATACTATAGAACTATATTATCCGGGAGACGAATTATGGATTTAGTAAAACTTAAAGCACAAGCACAAGAGCAATCAATTACCGGTGCTTCAGACCTTAAAAATATCGAAACAAACGTAGAAAAACCTACAGACTTTCAATTTGCAAAAAGAATTGAGAATTTTAAAGTAAGTTATATCGATGAAGACAAAGGTAAAATGGAGTCAGTAATTACATCAAAAATCATGAATCATGAAAGTCGTGTAAAATATGATAGAGTTATTGCAGACTTAAGTGGAGGATTACCTTTTGATACACTTCCTGTTGATACAAGAAATCGTTATATTTGCATTGCAAGAATGGTTTGTCAAATTGTTGATCCAGTTGAGTGGATTCTTGAAAAAGCAGGTGAAGATTTAGAGTTTTGCTTTACCATAGGAGGGAAGCTGCTCGACCACGAGAGCCGGTTTTTTCGAAACAGTAGTAGAACGAATAAGAATGCAGAGGGGAAGCCCCGGTTTTCCATTGATTAGAAACTGCTTAGAAATTACGCCTCTACCTGTTGTTGTCTCTGGTAATATAACTTGTTGGGAGAACCTTGAGCTGTGTATGCTTAAACTTGAGGACCAACAATTTGATATATTGTGGAAAGAACGCAAAGAAAAATTAGATAAACTAAATTCAAAATCATTAACAGAATCAGAAAAACTTGCCAGATACAAGAAAAACACAGTGGATAAAAAGATTGATTCGCTTCCACAAAGTGTTAAAGATGACCCATTCATTCTTGAAATGGAGAAACAACTTGCAGCTGGTAAAGGTAATAATGTTTCTGAAATGTTAAAAGCTTTTAAAATGTAATAGAGGTATAGAACATGGCACCAAGAACACCAGATATGCAGAGGCAACAAAGCGGATTTACTGCTTTAGATTCTTTGCGCAATAATGCAGCAGGATTAAAACTCCCTGATTTTTCACGTAATAATCAATTTCAGGGTAATCCAATGGCGCAAGCTTCAAGCGGTTTGGGAGGTTCTCCTACATCATTCGGCGCTAATCCATTTGGTATGAGTGGAGGTGCTGCTGCGGCTAGCGCTAATCTTCCATCATTTGGTGGAGCAGGAAGTTCTATGGGAGGAGGAGGCGGCGGCGCAGGTGCTGCTATCGCTTCTTCAGCAGCAAAAATAGTTGCAAGTAATGAAAAGTTAGTTGCAGCATTAAATAACTTAGCAAGTAAATTGGGAGGAGGTAAAAAAAGCCCTGGCGGAGGTGGTGGCGGAGGCGGAGGTCAGCCTTCACAACGACAAAAACAACGGCCCTTTGGTGGTAAATTCTCAATGAACGCTTTAGGACAAGCAGTTGGAATGGCGGTCACAGGCACAGGTGCTATGATTGATTTTGATACGCAACAAATGGGTTTTCAAGCAAATGCGATGGCCGCGCAGAATCAAGAAGTGTTTTTCAAACAAAGCTTAGGTGGTATGGGCAGTCAATTCAGGTCTATGGGTGTCAATCAAAATGTTGCTAACGCGAAAAGAGATAGTGCAGGTAATATAGTTTCTGGTGTTGGCGCTGGGACGATGATGCTCGGTGGTTTAGCGGTCATTGGAGGGCTTGCAGCAGCACCATTTACAGCTGGGACTTCGCTTACAGTATCAGGATACGGATTAGGAGCAATGGGTATCGGTGGAAGCGCAAGCATGCTCGGTAATAAAATAGTATCTAATGCTGGTGAGGCGGCTCGCGTTGAATCCAATGATCAAAATTCAGCTGAATATCAAAGAAGATTAGCACAGGATAGAGAAATATTTACTGCTGGAGCAAGAGGGGCTGTTAGAGGTTCAACTAACGTCGGTCAATACTTTCAGGGAAGAGCATCTTTTTCTGGAGGCGAAGGAGCTAATGCAGTTTCAAGGGCAGCTCGATTTAAAAGAAAAGGAAGGCAATTCTCTCTTTTAGCATCAATAGGGAACGAACTGATGATGCCTATGGAGCAAGCTGGATTCGAGTTTATGGCTAACGTTTCTATGCGCACAGGTAGATATTCAAGATTTATGGATCCACAAGGACGTATAAACACTAGTGGCGAAGGAGGTTTGTTAGATATAAACGAAGAAGGGTCAGTTCTTGAAATGAGTGCAGCATTCGGTAGCACTTTAGGAATAGGTAATGTTCAAGCAACTAAAGAAATGAATGCTATAGCTTCTGCTCAAGGATTTAGAGGTATAGAACATAATGTTGTTGCTGGTGAAAATACTATATTAAATCCAAGAACCAGAGCCGAGCGTCGGAGGCGTAAAAGAATATTCAAAAAAACAATAAGAGCAGGAGACCCAGACGGAATTTTAATTAGAGGTCTTGCTTCACCATTAGAGGGTGCTGGATCAATCGGAGCTTTTCAAGGTGAAATATTAGCAGGTATGGCAGCAAACCCACATGCTAATGCTGCTGATAATATGACCGGTGCTGCAGCACGACAGTTAGCTGCATATGGAAGAGCACCTTTAAAATTGATAAGCTCTGGCACCACATTAGACCAAGATGTTTTAGCATCTGGCACTAATGATTTTAGAGATCCAGCGTCTTTAAGAAGAAATAATCATAATAGAGCAATGGGACTTGATACAGTTCTAAATGCAAGACAACGTGGATTCTCTGCAGCAACAATAGGTTTAGCTGGACAAATAGGTCGTGGTGGTATGGGTGGTATGCACTCTGCAGATGCAAAAGACTTAATAAATGAAGCAGCATTCTTGGATTTAAGAGGTGCTGGAGCTCAACAACATATCAAAGGAAGATTAGAATTCTTTAGCAAAATGTCTGAAGGTGGGTTTAATCCTCGTTCAGGTGGCTTTACTATGGCTGTAGGAGGAAATGCTGAAATAGGTTTAAATGGTCCCGGTGCTCCTACGTTATTTCAAAGAGGATTTAGTGCTGATCAGATGCAGATGGAAGGTGAGATAAATACAGTTATAAATAGAGGTCGAGCAAGAAGACTTCAATCATTTATGGGTGGTAATTTTGGTAATAGAGCAAATGAAATGAGACAATTTGCTGAAAAGGGAACATCAGGCATCAAAGGCATTCTTGGTGGATTCGGCGAAGATGTTTTAATGGCATCAGTATTAGCTGAAAATGATGGAGATATTGCAGGCTCAATGAGGACAATGCATGAAATGGGACCTCTATCTGCTAGAAGACGTTTTAAAGCTGCTGGATTCAGTGGTAAAGGTTTAAGAGACGCTTTACTATCACTCCCAGGTATGACTCCTGATACTGTTGATACAATATTACAATCTCCTGATAGATTAGAGAATTTATCACAAAAAGAAAGAACCACATTAGGAGCTATGGCAGAGAAATCTGTTGGTGGTGCTAAAGCAGAAAAAGAGATTCAACGTATGGAGAATTTTAATAAATTAACTTTCAGGATGATGACAGCTGCTGAAGCAAACAAGGAAGCAAATGAGATTAGTAAAGCTACACTTAAGGATATTGAAGCATTCCTTAAAGACACATTCTCGCCAGCACCTAAGAAAAAGGCTAAAGAGAAAAAGCCACCAAAATCATGATGGATATACGTTTAAAGAAGGTTATAACGTTCTTACGTAAATCTTTATGCAGAATCAATATATATTCTTGGATTTACAAGAAAGATAAAACAGAGACTATCTGAGAAAAGGATTAGATAATGGCAAAGACAGGCCCAAAGCCCGGCAATAACAAAGCCCAAAAATCTGTATTTGACAAAGATGGAGTCGAAACACAACAGCACGATGAGAGCGTCATTGATGGACGTGTTTATGATGATATGGATGATTATAGAAAAAATATACCACTCCCACCATTCCCTTATGATCCTATTGTTTTTAAAACTAGAGGCTTTTTTGACCCAGATAATCCCGAGAGCACTACACAAAAAGTATTATCGCCATTATTTAAGTTGATTCAGAGTTCAATGAAGTTTGATAGAATAGAAGATTCATACGCAAATAACTTTATAGTGAATCTTCATAATTATAACTTCCCAGTTCCCATACCTTTACAGATGTTTATAACTTCAATTGAGCTAACTAACACAAAAGATTCACCATATCAATCTGCATCTATGACATTACAACTTCCTGTAAGCATAGCAACAGGTTTATTTTCTGGACCATCTGGACATCCAGAGCCGGGACAATGGCTTATTATAAGACACCGTCCTAATGACCCAAACAACTCACCTTATGATTCTATATTTGGTGCTTCAGCTGGGATGGCAATGGATAACTTACAGTTTATTGGGACAATTACAGGAATAGACTATGAGATAACAACTAGTTCTGAAGGTAATAGTGTATGCTCAATATCAGTGTTAGCAAATTCATTTATTCATAATTTAATGTATGCTGAATATAAAGTTAAGCCAACAGGTATGAGAGACCAATTGATTTCTGAGATTGAGGGTGAGGAAGAAACGTTTATAGTAGGAGCGACTGCAGAAAGTAGTAGTTATATGATAAACTGGCCTGACTGGTATGCTCTAATCCAACAAGAATCACAAGCAGCATCTGGAAAAGTAAGTCTAAGAAAAAGTCTAAGACTCTTAACTGATGCCCTTGCATATCCTCAATTACCACCTTCAGTAAATTTAGAACCCATGGATTTAGCTTCTTTTTTAAATGTATATGCAGGGAGTAATTTTAGTCTTGAAGAGTTAATAGGAAGACTAGCACTAATAGTTCCTCCTAAGATTTTAGAGTTTTATTTTAATGGTATTTTAAGTGTTTATGAAATACTTGCTATTGATTCACCAGTTGTAAATTATACCCAGATAAAAACAGCTGCTGCAGCATATTATGCAGAAAAAATTAGTGATGACAATAATATATTTGGAGTCGATGATTCAACTGAAGAAATAGAAACATTTAAAAGATATCTTGAGGATCCAACATTTTTTGATGCTAAAGGTGGTGTTTTAAAAATATCATCTATTGTTCATATTGCAACAACAAGAGACCATATTCCGCCTTCACATCCAATGTGGGGTTGCATGCCTCATGATGATATACCTTTTGTTGATATAAATAGAATTAAAAACGTAAATATGGAGACAACAACTGTCTGGGACTTAATGCAAGGAACATTTCAAACTGATAGTAATATTATTGAGTTCTTCCCGACAATCTTATCAGTTTCAGCAAGAGATTTAGCTTATTACAAACAACAAAACATAGAAGTAAGAAGAATTCATAGATTATTAGGCGGAATTCCTACTTTGATTCTTAGAATGAAGCCTATGCATCCAATGATGGGTAAGTATGGTATTAGTAAGAGAACTATTGATTTTGCAACGAAAAAAGGAAGGACATCATTAGGTGCATCTAATTTTAATGTAAATCCTGAATTACAATATTACACAGCGTCTGAAAAAATGAAAGATGTTTTAAACGGAAGAAAGTTATCAGAATATAAAGATTGCTCTTATGGAGAACCTTTACCTTACTATGTAGATCCACAGATTTCTTCAGAACATCCTGACTATATTAGGGCTTACTCATTACCACCTCAAGTCTATCAGGATGAGATTATTAGAATGTCATATGGTTTAAATGATAGAGCAAGAGTAAATAGCGTTAAAGTTATAAATCCTCAGACAAAAAATATGGGCTCTAAATTAAGATATGCTATAGACGGAGATGCTATTCAAAACGTTCCGAGTGCTGTTAGACATGGATTACGTTCATATGACCCAGTCTGGCCTTATAATGAATTTAGAAGTGCTCCAACATCTAAGCCTGAAGCCAGTGAAGCTCCTAACTATAAAATGTTAAATACACATCTTTCAGAGAGATGTTATCTTATTATGGGAGACGACCAAAAATATTTTGCTGGGACTTTAGTTGCAATGTCATTAATTGATAAAGGTATAACTCCCGGTCAGTGGGTTGAAGTTTTCTTAGGTGGAGGTAATAATGTTGATATTTATGCAAAAGAAAGCATGCTTATTTATGTTGAAAGTATAGCATATGATTATGATGTTAGACAATCAGATGGTCTTATTACTATGAGGACAATCATAGACTTTACTCGAGGATCTATGGGAGCTCAAATACCTGACTTCCCTTATTTTAAAGGACCACATCTAAAGGTAGATTTAACTGAAGGTGATGATTTTGATAATGATGTTGATAATTATAATTTTGATGATGAAGATAACGGACGTCCAGTTGGCACTCAAGAAAAGATTGTGCCAGAGATTGAACCTATTGTTAGGCAAGAATCAATTACTGAGCAAGCTTTAAGACATTATGCAATATCTAAAATCCAACAAGGACAAATGACACCTTCAGAAGGTAAAGACTTAATTGATTCAGGGAATCCAGATGGTATTCCTAAAGATGATATGGCTTTGTTTAATGCTGTTAAGACAAGATTCGCGATGGACCAAGCATTAGTAGATACTTTAATGGACCAAGATGGCACACAAGAATAAAGGAGACTTATGTTAAATAATAAAAACAGACCATTAGAAACAAACGAAGCAAGACCAACAATTGTTAGAGGCAACATAACACGTGTTTCAATAAGAAATGTTGATAATATGGTTGTTTGTGATGTTGTTGATATGATGGGTAATTTTCATAAAAGCGTTGAATCTATAGTCCAAGGTAGCGGTTCTTCTGATTCATATACAAAACTTTCTTATGATGTAGGTAATGAAGTATATATAATGCAAACATCACACAACGCTCAGCCTTATATACTTGGCACTGTATATAAACCTTCAAAAATTGAAGTAAGTAGAAACGTAGAGTTTTCTGATAATTCTTTTGATAGAGAATCTGTTGTTGCAAGTGATTATATTATTTCTAATAAAGGGAACAAAATAAATCTTTCACAAGATTACGGTATAACACAATCTTCTACTCAAGACATTAGATTACAGTTAGGGCCAAGTGGTATTCTTAGAATCAGCAAACAAGGCTTATGTGAAGATTATCCTCTGAAAGGTGCGGCATATATTACTGCTATAAATGATTATCTTGATGAAATAAGAGATATACAAGATGACCTAAGAGAAATGATGAGTATTATTTCTGGATTCACAGCTACTGAAAGTGCAGCGGCAAAAGCTTTTTATGATGCTTGTGTTTCTGGTGGCCCTGCAGGTTTGATTGCTGCAGCAACAACAGCTGCTGCTGCATATAATACACAAGTCGTGGCTCATCAATCAACAACATCCAGAAACACAACACTTCAAGGATTACCTTTAAGAACTAAACAACAGACTGGACAAGAACAGGCTGCTGCTTTATGCACAACAATTAAATTACCTAAAACACCAACGTGAGAGTTATGACGTTTAACACAGTTAAACTTTTACTAAATAAATGATTATACACCTTAATGTTCTAAGAAAGGATAACGCACAATGGCTATAAACTCAGATAGGCCTATTGCTAATAAATACAAAGACGTCAAGTTTGATGGTGAAAGAGCTCCAAGAACCATTGCTGCTTTTGTGGATCAAGCTGCTCTAATGAGCACATCAAGTGGAGTAGGGTTATTTCTTTCAGACTTAACTAAGATTCCTGCAAGATACTTTTTAGAAGTTAGAAAAGGTGATGAAGTAATTGCAGTAATGAAGTTCCCATATGACCCACAATCTGTAGCTTATTCAAGACCACAACCTACAAATATAACATATACATTAGGAGGAGTTGTTAGAGAAGCTTCAAGCATTAGAAGACATGATTTAAGTCTTTCAGGGAGGACTGGTTTAGGCAGAAGAAATGCATACTCAAGAGACGGAAAACTATTATACATCGAAGGTGAAGAAGTATTCCAAGAATTTGATGAGTTTTTCAAGCGTTATCAAGAAATATGTGCAGCTGAATTTGGTTTAACACAAAACATAATGCCTTCTATACCTCATGATAGAAACAAAGATAGATTATCAAAATTCGGAGCTAATGGTCAAGAACAAGTCTATATGGTGCTAAGATGTTTAGACGAAGATTTACATTTAATGGTTGAGCCTGTAAATTTTAAATGGGAAAAGTCAGTAGAAACAAACAGATTTGATTATGCTTGGACTTGTGATTTTCATGCGTATGGTTATTCAACTAAATATACAAATCCTTTCTTCTTTGCTATGGATACTGTTGATAATATAATGAATGGAATGGCAGGTAATATTTCAGTAGTAAATAACTTATTAAACAATGTTTCAAATGATTATGTTGGAAGAGTTAGAGAAACAATTAGAAATGTTGCAGGTGCAATGAGAGTAGCAGCAGATTTTGCAACAGCTTTTGACGGCTTACTAAGTAATGTTGCTGGTATTGCAGCAGACTTAGCTGATGTTGGAGCCAGTGCTAAGTTTATTGCCTCAAGTTTTGAAGCAGGATTCGGTGAAGATTCAACAGCACAAAACTTTGAAGAGGTATGGAAAAGCAATTTAGGTGAGTTTCATCGAGTTGAAACAACTTATGTAACAACTCTTACATTTGATAACACACAACTAGCTCTGGAGGTTCATTCAACTCCTATTGTTATAGGCGATGATACGTATAGAGACCAACTAGGCAGCATCATCGCAGGTCTTTCAGGAGTTGAATCAACGGCACAAATCTTAAGAGGATCTATTCCAAGAAAATTCTTTGAAAGCAGAATGCTTAAAAACGAAAATAATTTACTAAACTTAGGTGAATACTTATCAAACGAAGCAAACCTATCAAAATTAGCTAAAGGTTTAATAAATGAGCCTAATATTGACGACTTTAGAAATGATAATACAGCAGCTTATGTAATAGGTGCTAATGAAGACTTAACAAACATTGCTAAGAAGTTCTATGGAGATCCAGATAAATGGAGAGTTATTGCTGAATTTAATGATTTTAGAGACCATAGAAGAAATTCTGAAGGTAGATTTATAGAACAAGGACAAACTATTAGAATCCCTTTAAACAATATGGGACAAACGAATCCGTTCGGTGAAATTCTTGACCCAATCGGAATAGATTTATATATGCCTTTTGATGATATATGTATTGACCATGTAAATTTAGATGTAACGCTAATAGGCAATAAAGAAAACATTGAGCAGATTATTAAAAATACATTACTAACAAGAAGAGGTGAATTAGCTGGATTCGGATTCGGACTTGGTGCTATTCCTCAAATAGGTAATGAAGCATATGTTGCTGCAATATTAAGAGAAACATTGATGCAAGACCCAAGAATAATATCAGTTTCTAACATAGTTGTTGAATACGAACAAGACTCAGTAGTTGTAAATTGTGATGTATCGGCTATAGATGAGATTACTATAAAGGTCAGAGTGCCTATCAGTGGCTGTGGTTAATCACAAAAAATATTTAAAAAACAAAAACAAAATGATATATAATAACGTTAGGAGGAGCTAAAAGATGCCTGTATTCGTTCCAAGAACACAAAAACAAGTGCTTAGAGATTTAACAGCAAAGGTAGTATCAAGAACTGATTTATCCGATGTAAATGTTGGCTCAACACTTTTTACTATTCTAAATGCTATTTCAATGGAAGTAGCAAATACTGAAGCAAGAATGTTTAATCTTCGCAGAGGTTTTTCTTTACAAAACTCTACAGGGTCAGAACTTGATGCACGTTGTGCTGAGCTTCCTCCTATAGGTATTTCAAGGAAGAGAGATACAAATGCTGCTGGGAGCTCATTAAAGATTACTCGTGATTCAACTCATGCTGATTATAATTCAGCATTGATAATTCCTGCTGGAAGTGTTGTAGCTCAAGGTAATAGCGGACAGCAATATAGAACTGCACAGCAAGTAACAATGCCAGGCGGAATTGCTGATTTAGACAGCGTTTATATTGTTGCTAATTCTTCAGGTGCTATTGCAAATGCAGACCTTGGTGCAATAGATACTATCGTTTCAATGCCAGAACAAATTACGGCTGTAACTAACACTGCAGTTATTAGAAACGGTATTGATTTAGAAACAGATATATCTCTAAGAAACAGAGCATTAAGATACATAAACTCATTAGGAAGAGTATCTAAATCTGCACTTGAATTTTTAGGCACTTCTTTTGTTTCATCACAAAACGTATCATTTAAGTTTGCAAGCGTCTTCGAAGATCCAACCCAACCCGGATACGCTGAATTGGTTGTTGATGATGGAAGTGGATTAGCTTCACCTCCGACAGAAAGAGTTGGCGATATACAATATACAGTTTCTCTTGATGGAAGCAGATATTTCAGTCATGCAAGACCTGCAACAGAGCCTGTTAGAGCATCTCAACTTGAGATAACAAGAGGCGGTGCTGAAGTTGTGATAAGAGAGCAAGATTTCGTATCAATCCCAGAAAGAGGTCTAATATTCTTTAAGGATGGATTCTTACAATCAGATGATATTTTAAAAATTAAACGAATCAACGTTCATAGAGGATTAATCGCAGAACTTCAAGAAGAAATTGAAGGCAATGTGAATAATGGTGCAGTTTTAACTGGATTCAGAGCCGCAGGAACAAGAGTAAGAATCGTGAATCCAGAGCTAACGATTGCTAAATTCGATGTTTCAATAATAGTGCAACCTGATAGAAATACAGAAGATTTAAGAGAAGCAGTTAGATTAGCTTGCATTGACTATATAAATGAACTTGATATCGGTCAAGAATTAAGAACAGCAACACTCGTTCAGCATCTAATGAATACACAACCTATAGTATCTTGTAGATTAAAGGTTGCAACAACAGATACAGTTTTAGAAGACATCTTCCCTGCAAGTGCTAAGCATACCTTGAGAGCAGATTCATCTTCAATCGCAGTAAATACAACAATATAAAGGATTAAACTAAAATGATTAAAAAGATATTATTTGAAACATTACAAAGGTTTGATTTAAAGGATGCAAATGAACTTCAACAAGGTGTGCTTAATAAGCTTAAATCACTTGCAAATTCTGTAAATACAAATCGTTCTTCTTCAATTCCACAAGGTGGTCCAACAAGTGTAATAACTTGTGTAGGCGTATCTGATGGTATTGCAAGATTCTCTGCTATGGAGTTATTGACTGCAGAAAATGAA
>Ga0208434_1000336_pt1 | contig 24048 bp, 9 predicted proteins | sample 13_taG_FD_184086 | JGI IMG/M metagenome (GOLD analysis project Ga0208434, IMG submission 184086) | Marine viral communities from the Subarctic Pacific Ocean - 13_ETSP_OMZ_AT15268 metaG (SPAdes) (version 2) | ecosystem: Environmental > Aquatic > Marine > Oceanic | place: Pacific Ocean | collected... | reverse complement strand
GCTTTTCAGAAGGACTCGTAGTTCCGATACCGACGTTGCCAGATTTGTCAAATCTTACGATTTCAGTTGCCGCCGTGTTGCTAGCAGTTGTCACAACCCCAAATGCTAAACTTCCCCTAAAATCGCCGTTGCCTATGTAGTCAATAAAAGCCGCATCGCCATTTCTTGCGGGGTTTCCAAATCCTATTCTGTTGTCGTCACCATAGGAATCATTTTTAAAATACAAATTTCCGTCTTGTATTTGTAGTTTAGCTTGTGGCGCAGTCGTTCCAATACCGACGTTGCCTGAGCTGTCGATACGCATACGCTCAGCAAAGCTACTAGTTCCTGTTTGACCAAACCAAACGTGTTGTCCATTGCTAGTGTTATTTCTAGCTATATATTGATTAGCGCCATTGTTGTGGTTTATAGTTGCGTATTGGTCTGTGCCGTCGGTATCTTGTATAATTATACTTGGAGAGCCTCCGCTACTAATATGTAGCTTACCCGCTGGACTAGTAGTTCCAATACCAACGTTACCTGTGTTTTTTATTCTTACAGCCTCTGTTCCGTTTGTAAATAATCTTAAATCTTTGTTATCTCTAAGATTTATAATACCGTTACCATTGATTTCCTGACCTACATCTAAACCTGTATTGCCAGTTTCTACTATTCTAATATATGCATTTGAACCAGTTTCTTCTACTTGAAGTTTAACGCTAGAATTAGGACTACTAGTTCCAATACCAACATTGCCGTTTCCTTTAACGTTAAGTATAGGATTACCAGCATTTTTTCTAATAACAAAGTCAGGCTCTGTTACTCCACCGTCCATTCTAAAATCAAAACCACCGTAATTATCTGCTGTTTCGTCTTGAATGCTTTCAAACCTAACGTTGTCATCCATTACTTTTATAGACAGCGCTTGGTCAGTAGCTCCTAGCCTTGTTACATAAAATGGTGTTGCTCCAGTGTTTGTGTTGAATTGAGCGCCTCCATCTACGTCTAACTTATGACCTGGACTAGTTGTTCCAATGCCTATCTGACCACCATCTTCAATGTAAAATACACTAGTACCATCATCTTGAACGTCAAATATATCTTCTGTACCAAGTTGATTTATTACAGCGGCGGGGCCTGTACCATCGTTTGTAACAAGCCATTGCTCTGTAGTGTTTACATCTGTATCTATTTGAGTGTATGTACCGTTAACAGTAAGGTTACCTTGTATTCTAGCATCGCCTACAACGTGGAACTTGCTTGTAGGGTTTGTTATACCTACACCAAAATTACCAGCGTCTACATAGCTTTTTGTTGCTGCGGCAAATGTAGCAGCCGATGAAAGCATTTTAACTTCAAACTTATCTATCTTCCAAGTTGCTGTAGCGTCTAAACTACCTCCAAACAAATCACCAAAAGCCATACCAACTTTATGATATGTCCCTCCGTTACCGTCGTTAAAATCTGTTGTAACAGGATATGAGCCTCTAAAAGATTTGTAATCATTGCTATCAATGTCCCACACCATTAAAGTGTTGTCTATAAATCTTAACTTTAGCGCAGTAGATAAATTATCTGCGGTAGAGTTCATCGCTCCGTAGTTAAAGTTGCTTTCTACGTTTACTACAGAACCGCCTTCAACTCTAAACAGCTTGCAATAACTGCTATAGCTAGCCGACCACTGTAAGGCGTAGTAGTTGTTCGCATCTTGATATTTTATTATAATAAGAAAAACATCGTCGCCATTATCTCTTCTTTTAAAATCTACTCTAACTTCGTAATCAACACCTGTCGGCGTAGTGTCTGCTAAGAACATAACACCATCAGAAGACTCAGTGTTGCTAAGCTGGCCATATCCACCTCCACCTATGATATTAAACGTTGTAGTAGAGCCAGTGTCAAACACTTTAGTCCAGCCTACACCTAAATCTGGTGTATGAGATTCTATAGCTGTCGTAGAAGACTCTGTAAATGTATCGTTAAACACCACAGTTCCACCTAAATCAAACAATTCAAGGTCAGCTTTACCATCTACCTGTAAAGTTCTGCCCACGTCTAAAGAACCGTAGTGGTCAAAAGTTTGAGCCATAGAAACAACGTCCATTATACCGGTGTGGTTAAGAATACCTCCCCCAGAACCTACCCGCCTACCAATGTTTAAGGTAACTTTTGCGCCACCTCTTGGCCTCCCAAGATTCATGTTGTGTATATAAGTGTCTTGCGCCGACAGGTCTGCGGAGTTAGCTCCATAGTAAACGTTGGTCATGACGTCTAATGTAGCGTCGCCAGTGTACACTGTTCCGTCGAGTATGTTTACAGTGCCTCCATTTATATGAGTAAGGTTAGTTGTTGAATACGTAGTAAAGCCACCGTAAACATAAGCTGATTGAGTAGTGATGTCTACAAATGAGGTTGCTCCACTAAAAGAAGCATCACCTTTTACACCAATGCCACCTTCAAACCCAACACTAGCGTTGTTAGCGCTAGAAAAAACAGTTCCACCAATATTAAAACTTCTTACTCTGTCGCTGCTACTTGAAACCGTAAAAGCTTTGCCAGCGGTTTCGTTTACATATATTCCTTCTACTACACTCTCAAACGCACTGTGTCTTATTCCTTTGCCATCGTACGCTGCGGTCCTTATATCCCAAGCTGTTGATAGCTTTAACTGATGCGCAGAATCGTAACCACTTTCTACAAGCCAAACCTTTGTACCATCTTCACTAAAAAATAAATCCTCAGAAGAACCTATGTCAGCGACTGCGCCATCGTCACTAAAATCATTTAAAATAAAGAAGTCTCTTAAACTAAAACTATCGCCTACACTTAAAGTAGAGACATCCCAAGGAGTAGACAGGGTGTATTGTTGAATAGTGTCTTCGTTGTAAGAACAAGACCAAAACATAGTTCCGTCAGGCTTGAAGTGTATTCCTGTTGGGTCTGCAAAAGTTCCTCCAGCGTCCGTTAGTCCTTGCTCTCTAGTATAAGATGCTGTAGAAATGTCCCAAGCAGCGCTCATTGTGTATTGAATAACTTGGTCTTGGCTATGCCCAACGATATACAGGTATATACCGTCAGGAGAAATATACATGCCGTAAGGATTACTTTCGCTAGTCGGAGAAGAACCTAAACCACTCAAAGCGTCCGTGTATGAAGCTGTAGAAACGTCCCAAGCCGTAGATAAAGCGTATTCACCCACATCATCTCCAGATCTACCAAGAATATACATCTTAGTTCCATCAGGCTTAAAGAATATAGCTTCAGGAGTAGACTCTTGTGGGTTTACGTAAAAATGTTCAGGCTGAAGTTGCCATGTAGAAATATCGTTTGTAGACTGATCTATGTTGGTTAAAATACTACTATCTTTACCTATAGATATTGTGTTTCTAAATCTAGACGTTAAGTCCCATATATGTTCGCCTATCCATTTCATTAATCAAAGTCTATATATTCAATTGTTACTTCTTCTCCTTGCTCAATAGCTTTAGCGACGCTTGGGTAAATTCGCTTATACGCGTTAACAGATTTTCCAACAAAGCCATCTGGTAATATCTGATTGTTCTCTTGGGCATCACCAACAATAAGGCAGCCTGCAGTATGCTCATCAGTGTTTCCAGTATGAATAAGAATATACTCAAAGTTAGGAACATCAATGATATGAAGCATGCCGCGATGAACGCCAGGGTATTTTTTACTATATCTTTCATGAAATCCTCCTTCTTTTCTTAGCACTATGCTATACACGCCTGCAGGCACTCTCGTCTCACCTCTGACCTTTAAAGCTCTTCTTTCATCTTCTAGTGTGTAACACAAAAATCTGTTGCCTAGATCAGTCTCTTCAAACAATAACCCCGACGTAGAATCTACCTCGGAGCTAAACCTAAATACTTTTAATTTCATTTGCAGGATTTTAGTTTTGCTAACTCCTTTTCAAGTTCAACGATGCGATCTTCATTTTCGTTGATTACTTTAATCTTTTTCTCTAATCTTTGCTCTAGTACTTTTATATCTTCGTCGAGTTGACCTATCTGACTGTAGGCTATACCCATAGTAAATATAATACCGATAATCCAAATAATATTACCGATTGATATAGTGAAGTCTTTTTGCATCATGAACCAAAGAAAATCTTAGCTAAAGCAGCGGCTACAATACCGTAAAGTACCCATATAGCTTTAACAAGAACCTTTCTAGCTGCCGTATTCTTATTAACCCTTGCCGTGACGCCGTTATCCGGGTCTAGTAATTGCTTAACAAGACTGTCTAATTTCTCGTCCATCTTGTCGAGCTTCTTATCCATCTGATCCATTCTCTGCTGCATTAATGCTATTTCTTTGTCAACCGTTGCCATTTCCTATTTATAATTACATGATTAGTCGTGAGCGTAACAACGCGTCTTGGGTTTATTCGCCATGTTCTTGCATCGTCTTCCACTACTTGTTCTGGCTATACATCTTTGTTCTTTAGCTTGACTTTCTTTTTTCTTAATCTCTTTTAAAACTTGCTCTCTGCGTAGACCTTCTTTAGTTAAGTATTTAGTATACTCAGTTTCTTTGCCTTTGTTTTTAATTCTAATTCTACTTTCGTCTTTACCTTCGCCTAATCCCCAAACGTTCCAACCAGAAGCTGATAAAACTCTCTGCCAATTGTAGTAACTGTCATCTAACGCGTTCTGTATGTTATTACCTTTTTTATAATATCTATTTAAAGGCACGTTTGTTGTAGCTTCTATAACTTGGGTTGAAGCCTCTAGCAAAGGACCGTTTAATGTTAAACCTTCTTGTTTTATAAGCTTCTTGTTGTAATCATAGGTATTACCTGCGGCATCTAACTTACTAAATTTAGAGCCTATTGTTGGCGATATATTAAGCAGTTTTTCAGCGACTTCACTGTAGTCTGCATTATATTTCTTGCCATCTTGTTTTATAAACTCTTGAATAGCAAGCCTAACACCGTTGACTACAGCTCCTTGTATACCCATACCTCTTAAAAATGAATCAGCAACAGTATTTAGTGAATTAAGTTTTGATTCAGCTATTTTTTTGTCATCATCAGAATTTGTCATTAAAGCAAAAGCGCCTGATTGTAAGCCGGCAAATATTGCCGATTGAACAAAGCCGTAGTAACCTATTCTACTTAGCTTGCTTGTTAAAGAGTTTTCTCCGTAAAAGCCTTTGTATCTACCTTTTGACAGATCTAATATATCTTTTATCATTATTCTATTCATCTGCATTGGCGTATTAGCAAATGGCAATATGAATCTTCCTTCAAGCGATGTTTGTTGCTTAGATAATAAGTCAGCTCTTGATGACTGCTGCGTTCTTTCAGCTATAGCTTGAAAGTCTATAAAAGCTTTTTTCTCAGCTTCAGCTTTAGACAAGCCTTCTCTAGTGTATTTTTTTATAGCGTTTCTATAAAACGTAGCTCCACCCGCAGCTATAGCAAAGCTATCTGCTATTTTTGTAGGTAAATAACCAGCTTTAAGTATTTTAGCTAAAGCAGCTTTAGCAGGACTTTTGCTTTGTGAGGCCGCTGAAGCAAGCTCAGCTTCTGATACGTTTATTTCTAAGCCTTGACGTCTTTGCTTTAACATGTCAGAGTTCATAATAAACATAAAGTCTTTCCAATACTGCGGCTGATTAGCGAAGGCTTGTCCAGCTCTAAGCGGATTGTTAAACGAAGAGTTTACGAAGTTAACTGTAGATATTAACTGTAGAGCAGCCGATCTAGTGTTAAAGTTCATAATAGCACCAGTTGAACCGTTTAGATAATTCATTATTGCTGTGCCTGTTTTACCAAGCTTCATACTTCTAGTTCGACCTGTTTCCATACGATCAAACATGTCTTCGATAGTTTCTCTCCAGTTGCCACCTAATTTAGACTCCATCTTGTTTAAATTAGCTTCTGAAAATATTTCGTTTTTAGATTCTATAAAGTCTTGTATGTATTTCTTACGACCAATACCTTCGCCTAAACCTTTTATTTCTGTAGCTATAGTTTCAGCCCACCATTCACTAGACGGCTCTTTTAATCCACCCTCAACTTTTGTTAACCTAGCTAAGTTGTCAGCGTATGATTTATACTTAGGGTTGCTTACAACATATTTAACTAGCTTTTGCTGTGTCGTTGGAGTGAGATCAGGTATTTTATATCCATTTTTATTCCAAATATAAATTCTAATAGCTTGATCATGAGTAAAGTTAGTCCCTTCTACAGCCTCTGGAAGTTGTTTAACAACATCTTTATTTTTCTTACGCAAAGACATATAGTCATTAGTAATAGTTTGCCTAGCGTTGTTAAAGTCGTTTATACCTCTCTCCCACTTTCTAACAAAGTTTTCTTGAAACCATTTTTTATTCTCAGTACCTTTTTCACCCTTACCATATAGTGGCTCTAACAGTAGTTCAAGATCAGAAGCCGTGTCAGGCATAAAAAATCTACGACGTTTAATATCTTTACCTCTAACTTTACCTTCAGCTTTTGAAAACACCTTGTTAGACTGTATGCCTAAAGAGTGTTGCATTATGTCATTAACGCCTTTGTTCAAATCAACAGAAGCTAAAGCTTGCTGAACGTTAGACTTAATGTCTAATTGATTTAAAACGCTCTTGACAGCTTTAACGTTTGGTAAGGCATCATCAACAAAATACATATCGTTGTAACCTTCGCTAAACTTTTCTAGCATCCAAAGCGCTTTGGCTTCACCGGTGCTATTACCTAAACCAGTTATATTCTCTAGCTTGAGCTCAACACCTTTTGACTTTAACCAAGCATGTATCGCTGGAGCAGCCTCTTGCATACGAGCGGTAAGCACAAACACATTATCTGTACCGTATTTTTCTATTTGGTTTTTAAGCTTCTGCATAAGTGGCCCTTCTTTTCCACCTTTTACATTTACAAAGTCTTTAAAGTCAAACTTATATCCTTGCTCAGCAAGCTCAGGACCTTTTAATGGAAACTGCTCTGAGCTAATTCTTATAGACTCTTTTCCCTTTGTTGCTGTTACAAAGTTTTTACCACCTATAATCAACGTCTCATCAAAGTCAAACGTTGACATACCTCTTGGGTTTTTATTACGTTTTCTACCTTCGATTAAAGCGTTGTCTATATTATTTAAGTTTTTAGAGTTTAAAACTTTTCCTTGAGGTTGATATTTTTTACCTATAACATCTTGAACTTGTTTAACTTCTGACTTATACATCATCTCTTGAAGCGTTGCTTCTCTAACAGCCTTAGCATTAAGGTTTGATTTAACTGTTCTAAGAACATAGTCTAATAAGTTTTCTTTACCTTTTGACTCTACTGTAACAAACTCTTTTAACGTGTTTGGCTCAAGTAGAGCCATACGATATAAAGCCTCGGCGTTTACTTTACCACCTTTAGCATCTATAATATCTAATAGTTTTTTAGGCGACAATACACCAACAAAATCTTTTAATGTTTCTGGGCCAAACTGTCTCCATTTGTTTTGAGCAATTAATTCAAACGCAGTAGATGATTGTTTTTTAGATGTTTTTAAATGCTCAAGTTTAAACTTAACATCTGTCATTTTACCTTTACCTTTGTATATAGCTAGTATAGGCGCTGTCTGTCTAAGCCCTAGTCTTAAGTCGCTATTACTACGCATAGCATTAGCAGCCCACTCCATACGGCTTAAAACTTCAGCTTTAGTTTTACCAGAGTGTACATACGCTTCCATCGTTGAAGCTATACCGTCATATACTTTTGCCTTTGTAGTTTCACTAAGTGAGTTGAAATATTTTTCTACTACAGCTATACGCTCAGTGTTTGTTTTAGCTTTAACATAGTTTTTTTGCCCAGTAACTTGTGATTCTGCTTTGTTAAATTCAAATCCAACACCTTCCCATATTTCACTTAAAGTATTTTCACCTAAAACTTCAAGCGCTCTTTCTCTTCCTCTAGTAAAAGGTTGTTCTACTATAGGACTACCATCTCTAGAGTCCATTATAAAGCCTTCAAATTCACCTTCAATTTGTCGTACTTTTTTGCCTGTTATTGCGTCTATTGCAGGCGCAAACTTAGCATATCTACCTTCTCTTTCAAAAGTAGTTCTTTGATGCAAAAATAATATTTGATCAAGAAAGCTAAGGTTTCGCGCTATTTCTTTTGGTAAAAGTTTAGAAAACTCTACAGAGTGATCAACAAATCTATTTGTTCTAGGAACGTTTACTAAAACATTACCTTTGTATTTACTGAAATTTGCACTTAAATCTAAACCTTTTATTTCAGCAGGCGTTATTACTTTACCATCAGCCGTAGATACGGGTTTTATATCTGCGTCAATTATATCTTTATCAAATCCTTTTTGTTCAGCTTTACCAGCTTTTCCTTTAGCTTCAGCATAACCAAATAACAAAGCAGCCTCTCTAGTTTTTATGCCGTCAGTTAAACCTACATTATCAAAATATACTTGTTCTTCTGTAGTTAACTTACTTCTGTCATTTAGATACGCTCTATAAAATTTTTCACTAGCTTGCTCAAAAGTATTTTCTGGAAACCTCTCCATGAAGCTGTCTAATATTTTAGATGCTAAAGCTTCTGACTTTCCAGCTTCTATTCTATTAGAGATCATTTGCATATTCTCTCGAGACTCTAGAGTGTTTCTAACGACTTGATTAGTTAAAGCCTTACCTATTTGATCTACAGCAGATTTAACCTTTTGAGATAGCCCTCTATCGTTTTTAAGTTCTACAAAAGTGCCGTCAGGTTTTATACCAAAAAACTCTTGTACCTGTCTATTAGTTATATCATTTCTTTTAACTTGAACAGCTACGCCTTGTTTAGTTTTTGTTCTTTCACCTTTTACATAAAAAGCATCTAACAAAACGTTTTGAACTCCAGTAGAAGTACCTTTAACACCTTCTGGCGCACCCTTCATAGGTACAGTTCCTTCAGGCAATATATCTAAAAATAGTTTTATATTAGAGTCTTTGTTAAACCACTTTTGAGCGTTTTCTACACTACCTTTATTTAAGTTACCAGGCTTTGGTGTTACTCCTAGTAAGCCATTAGCAAATTCTGGAGCTAAGTCTTTTAGCGTTTTGTAAGTTAATTTATCTAAATTTAATGTTTCTAAGCTTTTTTCAATTTTGTTTACAATATCTTCAGGTACGTTTAAATCATTAACTAATCTTCTACCTTTTGATCTATATGCCTTTGCGCCTTCAACTATACCGCTAGAAGTTGATGCATCTGTTATTTGCAACGTTTCAGCGTCAACCCCAACTTCACTCATAGCTATTTCTGTAGTTCTACCAGCTTGAGCTCTTCTAAGTATATTACCTAACTGCGGCGCTAGTCTTGACTTCATGTAATAACCAAACGGTACATTAAAGTCGTTATAGCTTTTCATTATTTTAGCTACTTGCTCATACATACTACCTCTAAAATCAGACTCAGAAACGTCTAAACCTTTTTTAAAGTTTTTTCTAAACCATGTTTCTATTATTGGAGCGTTGTCTTTTAATAGTTCGTTTTCAGCTCTTGTTCTAGCTGGATCACCAGGCTCAAGCTCTTTAAAAGTTTTTATATTTTTTTTGTTAGCTTCAGATACACGTATGTTTTCGTTTATAGCTTTTACTTTTTCAGCATTTTCTTTTGCAAGCTGTAAATAGCCTTCTGGCTTTGTTTTAGCTAACTCTTTATTTTGTTCTATTAACTCTGCCTTTTCTTTAAGTAAATCTCTTGATGAAAGTCTAGTAGAGCCTGGTTGCTCGACAATATCTAATTCTCTATTTATTTTAATAGCGTCTTTATCTACAACAGAGTTTAATTCAGCAAATAAATCAACTACACTTTTACCTTTTTTAACATTACTAGCATATTCAGCAAACCATCTTACAACATCTGCTTCTTTTGATAAGTTTAGTTTTTTACCTGTTGGCTTAGCCAAACTAGATAATAAACTTTTTAAATCAGAGAAACCATTTGAATTTTTTACGTTTAAATAGTTATTTCTATTTCCAAGTTGCTCTGCTATATGTGCAAATAGCTCCCATTGACTTATCTTAGTATTTCTTCTAGGATTTGTAAGATCAAACTTTTCTAATTTAATAGCTTCTGATAAATTCATTTCTTGACCAGATCTACTTTCATTGCCAAGTTCTTTTGCTTCAGCTTCTGTAACTAGTCTTTGAAGCTTTATTTTACCAGCAATACTGTTTAAGGTGTTCATAAAGTCCGCTTTAAATACGGCGTCTTTACCTAATAGTTCTTCTGTATAATAATGATGAACTTCATGAGCCATAACATCTGGCGTGTATCTTTTAGCGTTATATCTAATAGTAGTTATATTAGTTCCAGCTTGTTTAGATATATCAGCGTTTTTTAAAGGGTCCATGGCAGTTTGGCCAAACTTAAGTCTATCATTATTTACAACTTCAAATCTCACTTCTCTACCAGCCGCTTTTTCTTCAGCTATAAACTGTTTATGATCGTCTCTTACTAGCTCTTCAGCTCTATTAGGGTCAAGATAACCCTCTGCTCTATAAAGATTATGTATACGCGTAGTCATCGCGTCATATATTTCGTAAGAGTCGTAAAACTTTTTTAAGTTAGCGTCTGATAAATTTTCATGAATTTTATTTTGAGCCTCAGGACGAAACAAGTTGTTTAGTTCACCAGTACTTAACTTTGCTAGTCTACCAAACTCTCTCATTCGGTTTAATTCAATGTTTCTTGTTCTTCGTAAAGCTGCTTTTGATTTAAAATCTGCAAAGCCTTTAAAATGACCTACGCCAAATCCTAAGCCAACAAAATAGTTTGTAATAAGTCGTTTACCAACTTCATCGTGGTGGCCATAGTGCTCTTCTATCCAGTTTTTATAACTGTCAATTTCTAAAGCATCGTCAACAATTTTATCAACTATTTCACCACCTTCAGAGCCTGCGACAAAACTAGCTGGCTGTGTTACAAAAGTTTCAAATAGCTTTCTACTATTAGCACCTATTCTAGCTTCTCTACCACCAATTCTAATTGCTTTATCTATATCTGGAAGCAAACCTTTTCTTGACAATAGAGGAGATAACGGAGTTAATAGTCTACCCGCGGCGCCAAATCCAAAACCAGTAGAAAAACCAAACTCTTCGCCAGCTTCTGGCTTTAGTTTTAACTTAGTGACGTCAAACTGAGTAAAAGCTTCAAACTTAACTCCTTCCATTAAACCATTAGCTAAAACAGCTAACCCTTTATCTGTGTTAGTAGCTTTTATAAACCTCATGCCTGCAAAGCCTCCTTCTGTAGCTTTTAATCTTCCACCTAAACTTTTTACATAATTATCAACACTTAAGCCTTTGGCTCTAGCTCTAGCTTTTACTGCAGCTTCTGTTACAATTTTACCGTTCTTAACATACTTACCTTTGCTCAACGCTTGCATAAGTCCAGCAAACTTTTGAGCGGCGCCCAATACCTGCATGCCCTTATTGATAGCGCCAAACTCAATTAAAAGTTTATTACTTTGAAGTAATCCATCGTTAACCATTTCATTTAACGATGTTTTTAATTGTTCTTCTTCTTCTTTTGTTTTTTTAATACCTAAATTATCATAGACTTCTCCAGCGTCAGTTAACAACTCTCTAGCTGTAGAGCCAAATAATTGATTAGTAAAATAATCTCCAGCCCAAGGCTTGACCAAATTTGCGCCACTTTGCTTTAAAGCAGCCATATTTTTAGGTATAATTGAAATAGGAAGATACTCTGGGGCCTGTATATCTTCTAAACCTTCATTTAAAAGGTACATACCTTTTAGCGCTTCAAACTCGCCGGTATATTCCACTTGATCTTCTTCGTATACTTTAAATTTTTTCTGCCACTTGTCAACAAGATCTTTTCTTTGACCTTCATCTAATCCTTGTATTTCACTTACTGGAACTATACCTTGATCGCTTAGCTCTGCGTTTCTTTGCAAAGCTTCTCTTAGCGTCATTCTTATAATTTTTCTGTTACCTTTTTGCCCTTTTTCAGCAGTTATTTCATAGCCTGATTTTCTTACAGACCATTCCATAACTTCGTTTAAATCTGTATTTATATTAGCTAGCTGTAGCGATGCTCTTTCAAACTCATTTTTCAAAAATCCTAATTTATTTTCAGGCTCTTGTCTATCAAGTTCATCTATCCACTCTGCTTGTTTTTCTTTAACGCCTAACGGAACTTTACCTTCACCAGAATCTTCATCTCTAGCTATTGTAGTTTGACCAGTTTTTAAATCAAAAAACATTGTAGTTCCATCGTCACCTTTTTGAGCTTTTTTCTTTTCTAGTTCTAATATAGCTAAATTTAGCTGTTCACCTTTTAAATTACCATGATTAATGTTTTCAACTAAAGCAGCTATTTCTTTATTAATACCTTCGTAAGCATTAACAAATAATCTTCTACTATTAATATACCAGTTACTAATATCTTGACCTTGAGCTTCTATATTATTTTTAGATTCAATAGCTTTTTCATAACCTTTATTTGTTTTGTACTCCTCTAATTTATTGTAAAACTTTTGTTCAACAGCTTTATCAATGTCATCAAACGTTAAGCTAGGATATTTTTCTTGATCTTTTAGAGAGTATTTTATTGGCGCTTCAACTTCTTGAGTGTCAAACTTATCAAACACTATTTTAGAGCCTTTAGTTTGCTTACCTATTTGTTTTTTTAAAATTTCTAAAAGATATTTAGTAGGATCGCCAAACTCTCCAGCTTTTATTTCTCTTTCTTGTAAAGTTAAACCTTGAGGGTTTTCAATAATTTTACCAAATAAAGTTGGATTATCTCCAAAAGCTTTGTCAAGCTCTTTGTTAAAGTCTTGCATTTGATCTTTATATGCAGCACTTTCTTTTCTAACTTTTTCTTGTAATTCTTCAGGATCAACACCCGCTTTATATAACGCTTTATCAGAAGCAGAAACAAACGGATTTACATACGCTTGAAAATTGTTATACAGTTGTGATCCCCAAGAAGTATCTTCCGATTCGGATGCCGTATCTTTTGACTCCGCAGTCGCATCCTCTGCCTGAGAGCCGTTTGTCTTTTCCACAAGACCTTTCTTTTTCATAGTTTCCAAGTATGAATCAATGTCCATGCCATACTCTTGTGCCTTACCTTGTAAAAATTCTAAGGTAACTTCTTTTCCGTTTAATTCGTACATATTATTTAATTATTTGGATTAAAAGGGTCGTTTGATTTGCTTTGTACAAAAAACTTATTTGAAATTCCTCCAGTTTTTGAAGAAAGCAATTGCTGTATATCTGCGGTCATGCTCTTTTTATATCCAGCTTCGCTAGTAGATAGCCCAGAAGAATCTATGTCTTCGTATACATACATTTTCATTTCATTATCATACCAAACTCTACCTAACGAAGGTATACCAGCGATGGTAGTTGCATAAGTTCTTCCTGGTTTGCTTTTTAAATCCATTATAGCGGTAAAGTTACTTAGTAAATCAACATTTGGTATATATTGACCAGCTAGAAATGTAGTATCTCTTTCTTCTTTGTCATTTAAAGTTTCTTCTTTTCGTTTTGCAAAAGCTTTATCATAATCCATTTTATAAGCCCTAAGAACATCGTCTTTAAACTCTTGTTTATATTTGCCTGGATTTTCTTTAACCATCTGCCTTAGCTCTTGTCTCTTGGCCTTGTAAATCGCAGGGTCGCTAAGATCAGCATCTGGAAACTCTTGAGCCATTTGTTGAGTAGCCCAATTAAAATTACCTATATCATCAAACAGCAAAGAACCAAAGCTTTTGTCGTCCATTAACTTGTTTAGATTGTTATTAAGCTCTGGCAAAACATAACTATTCCAATCTAATCCGGTAGAGCCAGATTTTACAGAAGCTTGTTGTGTTTCAACCATAGCGTCTATTCCAGCTTGAAATTTACTAGTCGGCGGACTCCATTCGCTCAATCTTTTTTCAACAATGTTACCGTCTTTATCTAAAGTTTTAGCGTAAACGCCAGCGTTCTCACCTCTTTTGTAAGTAATGTTATTCGCTAATATATCTTTGTCTACATAGCTTAACTTAGCGGCTTTACCAGCATCACCCTCAAAGTCAGAAACAGTACCAGCTAAACCAGCGTTTAAATCTTGACTTCTTAAGTCTTCTTCCCAAGCTTTAAGCTCGCTTTCAATTTGACTATTTCTATTGACAGCGTCTTGCTTTTCTTTTTTATTTCCAAATATTCTTTCTGATATTTTTATATTTTCAAAATACTCGTCTTGAAGCTCTGTTATTTGACTGGTTAGCTCAGGTCTAGCTTTCTCGCTTTTTAATAAAATATCTTTAAAAGACTCTGTAGATTTAGCAGCTCTTTTTTCTTGATCTTCTAATTTTTCGTCTAATGCTTCAGTTATATTAGTTCCCAGAAGAGACACACCTTCAGCTATAGGCGTAACATCTTTTTGTGCTTCAGCAGATTTAGCTGAATACATCCTTTGAGCCGCTTGTATTAATGAATTTGACATATTTACTATTATTTTATTATGCTTGGAGCAATTTCACCTAAAAAGCCAAGCCCAGCGCCGAGTAGAGAGCTAGATCTGTTCATACGCACCTGCTCACCTGCAGCTCTAGCTTGTTCTTCACCTGTCACTCTAGCCATATCTATACCTAGTAGTGTTTCTAATTTTTGTTGCTCAAAAGCTCTTTTTTGAGCGTCTATTTGAGTTTGTGCATTTGCTTGAGCCATTTCTATAGCTTGCTCTTGTTTTCCAATTTGACCAGCTAAAGCTTGTTGTTTTTGAGCGCTAGATCTCATTAATGATGTTGCCAATGCGCCAGCTCCAGCTCCTGTTGCTCCGCCTCGCAAAGCTGCTAAAACATCGGCTTGCTCTTGAGCTTGTTGTTGTCTTTGAAATTCTTCAGCTTGAAGATTAACAGTCATATCTTCGTATGGGTTTTGAGCCACAAATTGACTGCGTTCGTATTGTTTTAATCTTCGCTGCATTTGAGACTCTGCGGCAGATGGACCCGCTTGCGCTTTATTTCCACCTTTATCAAACAATCCACCAATTAATCCACCAACAGCGCCTCCAATAGCCGTACCCACGCCAGGTATAGGTATAAGAGTGCCTAATGCGGCGCCAGCTGCAGAACCTACCTGCTGTCCAGTCTTTTTAAATGGATATTTTAAACTTCCTCTTGCCATAATTTAATTTATTTATATATAGTTACACTCTAGACACTCTATTTACTGCTTTCTACTACTTGAGCACCTACGCTAAATAACTCTGAATATTGTTTCGATGTATTAGTAAATTCTACTTCTGCATAATAACCTTTCAAAGAGCTTAAATGAGTTTGATTATCTTTGCTAAAAAATATAAAGTCATTAGCTGTAGGTAGAGATATAGCTAAAGCGCCAGTATCAACCTCTATGGATGTGGCTGATATAGAATGGCACGCGCCTATTTTAGTTGTGCTATCTAAGTTTTGGTATGAAAAATCACCGCTAGCAGACGGTGTACACGCATAAACAGTATCTCCTTTTTGAATTATACCATTAACGTTATACCCTAATTCTAAGTTTATTATTGCCATATTACAATGTTGAATTTTCTTGTGTTATTTGAACTTCGTGGTCAGGCTTAGTAGAAGTAATATCTGGGTGCGTAATACCAAGTCTAATAGTTCTAGAAGCATCAGTTCCTGTATTATGCGCATCAAACGTTAAAGTTATAGATCCTAGCCCAGCAGCTGAGTTATAATTGCGACTTACACCACTTACGTAGCTAGGTAAATTTGTTTCGGCGCTTACATTTATTGTAGTAGCACTACCCCACAAAGCATTCCAATCATACGTGCTTCCAGCTGGTAAAGCATTTATTTCAAACCACTTAAATTTTGGTGGAGTAGTTTCATGCGCTTCAGATTTAAACAAAATTGTCACACTTTCGCCATCACTGTCAACGTCGATCACGTCGCACAAGTTTGGCTCTTCTCCAGGATACACTTCACTCAAGGTCATGCTTGTAGGCGCGCTATTATCGGCACTCACGTTGTAAAACCAAGAAGCGTGATTACCTTCTTGAAACACGCGTAAAAAAGCGTCTGCAGTACCGGAATTATTAACCACGCCATCGCTATCTTGGTAATAGAAATTATAGTTTATTATTCTTCTCTGATTACTATAGTTTTTATCAACAGTGACTTGATACGGCGTTCCAGTTCCACCACAAGTTAAAGATACGGGTGGCAACGGAGATGAAAGCTGTATTTCAACAGATTCTTCATCCGGAGCTTGTGAAAGTGCAGCTACAACACTAGGCACTTGATTGTAACTACTAGTCCATGAGTACCAACTATCACCATTTGGAATTTCTGATACAATAGGATTTAACGTAGATGATGATTTAGCATAGATAGTAAACTCACCACCACTATACGCAACGCTTTTTTTGTACCCTGTGCCCAACGTCTCAAAAGCATCGCAATCAGTGTTTTCATATATATCAACCGTGTGCACCGAAGGCGCGTAAGCAAAGCTTTGTGTTATAGTTATATCATCTGTAGGTGATCCTCCTGAGTGAGTTAATGTTATTGTGGCGTCTCTGTTTGCTGCAGATGAATTAGCAGTCAACGCTACCTCGATAGTGTAAAACTCTCCTCCTTGATGCTGTATGTTACTTATAGTTAGCCAACCTGATCCAGCACCATAAGATATTGAAAAATCACCAGCAACTGGAGCGCTTCCATTAGTAGCTAATAATAGCTGTATACTGCTAGCTGTATGATTAACGCTTTGATTACCATATTGCCATTCTATAATATTTGCCGTACCTTGGGTTATAGTCAAAGTTTCAGCGTCAGACTGACCAATATCGTAAGAGTCGTACATAGTTATAGTACCATTTCTATCGCTTCCAGAGTTTGCGTTTATATTTATAAATATCCCGTCAATAGTTATAGCTTCTATAGAAATCCATGACTCAGACTCCGTTACTTGAGGTAAACCCCCGTTGTTAGTGATCGGAATAAAATAGTTGAGCTGTTGGGTGTTATCTACATAATAACTGCTTGCTTGAAAAGTACTAGATATAACTTGGCTATTACCTCCGTTTAAAATTATTTGATCACTACCAGACGACAGCATGTCAAAAGCGGTTTGATCAAAAATAGTGAAAGCATAACCAATCGCATTTCCTTCATCATTATAAGTAATCTGCTGCGTTACACTAGCTCCAGAGTCAACAAGATTTAAAGAAGGAGGATAACTAAAGTAATAGCCTTCATCTGCATAAACGTTTATTGTGACTATTTCTTGAATAGTGCTTGGGCTAAGCTCGGCGGTTAAAAAATAAGTGTCAGGTAATACAGCTCCAGTAACAACACTAGAATTAAAAGTTGATAAAGAACTTGAAAACCCGTATGTTTGGTTTGCATAACTCGAACTATCAAAACTAAACTGCGTGTAGTAAGAATAAGTTAAAACATTTATCTCGTCTGACAATATATCAAATCCAAGCGTTAAACTATTTGCGTTGCCTAACACTTGGTTTATAAATGTAACAGTAACAGTAACGCTGTTTGACGCTTGACCAGCTATACCATTGTCAGCAAAAGATACAGCGCTATAATATATAGAGGTAGTATCGTTATAAAAATCAGAAGCTTGTATAATATAGCCTGGTTGAGGATATATTATAAACGTATTAGTTTGAGTTCCATCTAACTCATATAAACCATAAAAAGAAAGACCTGAAGTGTACCAGTTCACTGTTTCAAGACCACTAACATTACTAAACAACAAGTTGCTACCTTCATCAACAACGGTACCACTAACTATAGTGGCGTCAGACGCTAAGACTCCTAATCCTTGTACAGAAGCCTCTCTTGTATCTAAGTTGTAAGCAGTACCATCGCTAGTAAATGTAGTTTGTACCCCTTTTATATAGTTAAACCACTTACCTTCTTTTTCTACAAACTCTGGTACAGAGCCTTCCTGAAGATCTGTTGTTACGCTATTAGCATACCACCCGGTTTTAGCAGATACGTTATAGTACTCGCCGTCATCATATCCGCTTTCGTTTGTAAATTCAATTACTCTTGATTGCGTGCCTTCATAATTTATAGTAGTAAACTCTTTTACAGAGCCAGAATTTTCGTTAAACAAAAGCTTTATAGTTGAGTTGTAGTCAGCTCCATAAAAATTGTTTCTATTAACAGTATCTACGTCGTGCTTATATATTTTACCAGCTTTTATAGTATAATACTTGTTGTCCAAAGAAAATCCTTGCTCTTTTATGTATGATTTAAACGAAGTCCAACCTTTTACATCTTCGCTAAAGCTTATTGTGTATACGTTCTTTTTGTCTAATGGATTTGTGATTTCATGTATAGTTATATTGTACTCGCCTTTGTCCCCGTCAAAACTACCTACTATTGCTTGAGCGTTAGCAAGTTTATCGCTAAACCAATCTTTCATACCATAGTCACTTATTACAGTCATACCATCTGTAGAAAGCCTTATGACAGCTCCTCTAGCTTTGTCGACAAAATAGGATCTAAACTCATCTACGGCAAATGATTCAGGGTTAGTTGAAATACCGTGGTCACCAGATGCGTAGGGAAATACATCACCTATAACTTTTTTAGAAGTAGCTAATTGGGAAGTTCCATCTGCGTTAAATATAATATTTTTATTTATAGGACCTCTTAAAACTTTTTTCTCGCAAAATATAACCAAGTCTGTATCTCTTGAGTAAAGTTTTTGTATACTTCCGTTTTCTGGGTTTACTCTTTTAACAATACTTTCTGCAGCTATAAATTGGTTTATTTTGTTTACACCTGCACCTTCATTATATATACTTGAATATATTATTTCATTTTTTTCATTGAGCTCTTCGTAGCTGTCTGATGGAAAACTAGCTTTAAACCCGCTCTGCTTACCTGTCGCAACATATGGAAATATAGTTTCTGCGTTAAAGTCATCTCTAATAGTATCTGATTCAACTCCGTTGCCAAACGCGTAGCAGTTAAAAAATGGTAGACCTATTGGAATTTTTAAGCTAGGCTGGTTTGACGTTACGTGAGTATATGGTATTATTTTAATCACGCTGTCAGCTGCAGCTACCATTCTACCGCATACATAACTTCCATCATCTTTAACAAATCTTAAAACAATTTCGCTTTGAGCGCCAACAGCGTAGGCTTCACCTAAAAACCCATTAACAGTTATTACACACAGCTGCCTATCTGTAGTATTTCCATCATATACAATACCTGAAGGAAATGATATAGCTCCATCTATGTTTTTTACTCTACCTGAACTAGCAAGACTACTTACAATATCAGCCTCAGCCAGCGCGCCAATGTCATCACCAAAAAGATCACTAGCATTACTACTGTGGAACTCTATTTTAGATCCTATTTGTATATACTCTGGCGCTAGCTCTTTAGTTAGCTTTATTGGGTAAGCTTGTCCAACTTCATAAAACAAGTCTAAATCAAAAGACTCTTTAATTTCAGTTTCAAATGCAGCCCCGTTGTTATTACCTACTACACCAAGAGTTGAGAAGTCATTACCTATATAAGTTTGAAAGTTTGAGTCGTAGTTTATTTTTACAAAAAACTTACCAATCAAATCTGAAGTAGAACTAATCAAAGCATCAGGAATATTAACATCAATACCACCAATAGATGGTACAGTTGTTTCGTCACCAGTCAAAGGGTTAATGGTAACATCTAAACCACCCTGTATATCTAATATTTTCCACTTAACTTTGTCGTTCATAACGGCTTCTACGCTGTTATGCTTCTTTTTTTGTATAAGAAAATCACCAACTTTAACCTTGTTTACGTCTGCAGAGTTAAAAACTAGCCAAGCAGTTTCTTCGTCGTTGTTATCAAAAGCAGCTTCTAAGACTAGATTGTAATATTTACTCGCAGTTTCTTTTATAAAAAACCTATAAGTCTCTGCCCAATCAGGAGCGTTGTTTAGTATTTTTGCTTGTATTATGTTTTTATTAGCACATAAATTTTTAGCTATAGCTAATGTTGACTTCTCGTCAACTATAACTGTAGATTGTCTTCCGTACTTGTCAGCGTACACAACCCCAATCTTGTACGATCTATCAGACTTTACGGATGGAAGGCCGCTTAATGAAGTTAAAGAAAATGTTGTGTCAGGCGCGCTAATACAAGCAAAAAAGCCTAGCTTAAAAGACTGTTGATCTGCGTGGGCGGAGTGCTCAGTTACTACTAAGCAAACGTACTCTGTGTTTAAGAGAGAAACCTCTGCCTGTATGCTAATAGTTTCATACTCATTAGCTCCTCCGCCAACACTTGCGGTTACATTTTCTGTGATTTGAGTAGCTAATATAGTTCCGTCAATGTTACACTTCCATAGCTGAAGTTTAAACTGAGCTGCTACGCCTTCCTCTCCTGACAAATTTCCTTGGCCCGAAACTTTTAGCGAGCCAGTAAAGTTGTATATCCCATCTTCAGGCACATCGTAAACATAGCTTGTGCTACTGTAGTTATTTCCAGGGTCAAACTCTACACTACAAGGAATAGGCACGTTTTCCGTGGCGAATGTTGGTGAGTATGCGGTCGATGTAGGCATAGAGGCTTGAAACACATTTGTGCTGTCGTAGTTAGTAGCAAAATTAACATTGTCAATAACACTTTGAAGTTCTACATCAGCACTTATGCTCTGGCCGCTAGAAGTTAAATTATAATCTTTAATATAATTTCCGTACATAAGTCTACCTGCAGTAAACTCTTGAGCTAAAGCCGATCTAGGCACGTCATCAAAGACTCTTGATATTTGGTCTGACTCTAAAGTTCTACCTAAAGCTTCTGAGGTTATTTTTATTTGACCCCTACTATAAGCGCTAGGCACGGAATTAATGGTAAAGCTTTGGTTAAACTCTTCGTCATCAATGTCTAAAGATCTTATTATATATAGATTTTGAGAGTTACTAGATTTTACCATTATATCTACACCTACAATATCTTTTGGCCTACTCCAAGGAGTAAATCCTTTAAGTTTAACACTTGCCATTTGATTTTCCATACCAAGATTAAAACCGTCTTTAGGACTATAAGAATATCCACCTGGAATAAAAGCTGGCAAAGAATATGGAGCTAGGCAGGAAACTTCTCCGTCAGTGTATTTAAACCTATAAGTAAAGTTTACAAACGAAGTTTTATATAAAGCTTCTTTGTTATGTATGCTAGCCATCCAAACCTCCGCTGCAGCCGAAGGTGTGTAGCTTTCTGGAGAACTTATAAGTTTAAGCTTGTATTTATTATTGGCTAATATTGTTTCTACATAAGCAAACGCTACAGAAGCAGAGCTTTGACCAACTAACTTTAACTCTGTGTTTACTTGATAGTCTGTTTCAGCGACTGTTTCTATGTAAAAAAACGCTCCTCCTTCAAACACGTCAGTTCCGTCATTAAGCGTGAAAGCATCGTTGTAAGGCTGATCTGCGCCCGTTGTGTTTCCTTTAACAGTACTATTAACAGCTCCTTCAGAGTCTACGTAATTAGTTTCTACTACAATAGGCGTTATTGGATTTATTCTAGCTACAGTTACGTGAGACTCTTCAGCGTAAGATCTAGTTGTTACTAAAGATAAATTATTTTTTATCGTTAACTTAGAGTGCGTTGTGAAGCTCGCAGCAGTGCCGTTGAATCTTTCTGTGTTTATTTTCTTAGGCTCAGTTCTACCATCTGTAAATAGTAAAAAATCGTCAACAATATTTATACCTGTTATTATGTTGTTTTTAGGCGTATACTTAAAGCCAGTAGATCCAGATACGTTATTTTCTTGCTCTAGCGTTCCAGCTTCAAAATTTAATATTCTATCTGAAGTAAACTTAATATAAGTATTAGCCGTAATGTCAGCGCTACTATAAGGGGTTGCTACGCCAACAACATCAGTTACACTTACAGTGCTAGCCGCAGCGCTAACACCGGTAACTCTAACATCGTTTTGCGCTCCCCATAAATCTACTCCAGAAGTATTTATAGCTTGCACTCTCATGCCTGCTCTAATACCTTTTGCTCCATCCCAGCTATGGCCTGAAGTTGAAGTTACGCTTTGCTGAATTATTCCACTTATAACAGATCCATTAAAAGCAGTGGGCTTATATCTTACGTCGTATACATCTACAAACAAATACTCAAAAGTATTGTTTTTAGGGTTTACAACTACAATAGCATCTGATCTAACACCTAAGCCATTACTACCAAAATCACTAGCTTTATGAATAAAGTTATATATCAATCCGCTTTCTTCGTCAACATAATGACCAACTGATATAGCGTTGGCCGACAAGTTCATTGCTGTAGAAAAACTTAACGCAGAGTTACCTTTTAGTGTTTGCGCAGAGCCAACGTTAGAATCTTCAGATGTAGATATTTCTATATTTAAAGCATCTCTATACTCACCATTAGGAACTAACCTTTCATCAAGGTCTTTGTTCATCTTACCTTTTAGAAAATTTCTTTTTAACTCTGGCATTAAATTTAGTGTTTAATATGTTTAGACTTACCTCTTAGTATTTGAGTTATCTCTTCTAACTTAATATTAGAAAGTCTTAGTTTGGCTTGACGCTTGCTAGCTCTAGCTTCTTTTTTGTATCTTTGAACTACGTATTCTGGCATATTAGATCTTGTAGAAATTATAGCGTAAGCTATTTGCTTATACATAGCTTCTTCAGCAAGCTTGTGCACTTGCATTTCATCTTCTGTGCCAAGACTATCGCTTATATACTTTAATATAACTGTCAATCCGGATATATTAGAACTAAAGTGTATATTACCTTTTAGTTCATCTATATAAAAACTACCGTTTGTTTGAGCAAAAGCAGGATCAATACCATATCTTTGACCGATGTTATAGTCAACTAGATTGTCGTCGTAATCAAAGTCATCTCTACTGTCTTCGTGTGCTGTTTCAGATTTATATTTATCCCAAGTAGCAGAGTTTGTTTTTAATGTTAAGTCTGTACCATCAGTTTGATAAGTGCCATTAGCATCTTGAGATATAGCTGTAGGATTACTTGACTTAGCCATTGGATATATAACATGCTCAACACCCGCGTTATCTGACCAAGATAATTTGACGTAATTAACATAGTCCTGCGGCAAAGGCATTGTAAGCGTGGCAGGCACAGTTATTTCTTGAGATTTTGTTGATTTAAAAACATCAAAACTCATTTCAGCTAAAGCCCTTTGAGCGTGGAAAGCTATATCTGTTCTAGAAGCTTTACTTATTAGCTTATCTTCGCCAACGTATATAACCTCAAAAGCGTTTATAATATTAGACAGTGAAGTGAATTGATAGCCACCAAAATCTGTTCCTGTATAATAATTATGTTGTGATTGATCTATTAATGGCATCTATTATTGTTTTTCTTGTTGAATATCTTTAACTTCTTCTCCAGCTACAGTTTGATATAAGCTAGGATCTTTCATCATTATACCAGCTAATACTAACACTCTATTAACTAAGTTTACTTCTTCAGATTCGTGAAGCTCAAAGTTAGTAGAGTTCGCAGCATTATAAAGTGCTGATCCGCTAACAACTACATAACCCCAAGATACTGTAGCTGGCTTTTTAACATAGTCAACAGTTACGCCACTACCTGTAACTTGCGTTACTGAATTATCAGCGCCTCCAGTATAAACTTTTACACCATCTTTAGTTTTTATGTAGACAGGGCGATTGTCATGAGGTCTAAGCAGCGGGTGACCTTTCATGGCTTCAAACTCTCTTATTGAAACATAATCAGCTATAGTGTCATCATATTTTACGTTAGAAAGTCTATAAGTATCACTAGGCAAAGCGTAAGCACCACCAACGTGAGTTACCGCAGTGTTAAAAGTTTCAAATAAACTTATTTTATCTTTTAAAATTTCTGTAGGATCAACTTGTTTTGGCTGACTGCCTCTAACTCTAGAAAATTGATGTTGATCGTAGAAGTATTGCTCAAATATATCCATCTGAGCTTGATTAGCAAGTATATTAAACTCTTGAGGCGTTATATAACCTCTTTGCTCTTTATTAGCAATAGTTAGTACTCTTTGATATACGGTGTTTATATTTACAGCCA
>Ga0208434_1000334_pt1 | contig 24084 bp, 21 predicted proteins | sample 13_taG_FD_184086 | JGI IMG/M metagenome (GOLD analysis project Ga0208434, IMG submission 184086) | Marine viral communities from the Subarctic Pacific Ocean - 13_ETSP_OMZ_AT15268 metaG (SPAdes) (version 2) | ecosystem: Environmental > Aquatic > Marine > Oceanic | place: Pacific Ocean | collected... | reverse complement strand
AGATAAGAAAGCCTGTCGGCTACTCATACATGATTGATTGGTGTAGGGATAACTACAGGACAGTGACAATGCCTACGCTAGAGGCTGACGATGTCATGGGTATCAAGTCTAACTCCACTACAATGATTATCAGTGACGACAAGGACATGAAGACGATACCGACTAAGATATACCGTCCTATGTCTAATGAGTTCCTAGATATTACTCAGCAAGAGGCAGACAAGAACTTCTTAACTCAGGCTTTAACTGGTGATTCAACTGACGGATATAAAGGCCTGTCAGGAGTTGGCATAAAGAAGGCCGAGGCCATACTAGGTTCTAGGCCACATTGGGGAGCTGTTGAGGATGCATACGTCAAGGCAGGTTACACCAAGGAAGAAGCCTTAACACAGGCTAGGTTAGCTAGGATCTTAAGGTCGAGTGACTGGGATTACGATAAGGAGGAGGTCAAGTTATGGACTCCTTAATTATCAACATCAACTTCAAGTTATTCAAGTTCTTCAACACGATATCCACCCACTATTACAACCAATACTGCCGACTAAGCCATCGCAAACAACAGCGTGATGGAATGAGACGGCTATGAGACATATGGAGTTCATGAAAGCCATGGCTAAACAGGAAAAGATAATCACCAAACCACCTCATTACGAGGTCTTCAAGATAGAACCAGTCAGCTTCATCATGAAGAACGGTCTGTCCTTTTGGAAGGGCAACATCATTAAGTACGTCATGAGGGCAGGTCTTAAGACCTATGACAACCAAGACGAAACACAATCAGAAATAACAGATCTACAAAAGGCAGTCAGGTACTGCGAAATGAGGATCAATCAGCTAGAGGGAAAAGAACCAAATGCAATTAGATAATTACTTACCGTCACTGTATCAGCAGTTCATACATCTATCACGTTACTCACGGTGGTTACCTGAGGAACAACGTAGGGAGAACTGGGGTGAGACAGTAGACAGGTACTTCAACTTCTTTAAAGAACACCTCATGGAGCAGCATAGTTTTTCCGTGCCTCCTTCTATTATGCAAGAGCTTCATGAGGCCGTTATGAACTTAAGTGTTATGCCATCAATGAGGTGTCTAATGACAGCAGGTGAGGCACTTAAGAAGGAAAACATAGCAGGTTACAACTGTAGCTATGTAGCTGTAAATAGACTGGGTGCATTCGATGAAATACTGTATGTATTAATGAATGGAACTGGTGTCGGCTTTAGTGTCGAAAGACAGAATGTAAACAAGCTACCAGTTGTTGCTGAGAGCTTCTACAACAGCGATACAGTCATAACAGTTAAGGATAGTAAGCTAGGTTGGGCAAAGGCCTACAAGGAGCTTATAGGACTGTTATACATAGGTCAGATACCTGAGTGGAACACCAGTCTTGTTAGACCTGCAGGTTCACCATTAAAGACATTCGGTGGCAGGGCATCAGGAGCTGCACCACTGGAGAACTTGTTTAACTTTACTGTACAGGTAATTAAGAATGCTGCAGGTCGTAAGTTAAACTCAGTGGAGTGCCATGACATTGTATGTAAGATAGCCGAAGTAGTGGTTGTTGGTGGTGTTAGAAGGTCAGCACTGATCAGCTTGTCTAACCTATCTGACGACAGAATGAGACACGCTAAGTCAGGTGAATGGTGGAATGCTAACAAGCAGCGAGCCTTAGCTAACAACTCAGCAGTCTACACTGAGAAGCCTGACATAGGTATCTTCATGGATGAGTGGAAGTCCTTGTATGAATCTAAGTCAGGTGAACGTGGTATCTTCAACAGACAGTCAGCTAACAACATGGCTGAGGCCTCAGGTCGCAGAGTGATCGACAACCACGAGTTTGGAACTAACCCCTGCTCTGAGATCATATTAAGAGACCGTGAGTTCTGTAACTTAAGTGAGGTAGTTATACGTCCTCATGATACAAAAGAGACACTACTAAACAAGGTACGACTGGCTACCATCATAGGTACAATACAGTCGTCACTGACTAACTTCAGGTATGTCTCCAGTGAATGGAGAAAGAACTGTGAAGAGGAAAGACTGCTTGGTGTGTCGTTAACTGGTATCATGGATAACGACTTGACTAACGGTAACAAGTCAGGACTTGACCTATTGTTACAGGAGCTGAAGGAAGAGGCTGTAAAGACTAACGCTGAGTTTGCTAAGGATATAGGCATACCACAGTCAGTAGCCATTACATGTGTTAAGCCATCAGGTACTGTTAGTCAGTTGGTTGATGCTGCCTCAGGTATTCACGCTAGGCACAACCCCTACTACATAAGAACAGTCAGAGGTGATAAGAAGGATCCACTGACTAAGCTGATGGTTGACCAAGGCATACCTGCTGAGGACGATGTGATGAACCCTGACAATACTACAGTCTTTAGCTTTCCTATGGAGGCACCAAGTAATGCAGTCTTCAGGACGGATAAGACAGCTATAGAACAGCTAGAGTTGTGGCTCATGTATCAGAAGAACTGGTGTGAACACAAGCCATCAGTCACTGTGTCAGTGAAGGAGCATGAGTGGTTGGATGTAGGTGCTTGGGTATACGACAACTTCGATTACATGTCAGGTGTGTCGTTCCTACCCTTCAGTGACCATACATACCAACAGGCACCCTATCAGGACTGTGACCAGTCTGAGTATGACATCATGTCTCAGGCTATGCCTAAGGACATCGACTGGTCTAAGCTAAGTGAGTATGAACAACAGGACAACACCATAGGATCACAGGAGTTAGCCTGTGTCGGTGGAGCCTGTGAGATCGTATGACTATGCTATCACCATGTAAAAACGTATGCAGACTGGACACCAAGAGAGACTGGTGTTCAGCCTGTTATAGGACTACATTTGAGATCAGTAGATGGTCACAGATGGAGACACAGGAACGACAGGCCTTAGTCTATCAGGTGATACCTAAGAGAAGGTTACAGGCTGAGATAGAACTCTTGGGTGATACTAAAGCATCCAGTGACGATAACATAAGGGTTCTATCAGACACTTAAGTAAAGGTGTGAACTGTCAGAATGCCAACTACAAGTTGTTACATCAAGGCAACACAGGCTATCTCTAACAGTTCACATGTACTAATGTATACTATTGTAACAGGTTATCAAGGGGTCACTAATGTCGTGTCACTAGACACTAATTGATCCTTTAGTTAACTTAAGCAATCTCTGTGTCCACCCTTAGGAGAGATCAGGAGTGAATGAGGGATATGTGTGTGTATCAGTGGTGATACATGGGTTAACTAGAGATAAAACTATAGGGAATAAGTAAGTGAGATCCCTATTTTCAACGACCTTAAATATACCCCTTACGAATAAATTTCACTTAATGTCTAATGTCTTAAGATACATAGGTACTATATCGTAATCAGATAACTAGTCTGTTGACCTAAGATAACTATAGATATCAAGTACTTAGCATGTATTGTCGTTTAATTTTGGTACCATACCTCAGATTTTAGACCCCCATACCCTTAATAATACAATCAATTTCAAAAAGTCGTTAAAGCCTTCTTGTTGTTGTTATTGTTGTTCGACCTTTTAGATGAGAGAAGGAAAATCCCATGGCCTTAGAAAGTGCAACCTATATCAATGGATTAGTGTCTACTAACCCAACGTCCACCGATGCCCTAGCACAGGCAGACGACCACCTTCGTCTAATCAAGACTACCATTAAAGCTACGTTCCCTAATGTAACTGGTGCCGTCACAGCGACCCACACCCAGTTAAACCAAGACCCTACATCCCTACTGGACTCTAACGGTGCCACTCGTGTGGCTACCAGTACTACAGGTGCCTCGGTGACTGGTAACCTTGCGATATCAGGTGACATATCCTTGAGTGGATCAGGCTTGACTTTGGGTACCCATACCTCAGGTAACTATGTGGCAGGTATAACTGGTGGTACTGGCGTTACAGTAGCCAACTCAGGATCCGAGGGTGCAACCCCTACAGTATCTATAGGCCAAGCCGTGGCAACCTCAGACACGGTGACGTTTGCCGAGGTAAGATCCACTGGTAACGTGACAGCCTACTATTCAGACATGAGACTTAAGACCGACATCCAACCCATTGAAGGAGCCTTAGACAAGGTAATGACACTCAATGGGTTTTACTTCAGACCTAATGCGATAGCTCAAGATTACGGTTATGAAGATAAGGTGGAGGTAGGGGTCTCTGCTCAGGACGTAGAAGCTATCATGCCTGAGATAATAGCTGAGGCTCCTATCGACCCTGAGTATATGACGGTACACTATGAGAAACTAGCACCATTACTTATCGAGGCCATTAAGGATCTTAAGAAACAACTAGACACACATGTACAGGGATGCAGTTGCAATGGCTATCCAGTCTAGTGGTACCATATCAATGGATGACATCAGGACAGAGTTTGGTGACACTGGTTCCATAGCCTTGAGTGAATGCTATCGTGGTGGTAGTATCGTTCCCTCTAGTCTGTCGGACACAGCGACTGCAGGTTCTACCTCAGCTTCCAGTAATAACTCAGGTCGTGGTGGTGTAGACCAAGGCTTTCAGTTTAACAGTGGTAACCTATTTAAGTATTCACTATGGTCAGACAACGGAGCAGCCAATGTACAGTCATGGTCTTTTACGGTTAACAAAACTGGTACTTATCACTACAGGTTTGCTTATTATTACGGTGGATCAGGCAATCCCAATACAGCTACAATCGTTATAGCTAAGAACGGAAGTAATGTTTTAAACCAAGGCTTAGTCTCTAACGACAGTACATCCTACTACAACGGATCATGCTCTGCCACTGCAGGTGACACTATCTCAGGATCCTTTAGTGGATCGAGTAATGGTTGGTCTAACAACTCATTTAACTTTGGTGGTAATAGCTACAGTACGAGAACGGTAACTGTTGGATCTAATGCCAATGTACCGACCTCAGGTACCATAGACTTGAATGACTTCTACTCAGCGACTAATTCAATTTAAAGAAAGCAATTAAATATGGGCAATAACTTTCCAATTAGAGACTTAGGATCTGTTGGAGTTATATCTGATAAAAGCTCATACAACATACCAGTTAATGCATTCAGCGAAGCCTTGAATGTTCGATTTGACGAGGGAAAAGTCCGTAGGTCACCAATCTTCAGAAGCGTAAAAGGATCACTGGGATTCTCCCCTCGTTTCACTTATGGTGTCGTGCCTTCCACAGGCTATGACAGTGTACTAATGTTTTCCGATGCCTATGTTATCAAGGAGTATAACTCAGGTACCGTATCAGACAGAAGTGGTTCAATCAGTGGCAGTTCAGATCCACGACCATATACAGGAACTACTCTGTCTTCCGTAACTTATATCAACAGGCAAGACCGTGTGCCTATCTTCAGAACCTCTGCAGGTACTAACTTTGCAGACTTAACCAACTGGCCTTCGACATATCGATGTGCATCCCTTAGGTCATACAATGACTTTCTACTGGCACTAAACACAACCGAGGGATCAAGTAACTTCCCTACTCGTGTTAGGTGGTCGAACATTGCCACAGCCGATGCCGTGCCTGATAGTTGGGATGAAACCGACACAACTAAGTCTGCAGGTTTTAATGACTTAGGTGAAATGCAGACAGGTATTATCGATGGTATGCCTTTAGGTAGTAACTTTATTGTATACTCAAGTGACCAAGTTTGGTTGATGGAGTTTGTAGGTGGTACGTTTATATTTAACTTTAGAAAGTTATTTACAGATGCAGGTCTTATCAATCAGAACTGTGTTGTCGAGGTTGACGGTAAACACTATGCCTTTGGTGCCTTTGACATCTATGTACACGATGGTACATCCAAGCAGTCTATATGTGATGAGAAGGTAAGGAACTTTATCTACAACGGCTTAAACAACACAGCTAAAGAAACCTTCTTTGTACAGCATAACCCAACGCTTAATGAGATATACTTCTGCTACCTATCAGGTGACAGCTTAGTCAGCTTTCCGAATGCAAACAGGTGTAACAGAGCTGCTGTTTACAACTACAGAAACGACACATGGTCATTCATGGATTTACCTAACGTGTCTTCAGGAACCGTGGCTAACGTAAACTCTATTGTTACCTATGCAACAGCCACTGGTTTAACATATGCCTTAACAGGTGGTACCTACTACGCTCAGGAAGATTCATTCGACCGACACACACTTATGGTAGGTGAATCTAAGTCAACTGACGGCATAACCTCAGACAAGCTGTATGCACTGGATTTATCCGATGTAGGACGTATTGCCTTTCAGTTAGACACTGAGGCTATTAAACCTGCCAGTGTCGAAAGAGTTGGCATTGACTTAGATGAGACTAAGGTACCGTTAAGTGGCTACAAGGTTGTCAATGCAATATACCCTCAGGCGACAACTACAAACTCTGACAAGGATATAACCTTTACCTTCGGTGCCTCAGACATCCCTAACTCTGAGCCTACCTATGGCAACTCAACAGTATTTAACACAGGCACTGACTATAAAATTGATAGTCGTTCTGCAGGTAGATACCTGAGTTACAAGATACTTGTCTCGGATAATAAAGACTTTGAGGTCTCAGGTTTTGACATCGACATATCAGCTACTGGTTCAAGATAATGGCAGTAGATAGTAAAACGAATGTCGTAGTTAACGGCTACACAAGGTCTCAATACCCTGTGTTTGAAGAGGGTATGAGGAGATACCTACAAGAGGAATTACAAAGGATAGAAAATGCAATTAGGCAGTTACAGGTGGCATCAATAGTTGTTGCTGATGTAGAGCCTGAGAACCCAATCAAAGGCATGGTTAGATACGCTGTATCACCATGGAACCCACTATCAAATAACTTTAGTGGCTTAGTTGTTTATAACGGTAATGCTTGGGCAGCCGTTTAATTATGGAAGGAATATAATATGTGGGGTCAAATAGCAGGTGCCGTCATTGGTGGCATGATGAACAAGAGTGCAGCTAAAGACAACAGAAGAGCAGCAGATGCAGCTACACAGGCTCAAATGGCAGGGTTTAACCTAGCTAAACCATATGTAGAGGCAGGTTATAAAGGTGGTCAAGAAGGCCTTAACTACTCCCTAGACAAGGGTGCCTATTCAGGTGACACCTATGCCAACATGAATGACATGTCCACGGCAGGTTATAACTTTATGAATAACTTTGGCATGGGTCAGCAGGGTAACGCTCAGAACTTCATGAACAATGGTGCAGCCTTTGGTAACAACTTAACTAACCTATACAATCAAGCAGGTCAGGATGCGATTGGTGATGCAAATGCTTATGCGATTAATAACTCAGATCCTCTCGTTACTGCGAGGATGCGAGACAGCACTAGGCAGCTTAACGAACAAACTCTCCCAAATATTAACATTGGTGCAGCAGGTACTGGCAACACTAACTCCAGTAGAACAGGAGTTGCTGAAGCTATTGCTCGTAGGTCTTATGATGATCGTATGGCTGATGTAACGGCAGATACACAGAACACACTTGCCAATAGATACCTTACACAAAATCAAAACCAGTTTACAAATCAGATGAATGCAAACACTGGCTTAGGTAACTTATATAACACTGGCTTTGGTATGGGTAATCAAATTGGTGGTATGATGACAGGTGCAGGTAATGCCTTCCAAAGAGATGCACAAAACCAAATAAATGCTGACAAGGCACAGTTTGAAAACGATAGAGACTTTCAACTAGACCAGTACAACAAATACATGTCAGGCATTTTAGGTCAGGCACCTAGAACAACTGGACAGGTTACACCTAACTTATACAACCCTAATATGTCAGGACTTATGGGTGCCGTACAGGGATTTGGTATGGGTGGTAAGATTGCTAATGCCTTTGGTGGTGGCTCAGGTGGAGGTACTAATTATGGTGCCAGTGGTAATCCATTGAGCTATTACAGCACAGGTGGCACAGGTGGTTCTACTAGTAACTATAACATGTTTACCTAATGATAGATCCATACGGTTATGGCTATCTGTCTCAATACAGTAATGCTGTAACTCCACCTTTATTAGACTTGTTTAGGCAGAATGAAACAGGTCATTTATCAATAACAGACAGGTCTGATCCTATTAAGTCTAGGTCTTCAAAAGATGCTTTTGGTTCTTATCAGTTGCGAGGCAAACACCTTCATAATTTAGGTTACAAATTACCTCCTTACACTGTTAAAGATGCTTTAGACCCTATTAAATCTAGAGACATTGCAGGTAAGTTTATAAAGGGTTATTCGGATCACTACGGATTTAAAAACGTAGCTGACACATTGATCGGTTACAACATGGGTGCCAAGGCTACAAGTGACTGGATAAAGAATGGCAGAAGGTTAGAAGACCTACCCAATGAAACTAAGGCCTATCTAAAAAGAGCCATGGGTTACATACAGAACAACCCTGAACAATACAGCCTAGAAAAGATTAACCAAGAAATTGCAGAAGTCAGTAATGACAACCAAGAAGGAACTAATGGTATGTTTAACTATGCTAATCCAAATGCTTACAAATATTATGACCCAGTACAGCAAGAAAACATTTTAGGTAACAATGATGAATACTTAAATGCAAAAAGAATATTTAATGAAAGAAATGGAATAAAGAATGACCCTGTACTTGCTTATCAAATAGCAAGATCAAATGGTGTTGATGATGGTATCCTAGCTACTGATATTAATGGTGATAACGATATGCAATATAAAGCAGGTCTTAATAATAACACAGACAATAGTTTAATTTCAGCACAAGCATCGACTTTAAATAATAACAACAATAACGGTGTATTAAATTCCGACTTCCTATCACGACCTGCAGCTACTGAGAAACGTAGAGACAGGCAAGACCTATCTAAGGGTGTCAGATACCCTGAGGACATAGACTTAAATGAAATGCTAATCCGTATAGGTGGTGCAGGTCTAGCTAACTCACAGTTAGGTGGTAACAGACAGATTGCAGATGCCACAGCTATGTATGGCAACATAATGGATTACAACAGAGGTCAGGCCTTAGCTAAGTATAAAGTTGATATGGCTAATGCCAAGAAGACAGCTAAACAGGCAAGAGCTGACCAAGATTACTTAGGTAATATAGACCAGTCACTTGCTGATATGGATAAAGCGTTAGTCGGTCTTTCTAAGGGTGGTGTTACAGGTTTATGGGATGGAACTGTGGGTTCTTTCATTGATTCAATGACAGGTAACCCTAAAGCCACAACAAGACTACTTCTTAAAAAACTTAAAGTTGACGACACACTACTTCGTATTGCCCAGACTAAAGGTGCAATCTCTAACAAGGAGATGGACTTATTTATGTCACCTGCTCCTTCAGTAGGTTTTGACCAAGAAGAAATATGGGAAAGATGGATTAACGATAGAAAAGTTGCCCTTCAACGTATTAAGGCAAGACTTACAGGCAATATGCAGGTTGTGGATGATCAACAGGCCTCACAGTCACAAATATTTAACGGTATACAAGTTAGAAAGTTAACACCTTAATGGCACAGTATCAAATAGGCAATGATGTCTACGAAATCCCTGATGGCACACCTCAAGCAACTGTTACCGACATAATTAACCAAATTACACTAGGTATGGCTAACCAAAACAACAACCAACAACAGGGTAATGACAATGCCTTTGAATTTAGTGTTGACCAAGCTCAGAAACTCGGTGGTAAAGGTATAGAAGCTCTTGGAAGGCTTACAGGCTTTAAGGGTGTTGAGGATTACGGTACAGGTGTAGTCAAACAACAGGAAAAAGACATTGCTGCAGGTGGTTACAAGCCTAAGTATAACAAATCATTCTCAGATACCTTCGATGAACAGGGTGTAGGAGCTGCCTTTGAGTGGATAGGTGAAAAAGTAGCTGAAAACTCAGTCACTACAGGTGCATCATTAGTTGGTGCAGGTGCAACAGCCGTTTCAGCATTATTCTCAGCTCCTGTAGCTGCAGTTTTAGGTGTTGGTACCCTTGTTGGAAGTGCTGTTTTAGGTACAGGTGAAGTTGCAAGTGAAATAGAAGACAAGACAGGTAGTTATGACCCTAAAGTAGCTGTAGGAGTTGGAGCTGTTATTGGTTTCTTAGATAAGTTTGGTGCAGGTAAGGTTATACCTAAGGATCAACTAGCTAAAATGACCGTTAAACAGATGGCAGCTAAGTTACATAAGTCAGGTTACAAACAGGCATCTAAAGAACTCATAAAGAGAACACTTAAAAAAGGTGGTTATGAGGGTTTAACCGAAGCAGGGCAAGAAAGTCTATCAATCGGAGCCTCAGCAGCCTCAGGTGGAGACTATACAGGTAAAGAAGTTAAAGACAGACTTATAGACAGTGCCGTTATTGGTACTTCTATGGGTTCAGGTGTATCTGTCGGTACTGATGCAGTCACAGGTGGTGTAAACACAGCTAGAAAAGTAAAAGACGGTGTTACATCTATATTTGATAAGAAGACAAACGAGGCCTCAGACCCTGAAGGTGCTACAGAATTAGCAAACAGGCTTAATACAATAGCAACAGCTAACGACTACAACCTTCAAGACTTAGATAAGATGTCTACTAAGGGTGCAAGAGAAACAGTAGACAAGGCACATGTACAAGTTACTGAAGAATTAAAGCAGTTAGGTAAAGACCTAAAAGAAAGACTACAGATATCACCTACTGACGAGCTATCAGTCGTTATTGACAAAGTATTAGCACAGGCAGGTCAAAGAGAGGCTAGAAACAAAACTAAAAACACTGTTGGTAATCAAGAATTTGAAGCCATTGAAAGATTAACTGGTGACACACTAGAAGGTCAGAAAATGTTGTCTCTTATGAGACAGATGAATGAATTAACCGAGTTACATAACGGTGGGTATCAACAAGGCCTATCAAAAATAACTGACAACTTCTCACCTATTGGTGGAGGTATTGGTTATGATAAAGGTGCTATTAATACTGAGAAGGTATTACGTCCTATAGCCTCAGGTGGAGCAGCTTTAAGTACTGGTGGAGCATCATTACTCGGACAGCTTGGTATTGTTGCAGGTGGACGAGCCATAGACAAGATAAGAGGTGTTAATAAGAGTGTTGTCGATCAATACATCCAAGACAACAAAGACGGTGACGGTATTGACCTTGGTAACAACCCAAGTCTTAGACAAGATGCCATAAACAAAGCTAAACTAGCTGAACAAGAGGCAATACTTGCAGAACGACAGAAGTTACAAGAGCAACAAGACCGTGAGGCTCTTAATGCACAGTTAGATGATCAAAATGCAGCACCTGCACCTAGTTCACCTCAAGCCACAGTAGAAGATGCTACAGGCTTAACCAAAGAACAGGTTGAGCAAGTGTTACAACTACTTGAACAACAACCTAATATTAATCCTGAACTTCAAAAATACATAAATCAATATCGTGATTCAGTTCGTATAGGTGGTAGGATATCTGAAGGAGGTTTAACACCTTTAATAAGATTTATAAATACAGCAGTAGATGCAAACGGTATCGAAAGAACTAACCCACAAAACCAAAGCATGATGCAACAAAATCAGCAAGGTGGTGGCCGTCCTAGTTACCAAAACAGTCCTAACTACCAACGAGGTATAGACGACAACCGTGCCTTTGCAGATGAGCTTATAGAGGCCGTCAACAACGACACAACTCTTAATGTTGTCGATAAACCATTATTAACTCAGGCACTATTGAATCTTAAAAAGAACTTAGGTTCTAACCCTATTGAAACAGGTACTAAAATTATAGAAGACTTAGGAGCAAGACTTAAAAACCCTGAGGCCATTCAGCAATATGTCGTACCTTATCTAGAACGAGTTACACAACAACAACCTAATCAGCAAAACGTAGTACCTGAAGAAGGTACAGAGATTATTAGCAAAAACATGGTTGTTAATACACCTACTTTTGATGAAAATGCACCTATCTTAGATTCTGAGTTAGATCCATTTGGTTTAGGTGATATGATAGGTATTACCAGTGATGGCATTAGACCTACTGATCTTGAGTTACAACAAATGAAGGACGGTACATTTAAACCTGAGAAAAAACAATCTAAAGTTGATGCTTATAAAGGTGTTCAGAAACTATGGGAACAAGCCACAGGAAGAACTACACCATTTGAAAACACACCTGAAAATATTGATATATTATCTAGGTTAATGGCACACGAAGCATTACAAAACATTAAAAAAGATAACAATGCTATTGGATGGTATGACAGAAAGTTAAAAGCAGCTAAATCATTAATAAAAGTAATTGAACCTAGACTAGAAGGTAATGAAGGAGCTTTTGATTTTATCTTAGCTGTTACATCAAACGGTATAGCTGTAGATCAAAACTTGAACTATGCCTTAGAAGTATTCAGAGACTTTATGGACACAGGGTTAATGAATGAAAAGTTTGATAAAGGTGGTAAACGAACACCTGCAATGCAAACAGCTTTTAAGTTTTATAATGCCTACAACAGATCAAGAGCTAATGTACCTATTGAAATGTTTTTAGATCAAGATTTTACTAGAAGAAGCTTAGAAGATTATTTTAAAAGTTTTAATGAAAAGAATGGAACTGATATAATAGTTTCACCCCAAGAAGGCTTAGATGAAAATCTTAAAGGTAGTTATATTCTTGGAGCTAAAATAGGACAAGGTTTCTATCAAAACTTAAGAGGTAACTATGACCCTCTTACCATGGATATATGGTGGATGAGACATTGGAACCGTTTAGTTGGGAGACCACTTGCTGCTGTTGATTCTAAGACTAATCCTAAGAATAGGAAAGCAATAGAAGGTTTAATGAAAAACCCTAATGCTACAACTGTAGAAAAACAACTTATAAAGAAAACATTAAAAGATCTTGGTTTTAAAAGAACAGGTTTATACAAAGACACAGACAAGTTTGATGCTTTTATTACAAAGCTAGAAAAGAATTGGAACAGTTATTTCAAAAGGTATCAAAAAGAGAACAACAAGAAAAACCCTGTTAAAACACCTTTATTTCAAAAGGTATCAACTCATGTAGGTAATATAAACGATAGCTTACAGGACACACCTTTAGATGCACCTGAACGGTCTTACATGAGGTCAGTAACTGCTAGAGCTATTGAGTTATTAGCTGAAAAAGGTTATAACATTAAGACAGCAGATTTTCAGGCATTACAATGGTTTCCTGAAAAACAACTAGCTGAAAAACTTGGTATACAAAAAGGCCAAGGTGATGACATCGACTATTTAGATGCAGCTAAACTTACAGCAGCTAGGGAAGGATTAACAAATGACCAAATCGAAGAAACACTCGCCAATACAGACGGAAGTGGAATCAGTACTGGATCAGGTACCATCGGACAAGATGGACGACTTCGTTCAGGGATTAGTGGAATTGATGGAGAAAAACAACTTATCCAAAAAAGCAGCACAGGAAACCCAGTCTCCATCTTTGACATTGGACAGGACGACCTCAATCAAAGGGGAGTCTATGAACAAAGACAGCAGACCTTACAACCCACCCCTACTCAAATAAACCAAAGTTTACCAACAATAAAAAAAGCATTTGAAATTGGTAAAAAGGGTAGTCCTCACGAAAATGGAATAAATGAAACTGAGGCTTTATCAATCGGTAAAGCTATGGGTTATGCTATTATTGAAACTGCTAATAGAACACAAATGGCTAGACAATTTAAATTATCAGGTGGTGGTAAATTAGATGCAAAGGAAGAATTGTTAGGCTTTCAAACAACATACTTAAAAGATGGTAAACAAAAACCAAGAAAAATAGTTTATATGAAACGTAAACTTAAAAGAGAAGAAACAGGAGAAATTTACACTAAGTTCCATGAAGTAGGACATGGTTTAGCTATGAGTGGTGGAACTGATACACGAGTTGAAGAAGACGGTTATGGTTCTTCTAGAGTTACACCTATAAAATCTATATCTTATCGAGGTAGCACCGAGGCTGACTTAGCTGTTATTTTCAATCGTATACATGGGTCAAATAAAGCTGATTCTAAATACGGTCAGGATTTAGCACAGGAGATGGTTAATATTCAAATTTCAGGTTTTAATACAAATACAGGTAAAAGAATTATACCAAGATTTGAAACTGTAGTTAAGGACAGTGTATATCAAGCAGTTATGTCAGGTAAAACTGACGGTATTGATAAGTCTTCTGATCCTGCACTTTTAAAATCCTATAATGATTGGTACACTAAAACTAAAATGTATGAACACAGTTTAACTGAGTTAATTGCTGATGCTATAACTGCATGTATGATTGATCCTCAGACAACTAAAGTAAAGTTTCCTAAAACTTATCAGTTTGTTAAAGATCATATGAATAACAAACCATCATCTGATTTTGTTAAATTCTATGCATCACCATTAGGTACTATATTAGCAGTTATCATGTCGGCTTTAGCATTAGATGACCGTGAGGAAGAACAACTACCTGAAGGAGCCTTACAGCTTGGTCAGGGAGCCTTAAGTGCCTGATCTTAGAAAGTTTAGAGCCAAGTCACCATCAAAAACTAGATTTCCACAGAAGGCTCCTAAGAAAAACTACTTTTCAACATTGATGGAAACTGAAGAAGGTAGAGCATTACGAAAGTCGTGGTCTAACAAGAAGAAGATTAACGGTGGCCGTCCAAGAGGGGTTCCTGACGGCTATAGAAAAGAGCAAATAGAACCCATACGAGCAAGAGAAAAAAGGAAAGCAGAGAGGTTAGTTAATATTATGGCTGAAAAGTTTAACATTGAAGACGAATATGCAAAGAAAGCATTAGTGACAGCAGTCGAAGTTATGAATGTTGTCGGAGAAACAAGAGAGAGACTAGCTGCAGCAAGATTAGTATTAGACTTTACTAAACAGAAACCTGCATCAAAGAATGAAGTAGCATTAACTAAAGCTGAAGACTTCTTAGCATCTCTTGTAACGGACACAGATGGATCCACAACTAAAGAAGATTAGAGAACGACTTCTTTATGAATTTCCTTTTTACTCAAAGTCTGCATTAAAGATAAGAACAAAGTCAGGTGATATTGCTCCACTTGCTTTGAACCCTGCCCAAGAAATACTTCAGAAGGCAGTAGATAAACAACAAAAAACAGAAGGTAAGATAAGGATCATAATTCTTAAGGCTAGACAACAGGGTTTATCAACCTATGTCGGTGGTCACCTATACTTCTCTGTGTCACAAAACAAAGCTAGAAAGGCTATGGTGATAACCCATCATGCTGACAGTACTAGGGCATTGTTTGACATGACAAAAAGATATCATGAGAACTGCCCTGAGATACTTAAGCCACACACAAAGTATTCAAGTAGAAGGGAACTGAGTTTTGACATCCTCGACAGCTCATTCGTGGTCGCCACAGCAGGTGGAGATAGCGTTGGAAGAGGCGAGACGATTACGAATTGCCACGCTTCAGAGATTGCTTTTTGGCCTAAGAGTTCAGCCACTGATATTTGGAATGGTCTTGCACAGGCAGTACCGAACACAGCTAATACGTCTATATTCATTGAATCTACTGCAAACGGTGTTTCAGGGATATTTTATGACCTGTGGAAGGGTGCAGTCGAAGGCAAAAACGGTTATGTACCAGTGTTTATTCCTTGGTTCACTGACCCTGAGTATCGTGAAGACGTACCTAAAAACTTTAAAAGAACACCTGATGAAAAGGATCTTGTTAAAAAGTTTAAACTAGACAATGAACAGCTTATGTTTCGTAGACGTAAGATTGCTCAGAACGGTATAGACTTATTTAAACAGGAGTACCCATCATACCCTGATGAGGCCTTTCTCACTACTGGTCGTCCTGTATTTAACCCTGATCAACTTCAGAAATTATTACCTGACACTAAAGACGTAGAGGAAAGACTTGCACTGGAAACAGATGAATGGGTCAACCATAGTCGTGGTGAATTAACTACATTTATCAAACACGATAGTGGAGAACAGTATGTCATTGGTGCAGATGTATCTATGGGAATACGGAACGGAGACTACTCCGTGGCCATCGTACTCGATAGTAAAAAAAGACAGGTTGCAACGTGGCGAGGCCATGTCCACCCTGACTACTTCGCAACAGTACTGTTTCACTTGGGAACCTACTACAACGATGCATTTATCTGTGTAGAGAATAACTCACACGGTATATTGACTTGTACAAGGTTAGGTAAAGACTTAGCCTACCCCAACTTCTACACTGAAGTGCAACACGATAAGATAACTGACAGAGAAACTGTGAAACTTGGTTTTACAACTACTGTTAAAACTAAACCCTTAATCATCGATCAACTCAGAGCCTCTATGAGAGAAGATGAGTTGGAACTTAATGACAAAGTCACAATAAGAGAAATGCTTACCTACATAGTCACTGAAAGTGGTGCTATGGAGGCCGAACATGGATGTTTTGATGACTGTGTTATGTCACTTGCTCTTGCAAACTATGTGCATGAAGGAGCTTGGGATCCTGTCGAAAGTGGGAATGAATTTTATATGGAAATGGTATAAACATGGCTAAAATTGAAGAATATTCAAAACTAGAAGACAGTGACATTGTCGTAATGGTTGAAAACAACATTAAGACTTCTGTTGGATATTATGACAGTGAGATTTCTAAAGAACGTAAGAAAGTCACTGAGTATTACAATGCCACACTTCCACGACCTGCCCACGATGGTAATTCTAAGTTCGTATCACAGGATGTTTATGACAGTGTCGAGGCATTAAAGGCAGCTCTATTAGAGACCTTTGCTGCAGGTAATAACATAGTTAAGTTTGCACCTCAGAATGCTGACGATGTAGAGACAGCCGAAGTTTGTAGTAAGTATACCGACTATGTAATGTTCAGGCAGAATGATTCCTTTGAAGTCATGAACTCAGCTATACACGATGGATTAACAGCTAGAGTTGGTGTCGCTAAAGTCTTTTGGGATGAGAAAGAAGAAATCATTGAAGAAGAATTTACCGATGTAAACCAAGATGAGCTAGACATGTTGCTTGCACAGGATGGCGTTGAGTTAGGCGATAGCACAACCAACGAAGTTGGCTTGATATCAGGTACTATTGTAATGGCTAGAGATGCATCACAAGTTGCCATCCAGTCAATAGCTCCTGAGGAGTTCCTAATCGAACCACAGGCTAAGTCATTAGATGACGTAAACTTTGTAGCTCATAGAACTCGTAAGACCTTAACTGAGTTAAGAGAAATGGGTTACTCAGAAGAATTACTCAAAGATATAGGATCAGACCATGAGGATGTCGAAGTAGAGACAGACCCTGAGATACTCGCAAGGTTTGAAAGTATCGGTGCTAGTCGTGGCTTTGATACTAAAGGCTACCAAGACCAAGTCCGTGATATCATGGTTTACGAATGTTACATGATGCTAGACAAAGAAGGCACTGGTATTGCCTATCTGTATAAAGTCTGTAAAGCAGGTAATGTTATACTTGAGTGTGTAGAAGTCGATAGAAAGCCATTTATTGTATTCACACCACTACCTATACCCCATGCCTTTTACGGTTCTAACTTTGCATCTAAGGTTATAGCAACTCAAAATGCTAGGACTATATTAACTAGATCAATTCTAGACCATGCAGTTATCACTAACAATCCAAGGTATATGGTTGTTAAGGGTGGCTTAACTAACCCAAGAGAACTTATAGATAACCGTGTTGGTGGCTTGGTAAACGTATCAAGACCTGATGCAATATCACCTATGCCTCAGGCACCTCTAAACCCATTTATCTTTCAGACATTACAGATGCTTGATGAAGATAAAGAAGATACAACAGGTGTATCAAAGTTATCACAAGGCCTAAACAAAGATGCCATAAGCAAACAAAACTCAGCAGCAATGGTTGAGCAGTTAGCTACAATGTCACAGCAAAGGCAGAAGATAATAGCTCGTAACTTTGCTAACCAGTTTCTTAAGCCATTATTCCATGAAGTTTACAGGCTTGTTGTCGAGAATGAACAGTATGAAAAGGTTGTCGATATTGCAGGTAACTTTGTAGAAATAGACCCTACAAGTTGGAAAGAAAAAAGAGATGTAATGGTTGAGCTTAAGCTCGGCTACGGTGAACAAGAAAGAGATGCAGCTAAGTTTATGCAACTCCATACCCTATTCTCTCAGGATCCAAACTTACAACCTATGTATCAAATGCCTAATAGATTTAACATGATGAAAGAGGCATTACAGAAACAAGGCATATTAAATGTCGAAGAGTTCTTAACACCACCTGATCAATTACCTGAACCTCAACCTGATCCAATGCAACAAATGCAAACTCAAATGGCTCAGAAACAACTTGAGTTACAGGAACGTCAACAGCAGTTAGCTGAGATGAAAGCACAGATGGATGGTCAAATGACCCAAATGAAATTGGAGCTTGATAAGATGAAGGCCGAGAGTTCACATGCTCTATCCTCCGACAATCAAGATCTAAAAGAGGAGCAATTCGCTCACAAGAAGTACATAGATGAAGCTGAATTAGAGGTTCTAAAAGCAGCAGAAGATGTACGAGGAATAGCCTCGCCTACAGGGTAATATCATATACCAAGATTTTACCATAGCTCAGTGAGGCTTAAATCACGTTTAACAACCATTTTAGGAGAGTAAAATGACTAAAGAAGAGACCCTAATCAGCTTTGGAAACGATGCTGATGACCTTGTTAATAATGAAGTTTTTAACAGGACAATTAACAGAATGGTGGAAGGAAGTTTCCAAGCATTTGTAAATTCAAAGCCTGAAGATACAAAAGCACGAGACAAATCCTATGACCATTATCGAGCTTTGGTAGACATCGTTAACACCCTGAGACAAGACGTTCAGGTCAGAGACGAGATCCTAGCGAAGAACGAAAAAGACAACAACAGTCAAGAGGAATAGTATTATCATGAGTGACGTACAACCCCAAAATAATGAAAAAGATTCAACAGCCTTAACAATAGACGAGGCTGAAGATGCCATTCTTGCACGATGGGAAGACGCTGAAAAAGAGCCATCAGACCCTGAGACCGAGGATGAACCTGAAGTCGTCGAAGAAGAAGACGAAGAGACTAATGGCGATTTACAGGAAGAGACAGACGAAGACGAGGTCGAAGAAGATGAGGAGACAGACCCTGATGAAACTGAAACTGAAAATGAGGATGAAGACGATGATGTTGAAGACAAGAACCCTGTTCTTAGTGACGATGCTCAAGTTGAGATTCAAGTTGACGGTGAAACAGTTCAGGCATCTGTTAAAGATCTTAAGAGACTTTACGGACAAGAAGCTGCTCTCACAAGAAAGTCTCAGGAAGTGGCTAAACAGCGAAAAGATGCTGAAGATAGCCTTTCTAAGTCTAGTGTCGTTCTCCAAAAGATGTTGGAGAAAGCTCAAGCTAAGTTTAAGCCATATCAAGAAGTCGACATGTTGGTCGCAAGTAAGACAATGTCTACAGAAGATTTCGCTCAACTTCGCAAAGAGTATAAGGCAGTTGAAGAAGAATATAAGTTCTTAAGCGAAGAAGCTGATGTCTATTATAAAGACCTACAAAACCAACAACAAACTCAATTACAGTCTGCAGCTAAAGAGTGTGTAAAGGTTTTACAGGAAGAAGTTCCTAACTGGAGCAACCAACTTTATAATGATATCCGTGGGTATGCTATTTCCATAGGTCTACCTGAAAACGAGGTTAATAGATATGTCGATCCTAAGGTGATCCAACTTATCAATAAGGCTCGTCTTTATGACCAAGGTAAGAAAGTAGCAACGACTAAGAAAAAGAACCCTACTTCAACTAAAATCCTTCGATCCAAAAAGGCTCCTCCTACAGCTACAAGCAGAAAAGCATCTAAACTAAAAGATGCAACAGCAGCTCTAGGTAATCAAGGAGTGGACTTAGATGATATTTCTTCAGTGATCATGTCTCGTTGGGAAGCATAATTTTAACATTGCTTTTATAAGGAAAATCAAAAATGGCAATATATACTACTTACGACCAAGTCGGTAAGGCTGAAGACGTTTCAGATATTATCTCAAACATCTCACCTACAGACACCCCTTTTACAACTATGATCAAAACAGAGAAAGTCTCTGCTAGAACATACGACTATCAGGAAGATACCATTGGAGCAGGTGCTGACAATAAACTTGTCGAGGGAGCTGATTTTACAATCGGAACTCAATCTGCAACCACTCTAAGAACTGGTACAACTCAAATCCTTGGACTTGCCTTTCAGGTATCAGCAACTGCCGATGCCATTAAGACATATGGCCGCGCTAAAGAAACGGCCTACCAGTTAGGAAAAACCTTGAAATTGCTCAAGAAGCATCAAGAATTTGCATACGTTGGACAGCATAATGCAGCAGCAGCAGGTTCAAGTTCTGCAGCTAGAGAAATGGCCTCAGCCTCAGCAATTATTACTAATTCGACTGATGCAGGTTCTAACTCTACTGATGCATTAACTGAGGCTAAATTCTTAGTTGGTGCCCAAGCTGCTTACACAGCAGGTTCTGAGCCAAATGTCTTCATGATTAAACCTGCAGATGCAACTATTGTTGCAGGGTTTACTGGAGCCTCAGGAAGATACAGAAACTTCAACGATGGAACTAAGACATTAGTTAACGTGGTTGACCTTTACGTTAAAGAAGTGGCATAGCGTAAATAAAACTAGGTGAATTGACTGGGAAATCTAAGTCCGAAAGGATATGACAATCAGCAGCCAAGCTAAGAGAGTGATCTCTTGGAAGGTTCAACGACTAGGACATACCATCTCATTAATTTGAGAAGATGAAGTCCGTACACCCAAGTGGGTGGAAGTGCCTAGCTCCTCAAAAAGAGGATGATGATATAGTCTAATCTGCATACGAAAGATGCAGGAGCTTAATAAGCCGATTAAAATTAACGACTTTAATTGAATATAAAATGATCGCCATTTGGTGAGTACAAGATTGTACTTAACCGACACCAGTTATCTACACATGCATTCTTAATTGACCCTGCAATGTTTAGACAAACTGTACTACGTCCTGTTAGCAGAACTCTACTTGCTAAGACAGGTGACAGTGACAAACATGCTGTTGTCATGGAAGTAGGATTAAAGCACATGAACTTTGGCGACAGCCATATGATCACAGGCTTGTCCTAATAACTAATTGCATGAGGGTAAGTGGTTTTTGCTCTCCTTGGCTACAAACCCTCATGCATTTCTATTCAAGGAGTGAATATGATTTACGATAAAGACCAAAAAGGTAACAACATTATTAATGTTAACACTGAGTTTTTTAACAATGTCGGTGAAGAAGCTAGAAGGCATACACAAGAGATACCCCAGTGGCATTTAGATAACCTTAAAGAACAACGTAACGTCAGCACCCAACAAAAAGAGGGTGAGATGATGAAGGTTGCCTCAATACCTACAGCAGTTATCGAGAAGTGGATGCGAGAAGGTTTTAACATTATGACCGACAAAAACATCACAGCTAAACAAATAGTCAACAAACTTAAGAGTGAAAACTTAGATGCATTCTTAACAACAGAGAAGAGTTTATAAATGTCACTATATGAAAATATTAACAAACGTAAAAAGGCAGGTAATTCTAGACCTAAGTCAAAGTCAACAATATCAAGTAAAGCCTATAGCAACATGAAGGCAGGTTTCCCTAAGACTAAAAAGAAAACTAAAAAAGGATAAGATATGAACTATGGTGATTTAAAGACCCATTTTAATAACGTGCTTAACCGTTCAGACATCACCACAGCTTTAACAACTACCTTTATCGATCAGGGTATGGCTCGTGTACAACGACAGTTAAGAACACCTATGCAAGAAAAGGTGGCATCCTATACGTTGTCGTCACAGACTGAGTTTATTACTCTACCCAATGACTTCATAGAGATCGTAAGTATCTACTATGCAAACACTGAGTTATCTAGAGTGCCTATGAGTAAGTTTAGGTCACTCAATGCCAATAACTACTCAGGTAACTCTACTAACTTTACAAGGCAACAGGAGAAGGTTTACCTGTTCCCACAGCCTAGCTCAGGTACTTTATACCTATACTACTACTCTGAGTTTAACCCTATGTCTGCTGACAGTGACGAAAATGCACTGGCTAAGGTAGCTCCTGATCTTTTGATCTATGCAGCTCTAACCTATGCAGCCGACTACTACCTAGATACTCGTTCAGATATCTTTGAGACTAAGTTCAATCAGTTTCTATTAGAAGTTCAAGAGCAAGCTAATGATCAAGAGACTAATGGTGGTGTCCAGTCGATACAACCAACATACACATTTACTGACTACCAAGACACCTACTCCAGTAATACAACTTCATAAGGTATACCATGGCATCAACATCCTTTTTCAGCTCGTCAGGTACTAGCTCTACCCTTCAGACTACCTTTACAGCCTCAGTGGAGGCAGCTCAAGCAGCTCAAGTTGCAGCAGAAGCAGCTCAGGCGTTAGCACAGCAAGCTAAAACAGATGCTGAATCAGCTAACTCAACTGCCACTAACCAAGCTACAATATCCTCTGATCACAGGTTAGATGCAGGTAAGTATGCAGTAAATGCAGCTAACTCAAGTTTTACACTCACATCCACTAACGGTGGAACCTCAGGCTTATACTCGGCATTACACTATCAGACACTCGCTGCAGCAAGTCAGTCAGCAGCATCCACTAGTGAAGGCAATGCAAGTGGATCAGCGACAGCCTCTGCTGCCTCAGCAGTGACGGCAGGTCACTATGCAGTAAAGGTCGATGCCGTAGTGCCAACTACCTCAGACTACTCAGCTAAGGCTTGGGCAACTAATACAATAGTCGATACCTCAGGTGGTGGTTCTGCTAAGTCTTGGGCGACTAAGGCTGACAGTGCTACTGTAGACGGATCAGAGTATTCATCCAAGACATATGCAATAGGTGGTTCACTGGCTACTGGTTCTGCTAAGAACTGGGCATTGGGTGGAGGCTCAGGATTTACTACATCAACAGCAGTCGCAGGTGGTGTTTACTCAGCTAAGTACTATGCCGAGGCAGCTCAGTCTGCAGCATCTAATGCACAGGGTTCACTTACATCATTCCAAGCCGTTTACCTTGGATCAGGGTCTTCAGATCCATCTTCAGGTCACACTTCAGGTGACATTTTCTTCAACAATACAGTTTCAAAACTAAAATACTACAATGGCAGTTCATGGGTAGCTATAGAGGCAAGTGCAAACAGTGCCTCTGAAGGCTTTGCCATAGCAATGGCTGCAGCTCTGTAAAAAGGAATAAACAATGGCTCAAAACTTTAGACGACTACTACTCAGTGCCGTAGGTACAGCAGAGGCTGATGCACCTGACGGAGCTGACTTCTCACACTACAACACCATTATCGGTATTAACATGGCAAACATAACCACGAATGCCATCACAGGTAGTTGCTACCTTAAGAAGACAATAAGTGGATCAGTGGTGACATTTTATATCGTTAAGGATGCACCCATCCCAAGTGGTGGATCACTGGCAATTAACTCCAAGTTAATAGTCGAAAGTGGTGACCGTCTATACTTCAAAAGCTCAGTCGGTAGTTCAATGGATGTAGCAGTCAGCTATGTCCAAGAAATAAGTACATAGGAGCTGCCATGAGTTACATAGGTAATCAATCACAAACGGCTTACTCGGCAATGGTAAAGCAAGACATTACAGGTAATGGTGGTACAAGTTATACACTCAGCCACCCTGTAAGTAACGAAAACGACATACTACTTTACATTAATAACGTAAAACAAGAGGGTGGCTCAGGTAAGGCCTTTACAGCCTCAGGTACTACATTGACCTTAAGTGAGGCCATAGCAAACACAGATAGTTGCTACGTCCAGTATATAGGTCTAGCAGTTCAAACTGTAACTCCACCTGACGGCTCTGTAAGCACAGCCAAGATAGCAGATAGTGCAGTAACAAATGCAAAGATAAACAATAGCACAATAGACCTTACATCTAAGGTTACTGGTGTATTGCCAGTTGCTAATGGTGGTACTGGGGTGTCAAGTCCTATTCTTGTTTATGCAAGAAAAAGCAATGGTAATGTATCAACAGCATCAACAATTATTTGGAATACTGAAAT
>Ga0208434_1000333_pt1 | contig 24124 bp, 31 predicted proteins | sample 13_taG_FD_184086 | JGI IMG/M metagenome (GOLD analysis project Ga0208434, IMG submission 184086) | Marine viral communities from the Subarctic Pacific Ocean - 13_ETSP_OMZ_AT15268 metaG (SPAdes) (version 2) | ecosystem: Environmental > Aquatic > Marine > Oceanic | place: Pacific Ocean | collected... | reverse complement strand
TGTTGACATGTGGGATAATGTGGGATATGTGTTGTTTGTCTAGTAAATGAAAGGACAGACACATGAGAAAAGAAACACACAAAATCATGTCCGCTTTCTTAAAAGGTGAGAAGGCTTCGGCGCAGCGGACTAATACGGACGGTTATAGTGTATGGCTGCACGGAAACTTGATCGCGGAGCGAGGCAAAAGCAAACTGTGGTTTACTCTCGCAGATTGGCCCACCGTCACAACGCGGGATCGTATCAACGGCCTGTTGGAACTCAGCGGTTCTGACTATCGCGTATGTCAGCGTAACCTGCGGCAATATCTTATCAAGGATGGTGAGACTGTTCGGGAGCTTGGCGAAGATGAATGGGTGTCGGTGTAAACATGATGCTTTATATGGCCTATGGCATGAATACTAATCGTCGGGCAATGGAAGCACGTTGCCCGTTAGCTAAACCGATGGGCGGATTCTATCTGCCCGACACTCGGCTAGTCTTTCGGGGGGTCGCTGACATTGTTCCTGATCGGGACAGCATATGTCCCGTTGCGCTATGGGCTATCACGCCTAGTTGCCTAAAATCACTGGATAAACTTGAAGGCTATCCAACGCTTTACAATCGGAGAAAGATTAACGGCGGTTGGTTAGTGTATGAAATGAATGACAAAAACTACGTCGGGCCTCCAAGTCAGCACTATTTTGACATGATACAGGAAGGGTATCGGGACTTCGGGCTTGATGATTATTGCCTTCGGGTTGCGGCAAACGAAGCGGGGAAAACAGAAGTCGCATAAACTTTTACCCGGTGTTAGTTCACCGGGTATTTTTTTGCCCGGAATAGAACCCAAACAATTGTTCGTGTTTGATTCCCCGGAGCGCCCGGAGTCGCCCGGCCCGGTTAAATTGCACCGGGTATATTTATTTAAAATAGTTGTTGACCTGGTTGTTAACACATGTTATATAGGTGTTAGCAAAAAGGAGAACGCTATGTTTTTAACAATCGAGAACAATCACACTGGCGAGTTACTTTGCAGCCGCCGTCTAGGGCCATACGAAAAGCTAGACATTGAAGCGTTAGTCTCAAAAGAGATTGACAGGCTATATTGCGGTGAACTTGAGCTAGAATACGCAGACAATGTGCCGAACGGCTGCGCTGAGTATTATGCGCAGATCAGAACACGCAAGCACGATAGCTTATGTGTATGGACAACAGGCGATTTCTTTTACAAGCGGGAGACAGAATAATGAAACACTGGGAAGTAGAACACAACGGCGAGTATTTTCGGCTTCAGTGGAATGAAGCCGCAACTTTTAATCTTCAGACACCTATCGGGGGGCAGTGGGTCGATTACCATTGTTTCACTTGCTACGGTATTGATAGCGATCAGGAAGCACTTGAACACGCAATGGAAGTATTAGAAGAAACAGAAGCGGACGTTTCTTCTTAACAATCGGGCCTGACTCTTCGGGGTCGGGCCTTCGGGATCGGGTCGGGATCAATCGGGATCGGGGTCGGGGTATTATATACCTCGGCCCTTTTTGTATCCGCAGCACCACCACACACACATGCACACATCAAAAGAACAGATGGAGAACAGAACGAAAAGAGAACAGAACAGAAGTAGAACAGAACAGAAAGAGAACGGAATTGCGCGACGCGCGGCGACCAAACCCGAACAATTGTTCGGCTTTTCAACGGTTTGGAAATTGACTGAATGTTTTGAAAACTGACTAATGGTTTGGAAGTTGACCAATGGTAAGTAAATTAACGCATGGTTTTAAAAACTGACTGTTAGTCAGTAATTGTTTGTGAAAATACACGTTTAAAGTGAAATTGACAGAGGCCCCAAAAATAGCTCCATACAAGCCCATCAGACTTTTGCCTATGCGCAGGTCGTGAAATTGCGAGTTGGCAATTGGTCTACTTTTGGTGCATGAAAAACTGGACCGAATCAGTACCAATTCAAGCGTGAAATAGGCGTTTTACGTGGTAAGTAAACCTTACCAATTGACGCAATTAATTGACAAAATACATTGATTTATCTGTTTTTGAGAATAAAATTGACACGCAAAAGTATAGGTTTGACATCACATTGACAATACAAATTGACGGTTTACCGATTCTTGATAAAATCCGCGTACACACACAGAAACAGAGGAATAGAAAATGCCAGTTCAAATCGACATGATGAATACCACAGCACTAAGCACCGCACCCATTCACGCAGTAGGCGTTGAGTGGGAATTGATAGTCCAGAGCGACGTAGCAAGCGTTCAGGCCGCAATGAATGACGCAGGCTTGCAGTTTATTTATGTCAAAACAGATGGATCAGTCTATCCCAACACGCGACCAGACCGCGACGGAAACGTAGGCGGTGAAGGTATTGAGGTAGTTTTCCCGCCTATGGTGATAGACACTGATTTTGTCCAGACGCTTTCCCGTGTGGAAGCTGTCCTAAATACCTTTCAGCCATATGTGAACGCAAAGTGTGGAATGCACGTTCACGTTTCAAATAGCCCTGTAAAAGCTGGGCAGGTTTGTGCATTCAATGCAGCAAGCAAGCGTTTACGCCATGGTCGTTATTTATCCGATATTCAAACAAGCGACGTTTGGTTTGAAGACCCTATTCATTCTCTTTTGGTTTGGGACGTTTGCTGCCGTTATGCCATGAACCAAACCCGCATTAATAATCACTTGGCTAAATCACGTTGGACAGGTTGGCAGCGCAATCGTTCGAATTATGGGCATTACTGCCTGCCATTCAACAAAGTAGGTCACGACGCTTTATTAAACCTTTCCGATCCATCGATAGATGAAACGCGCAATTGTATTCAAGATAATCAGCATAGTGGACGCTATAACGCTGTTAATCTTTCATGCTGGGGACGCAGCACCATTGAATTTAGACAGCACCAAGGCACGTTTGACGCGACCAAAACCGCTCAATGGTGTAGCTTATTACACCAGCTTTTCACATGGTCGCATACAGAGCGTATGGCAGTGTCTGAGGATCGCACCATTGAAACCCCAGAGATGCCATTCAGACGGTCCAGAACGTCCCACAATGGCCTTAATCGTGCTGGTGTACTGTATCGCCTTATCAGACAAGAGGGAGGCATGCAGACCATCGAAATTATGAACGAGCTGGGCTGTAGCGCGGCAAACGTGCGCACCATGATTTCAGAAGCAATCAAGCCGCGCCTAATACGTGAGGGCGCGCGTTCTGGGTTTGACGTTAATGACGTCCTAATCAGACACCAGCAGCAGCATTTTGGCCGTTCCTATGGTGACGGTATTCAGTACAATGGCTATGAAATCTTAAAGACCGTCAACATCACTGGCAGCTATGGTCTGCTTCCCGAAAATCGCATTGGAACGCATGGCATTTTTTCTGGCATCTCAGACAACGACTTTTCATTCTGGGAAGCTCGTGCATATCAACTAGGTCATAACCTCAGATCATGGTCATGCTGGGATGGTCTAACGCGCTAAGTATTGCTCGCAGTAGGGACGCCCAGCGCGTCCCTATCACTGGCAATACCGCCAATATTGAGAGGATTACACAATGCAAAACACCAAACCAAATCGCGCACAGCGCCGCGCCGCGCAATCAAACGGCAAGCCCAAATTCAAAGCAACTGGCCGCTTTTTCGTGCGAGACTTAAATTGTTATGCGACTAGGCGCAATTGCACGCCACCAGAGACGCGCCCACAAATTGCCGCGCCTAGTCGCGCAACTCGCTTTGCTGGCATGACATAATGCACGTTCATTTCATTGGCGTTAGAGCGGCGCAATATAGCGCCGCCTGCAAAGTTTGGGGTGATCCTGATTTCGTGCACAAATGGCACGACCATCGCGCATATGGCGATATTGATACCGACACAGATATTGTTGTTATTGGCACCAATGCCACGTTGCACGTAAGCAAATGGACTTGGCAAGATCATCAGAAAACTAGGCGCGACACGCGCCAATCGGAAACGCCCAGCCTTTGCGCTGGGCTTTTTCGTGCGCAATGCCAAACCCGAACAATTGTTAGCGTTTGCAGGTACCCTGTTGATTTTAAACGGTTTTATCGGGTCTGGTCTGGCCGCGACCCGTCCACCCCTGTATATAAAAACAGTCGGTCACTAGACCTGCACTAAGTTCCCCACGCACGGTTCCCTCAAAAATTTTTTTTATAAAAAAAATAATAATATGCTAAACGCTTGACTCAATCCCATAAACCGGCATACACATGATGTATAGGGGGGCAGTGATGATGGATAATTGGTGGGAAGATTTAGAATTGATGCGTCGATTACTCAGGTATCATCCTGAGTCTGGTATGATTTATTGCCGTGAGCGTTTACCGTGTGATTTTTATGATACTGGCGAGGGCAGTTCGTTTGTGAGTGCTGCTGGTGGCGCTGCGAAGTACAACTTGGAGAATTTGGGTCGTGAGGCGTTTAATTGTCGTGTTAAGACGCGGCGTTCTACGTGTTATTATTTGAATGGCGGCATGTCTTATCGCGGTCATAGTAAGAAGTTGTTTGCGCATCGCGTGGCTTTCTTTTTGTATCACGGTTATTATCCGCAGTTTCCTAATTCTGTGGATCACATTAACAGGGACGGTTGTGATAATAGGATTGTGAATTTGCGTGAGGTTACTCCGCGAGAGCAATCTATGAACACTGGTTTAAGTTCGGCTAATACGTCTGGTGTTAAGGGCGTTAGTTTTTTGAAGGACAAGGGTAAGTGGAGGGCATCGATTAACATTGATGGTCGCAAGACTAACTTGGGTACTTTTGTTGAGTTAAGTGATGCTATAGCGGCTAGGAAGGCGGCAGAGGTTGGCGAAGTGGGGTTTTGATATGATTAACCGTGATGAATATCAGCGTTTGTTGGAAGAGATTGAGCGGTTGAAGGCTGAGAACAAGGAATTGCGTGAGTTTGTGGAAAAGTTTCAACGTAAGACAGCGGGGATGTTTGAATGAAGTGGGAAATTGACGAGGTTACTAAGCACTTGAGCCTTGACGGTCATTATCACATTAGCTTTGACAGGTTAACTGAGGATGATTGGTTCAGGCATTTATCTGAGAAAAGTTGGGTGGATATGCGGGAGATTCTTCCTGCGTTTGTTGCGGCTTATGACGCTGCTGGCATACCGTTAAGTAAGCAATTTTTTGAGCGTCATAAGGTTGCATTTTTTCGTCGTGCGGAAGAGGATTATGAGATTTTGGCTCAGAATTTATGCAATGACAAGGTTCATGGCGGTAAGTTGTTGTGGAGCCTTACTTATGCTTTCCGTGCTTCGGATGCTTGCATTGATGAGATATTGGAAGATCAATATAATTTTCACCCTCATTCTGTTATTTCGGCTATTTATGATGTTGGTGATGCGTACAGCAAGCATGTTGTTAGCCGCGCCATTAGGGTTGTTAGTGATGAGTTGCGGTATCCAACGGACCCTAATTTGTCTATTTTTGAATACCGGGAGCATCATTGGCTTAGAACTCCGAATTGCGGTAGGAAGACGATGGATTTAATTGTGGCTTCGTTGAAAAGTTTAATTGGTAAAAGGATGGAGTTGAGTAATGGCAACGTTTAGAATTAGGTATGGCGGTGATTATGAGTTTGAGGGTCAATCTTTGTCAGAGGTTGTACCTGTAATGTATCGTCGCAAGTGGGCGAATGATTTTCCTTGTCCTGACGAGGGTGGATATATGCGTCGGACTGCGATTGAGATGTGTGAGTGGAACAAGGGGACTTATTATTATGACAGTAGGTCTAGTTTTGCTGACAGCATGGTTAGGAATGGCATGTTGGAGCGTGTTTCGTATATGGATTGATTAATTTGTTGTGATGATTTAGTCTTGTCGTGAGTTTTATTGCTTATGGGGACTATTGTTGCATGTATAATCCTAATGTTCCGTCTAGCAACATGGGCATAGCGCCGATTTCTGGTCAGCCTTCACAGCCTTTGGGACCGGCTCCGATGGTTGGTTCTGCGCCTATGGCTCCGATGGGTCCACCCCCTCCTATGGCACCGCCTATGATGGGTGGTATGCCGTCCCCTCCTATGGCTCCGCCGATTGCTCCGATTACTGAGGGTTTGGGTGGATTTGGTGGTAGCAGTGCTGGTCGTGCTGGCTTTAGTGAGCGCATGCAGCGCATGACTTCTCCGCCAAAGCCGAAGCCTATGCCGCAGTCTTTTATGAATGACGGCATGCATCAGATGCCAGATGGTTCAATGATGTTGGACAGTGACATGCCTCAGCCTGTTCAGCGCATGAATATGGGCGGTGCTGTTTCTAGTCAGGGTTTATCTATGTATCAGCCTCCGATGATGCCGCGTCCTATTGGCATGATGGATGGTGGCATTGTTTCTGGTGGTGTTAAGCCTGTAAAGATGGCGCTTGGCGGATTTATTGGTAATGAGAGTACGCGAGATTACAGCTACACTGATCCGTATGAAGAGTTAGACGATTTATACGATGATATTGGCGGTTATGATCCTAGTGATCCATTTGGTGATGGTGATTCTAGTTATGGCGGGGACGGCGATGATTACAGTGATGTTCCTGTTGTAAATCTTGATCCTGATGATTTCGGTCATTTGGAGCCTGTGTTGATTGGCGATCAACCTCCCCCAGAGCCTGCGTCTGGTGGTGATGATATAACAGACAGGGTTGTAGCTGATTTGATTTACGGTCCTGCTGATCTTACTGTTGGTCCTAACAACGCTAAAGAGGCTTTGGATCAGGCGAGTGCTGAAATTAAGGCTGGTCGTGGTGACGTTGCTGATTTAACTCTTGCTACTTTAGCTAGTAGGATAGGTCGTGGCAGTGATGTTATGCCAGCGCGTCTTTCTGACATTGCTGCTATTTCTCAGGACTTTGCTGTTCCTGCGCCAGAGGACACGACTTTTTCTGATCCTGACGAGATTTTTAATCTTAAAAACCCGATTAGTTTAAACGCGGCTCAAGTTGTTGGCCCTAATTCCCGCACTGATGCTAGTGGCAATTTAATTCCGGGCCGTGTTGATACAAAGGCTGACATTGAGGCTGGCACAGAGGCTGCTAGATTTGAACCTGCTGCCCCTGAAGTTATGAGTTTTGATCCTAGTATTGGTGGTTCTGGTTCCAACCTTATTGGTCTTGGCCCTTCTGCTTCTGAGCTTGGTTTTGACGATTCAATTAAATCTCCAGTTCCTGTCACTACTACGTTAGCGGACGCCGCTACATTTACTCCTACACTTGGCGGTGGTTTTGGGGAACTTGGTGGTCGTGGTCAGCTTTCTGTTGATGAGGATGTTTTTTCTACTCTTGATCCAACACGTAGGCGTCCTGATATGTTGGGCGTTCAGCCTTCTCAGCCTAATTTAGTTAGAGCGGGTAGTTCTGCACGGCGGGGCATTTTAGGACCGAAGGAAGATGTTAATTTAGGCAACGCTATGGCTGCGGCAGAAGCTGTTGATTCTGGAACAAGGCAGAACATTGCTGACTCATTTAACAATCGTTCAATACGTGAGAGTGAGATTGGTGGTCGTGATGATTTAGCTAGGAATCAGATGCTTGGCGGTCTTTTGGAGATGAATACACCTGAAGGTGAAGAGCGAATGAGGGCCGCAGCTAGAAGGGCAGAAATTTTAGGCATGCCTGCGGATCAGCAAGCTGCTGCTACAGGTTATCGTACAACTTCCATTGCAGAAGCAATGGACGCTCCTGCTGGCGATATGAATCCGTTTATCGGCATTACTGATGTTGAGGCCGCAGCTAATGATGCAGGAGCTTTACCCGGCGGCTCTGCCCTTCGCACAGCGAGTGAACAGGAGTTGGAATCATTTAACAAGGCTATGGATGATGCGGTTAGTCCCGGCGGTGGTTTAATATCAGGAACCTCCGGCATGCAGAGTTATCTTGAAAAGTACCCGGATGGTACAGGTGGCACAGAATTTGTAGCCCCTCAAGGAACCAGAAGAAGAAGTGATGGCAGAACGGTTTCAGGTATTGCACCAAGTCCAGCCCCCGCAGTTATAAGCCCTCAAAACACTAAGTATTTGTCGCCTTTTGACATTTCTGAATTAGAAAACGCTGCAAGAGATTATCGTGAGACAGGCGCGGGTAGTTCTGATTTTGACCCTATGGCGGCGCAAGCTACGGCTGAAGCCCTTAAACGCGCTGAAGGTGATGTATCTGCTTTAGATCGTATTGCTGAAGCAAGGATGCCTACGGACGATATGCAGATAGTAGATGACATGCGTTCAGTTCCTCGCAGCAGCCCTGAGTTTGCAGCGCCCGTGGGTGACTTGGCTCAATTTGAACCTCAAGTTAGAGTCGCTTCATCCCAGCCTGCTACTACTGCTGACCCAGATGGCGGTGGTACAGATATTTTTGATTCATATGCGGCTTTAACCAGAAGTATGAAAGCGCCTAACAAGGGCGAGACTAATTTAATTCGCAACGCTATGGCTGGTGCGCGTCACACTGAGGATGGCCCCGGTTATAAGAAAGGCGATTTGGTTGTAGAGGATCGTTTTGCTGACAAGGTTCTTAGCGGCTTTGAAACAGCGTTGAGTTTTCTTTTGCCCGGACCTATGGACTTTAAGGCTATGTCGCAAGAAAACCGCAATAAGGCTTTGCAGGCTTATTATGACACTGGCAAGATTGTTTATGAGGAAGGCAAGCCCGTTGGCTTTGAGGATAAAGAGGGCGGTTTAGTTCGATTGGTTCCGAAGGGCCGGGATGATACAGGTCAAGACGATGATTGCCCACCCGGTTTTCAAAGGGTTAATGGCGTTTGTGTTCCTACAAGTCGAAGCCGTGTTGCTGCTAATCCTGCTACAGCGATTGAGGATGCTATTGCTTCAGCCACGTTGCCTAGCACGTTGCGCCCTGTCGTTCGTGATCTTGTTGAAGATGATGAGGAAGAGGAAACATCTGACGTTGGTGGTTTGACTATTCGGCGTCCTAATTACTTTGCGGGTGGCGGCGCTGTTAGTGACGGCATGGGTTCTGCGATTGATAGCTTTATTTCTGCTATGGGTGGCAGCGTAAAAAAAAAATCTAATGTAGCGCCTGTTGGCATGGCCCGTGGTGGTTATGTTGATATGCGTACCGAAAGTGGTGGCAGTGTTGTTGATGGATTTGGCAATCCTGTAAGAACTCGCGTAAGTACACCGTCCATGAGCGATAATGAAAAGGACGAAAGAAACTTTTCGTATGATCCTTTTCCTGATGATGTTTACGGCAGAGGCGGCAGGGGTGTAGATAACGATCCCGTTGCTCCCAGCAATCCTAACCCTTCAGACTTCACGTTAAGTGGATCAGGATCGTATTTTGAGTCAGAGCCAGAACCCGATAACATAGTAAAGCGTTCTTTGCGTCCACAGCTACGGCCTGCTTCGTTTCTTAATGAAAGTTTTGGTGATAGAAGACAGCGGTTAGCTGGTGGCCCTAATGTTTTTGATGGCGCTGGTCCTTCTTATGATGTTGCGGCAGGGGGAGCAGCAGGTTACGATCCTTATGTTGCTGGTGAGCTTAGATTTGCCCGTGAGCAAACAAGCCCTTTGTCTTACATTTATAACGCTAACACACAGTTGGATAAAGAATTAGATGATCAAGGTCGCAGACCTCTTTTTGGCGGCCTTCTTAGTAAAGAGCGTGTGCCGGGAATTGGAACTGTTCGTTCTGAAATAGGTAGTGGCGGCATTAAAAATGCTTTCTTTTCTTTTTTGGAGCCTATTGCTAAAGCGTTTGATTCATCTAGGGCGTCTGATATGGGTTTAATTCCAAAACAAGACATGTTGGGTGAGGCACTTGGATTGGCGGGTGTAACAACACTTGGCGGTGGAATGTTGAGAAAACCAGTGGTGCAAACATCTACTCCCAAGCCTCTTAATGCTGCGGAACAGATGGCTAAACAAGTTTTAGAACTTAGGGCGCAGGGCAGAGCTAGTGAAGTAACTGAAAATATGATGGCTCAAGCTGATCCACAGTATATGTTTAAAAACACACCGCTTAATATGAGTGAAGCGGCTAGAAAGCAGCGGCTTAAAGAACGTGGTTTTAACGTTGATGAAACTGTATATACTGGTACAGGTGCTGATAATATTCAAAAGTTCTTTGACGAACCTTTTGGTATATTCGCTACCCCTGCACCCGGCCTTGCTGACAGTTATGTTCCTAGAGCGTCAAGATTGGCTGGCAGTAATGATCCTTTAGAAACCGCAGGTTCTGGCTCTATGTATCCACTATATGCAAAAAAAGGAACTGATATTGACGTTAAGGGCAGTAATTATGGAAATTTAGATTTATCTAATGCTCCAGAAGAAATTTTAGATAAATTGCCTGAAGTGCAAAATCCTCAAAGATATGGACCTCTTGATGCTTCTAAATCTGAGTATACTGCAAGTGGTCTAATGCGTAAAATTAGTGGTTCAGACCCTAATTTCACGGGTATAAATTTTAAAAATATTTATGATTATGGGCCTTTTGGCGGTTATGCACAACGTTATGGATATGAAACTGGTGACAGCCCTAGCTTTATAAAGAGGGAAGAAGAAAGAACCTCACCACAAACTGTTGTTGCCAGAGCAAACCCATCTGACTTTAAATCTGTGTTTGCTAGGGCTGATCCAGAGTTTGACCACTTGGCTAACATTTTAGCAGCAAACAAGTCTAAAACTGCTGGTTTAGGTGCTGTTTCTTCAAGCCAAACAATACAAGAAATGATTGACCAATTGAACAAAAAGGCACCTTTGGCAGAGTTTGAAAACCAAAAAGGTCAAATGGTTTCTGGTGGGCTAAGTGGTAGAGAATTAGATTTTGCTTTAAACAACTTAGCACGGAGATTGGGCATTGAACGACCTGACTAACTTTGCGCAATATCTAACTGAGGAAGAGTTAGCGACAGTCGCTCCTATGTTGGAGCGGCTTTCGACGTTAGAAGACCGTGATGATCGTAGCAGCAATTATATGTCTTTTGTTAAGCATGTTTGGCCTCAGTTCATTGAGGGCAGGCACCACAAGATTTACGCGGAAAAACTACAGGCTGTGGCTGACGGCAAGTTAAAGCGGTTAATTATTAACATGCCGCCGCGTCATACGAAGTCTGAGTTCGCCAGTTATTTATTTCCAACGTGGCTTATGGGGCGCAGACCTGACCTAAAGATTATTCAGGCTACGCACACGGCGGAGTTGGCGGTTGGTTTTGGTCGTAAGATTAAAAACTTAATTGATACTGATGAATTTAGGGACGTATTTCCTAAAGTCAGCTTGGCATCTGATGCAAAAGCTAGTGGACGTTGGAGTACCAGCGGCGGTGGTGAATATTATGCGGTTGGTGTGGGCGGCGCTTTGGCTGGTCGTGGCGCTGATTTGGCAATTATTGACGATCCAGTTTCAGAACAGGACGCGCTTAGTACAACTGCGCTAGATAATGTGTATGAGTGGTACACTTCTGGCCCTAGACAGCGGTTACAGCCCGGTGGCGCGATAATTATTGTTATGACGCGGTGGAGTATTCGTGATTTAACTGCAAAAGTTCTGGCAAAACAGAGCGAAAAGGGCGCTGATAAGTGGGAAATTGTTGAATTTCCTGCAATTATGCCTTCTGGCGAGTCACTTTGGCCTGAATATTGGAGTTTGGATGAACTTGAGGGCGTAAAGGCGTCTATTCCTGTAGCAAAATGGAATGCGCAGTACATGCAGAACCCTACTGCTGAAGAGGGTGCGATTATTAAGCGTGAATGGTGGAATATTTGGGAAAAAGAAGACCCACCCGTTTGTTCATACATCATTCAGAGTTACGATACGGCCTTTAGTAAGGGTGATCGTGCTGATTACAGTGCTATTACGACTTGGGGTATATTTCTTGAAGAAAACAGCGATGAAGAACACATTATTTTGTTGGATGCGGTTAAGGGGCGTTGGGAGTTTCCTGAATTAAAGGAACAGGCCAATGATATGTACCATGAGTATGACCCTGACATGGTTTTAATAGAACAAAAGGGTTCTGGTATGCCTTTAACGCAGGAATTACGGCGTATGGGCATACCTGTAACGCCATTTACACCTAGCAGGGGCGCTGATAAGTTTACGCGCATGCACTCTTGCGCACCTGTGTTTGAGAGCGGCATTGTTTGGTGTCCTGACACTAATTTTGCTGATGAGGTTATGGAAGAATGCGCTGCATTTCCGCATGGTGAACATGATGACTTGGCGGATTCGATGACACAGGCTATACTGCGTTTTAGGCAGGGTGGTTTTATCGTGACCAAAACTGACTATAATGATGAAGATGAATACAGATACAGCAAACGCAGAGAATATTATTAGGAGACATAGAATGCCCAAAGTAGGTGATAAGCATTACAGCTATGATGCCAAAGGAATTGCTATGGCTAAGAATGCAGCCAAAGCGTCTGGTAAGCCGTTAAAAATGAAGTACGGTGGCAGTGTTAAGAAAATGATGGGCGGTGGTAGCGTTGAAGTTGATGGCGTTATGCAGGAACATTATGCACAGCCTATGGACGCTTCTATGGCTGATGAGAACTCAGGTTTTTCCCGTGGCGGTGGCGCGGCACTTCGCGGCACAAAATTTCGTGGTGTAAAATAATGCCTAAGATAACAATCGACGTTGATATTCCTTACAAGGACTATTTTCTTCAGCCGGACGAATCAGTTGTGATTGAAGATGTAGAAGGCGAAGACGTTGTAAAAGAAGTTGCGATTACCTGCCCGACTTGTGGCGCGGTAATGGCTGAAGAGGTTGAGGCAGATTAGGTTGGCGTTCCGCGCACCTCCCAACGGGTTACGTCAGCGGCTCCCAGTTTCTGTCCTTTCACTGGTAGAGCTTTTCTGCCTCAACGCTACAATAGGAAAGTAATATGGCTTTTATAGATCGTGATTCTGGTCCGGGTGGTGTTCCTGAAATGCCTATTTTGCCCGAAGAAAACGTTTTGGCAGACATTCCTGAATTGCCGCCAGAACCCGGTGTATTTGAGTTTGATGACGGCAGTGCTGTAGTTGGTGATTATGACGATGGAATGGGTATTGCACCAGAGGTTCCTTTTGATGGTAATTTGGCTGATGTTGTTGATCCTGCCATTCTTGGGCGCATTGTTTCTGACTTGGTTGGCCTTATTGATGATGACTTGGCGTCCCGCGAAGATTGGGAAGACACGTACAAGCAGGGGCTAGAATTTCTAGGCATGAAGACTGAAGAGCGCACAGAGCCTTTTGAGGGTTCGTCAGGCGTTGTTCATCCATTGTTGGCAGAAAGTGTTACGCAGTTTCAAGCGCAGGCGTATCGTGAGCTTTTGCCTGCAAATGGTCCTGTTAGAACGCAGGTTATTGGTGCGCAGAGCGAAATGCTTGTTAAGCAGGCAGAGCGTGTCAAAGATTATATGAATTACCAGATCACGTATGAAATGGAAGAATACGATCCTGAATTGGATCAAATGCTGTTTTATTTACCTGTGATTGGATCGACCTTTAAGAAGGTTTACCGTGATCCGCTAAAGCAACGCGCTGTTAGTAACTTTATTCATGCAGAAGATTTAATTGTGCCATATGGCGCTACTGACTTGGCAACTTCGCCCCGCATTACGCACCGTATTACGATGGATTCTAACGAGGTTAGAAAGCTGCAGCTTGCGGGTTTTTACAGCGACATAGATATTCCGACTGATGGTGCATCCGATGACCAGATGAGTGAGGTTACGGAGTCAATCAACGATATACAGGGCGTACACCCTTCTAATTCTTCTACAGATTTAACTCTTTATGAGGTCCACACTGATTTGGACCTTGAGGGCTTTGAAGACATTGGAATGGACGGTGAGCCTACAGGCTTAAAGCTACCGTACATTGTGACCATTTTGGAAGATACGAATGAAATTCTTTCTATTCGTCGCAACTATCCAGAAGATGACCCTATGAAACGTGCGCAAAAATACTTTGTGCATTACAAGTTTTTGCCGGGTTTGGGTTTTTATGGCTTGGGCTTGACGCATATGATTGGCGGCTTGGCTATGGCTTCAACATCGATCCTGCGTCAGCTTATTGATGCTGGCACGTTGGCTAACCTTCCAGCGGGTTTTAAGGCCCGTGGAGCGCGTATTCGTGACGAGGATAGTCCACTACAGCCCGGAGAGTTTCGTGATATTGATGTAGTGGGACAAACGCTGCAGGCGTCTTTGATGCCATTGCCGTTCAAAGAGCCTTCTGGCACGTTGTATAACCTTTTGGGTACGCTGGTGGATGCTGGTCGCAGGTTTGCATCTATGGCTGACATGAAGGTTGGTGAGATGAGCGGTGAAACGCCTGTTGGCACCACTATGGCGATTATGGAGCGTGGCACTAAAGTTATGTCCGCTATTCATAAGCGGTTGCATTATTCGCAAAAGATAGAATTTAAACTTTTGTCGAAGATATTTGCGCAAGACTTACAGCCGTATCCTTATATGGTTTCTCAGCAAGTTGGCCCTGAAGTAAAAGCACAAGACTTTGATGAGCGTGTTGATGTTTTGCCTGTTTCAGACCCGAACATTTTTTCCATGTCGCAGCGCATTGCTTTGGCGCAAAGCGAATTACAGTTGGTGCAGTCTAATCCAGAAATACACGGCGGTCCTATGGGGCTGTATCAGGCGTATCGCAAAATGTATGAGGCTTTGGGCGTTACGAACATTGACGCTATTTTGCCACCACCCCCACCACCGCCCCCGCCTGCTAATGCTGCTAAAGAAAACCAGAATGCGCTTATGGGCGTTCCACTGCAGGCATTCCCAGAGCAAGATCATCAGGCCCACATAGAGGCTCATATGGCGGTCATGTCTACGCCTGCCATGCAGCTTAACCCTGCGTCTATCGTGGCCTTACAGGGCCACATACAGGAGCATATAGGGCTTATGGCTGAGAAGCAGGCACAGGCACAAGTTATGGAAAGAATACCGCCTGAAGTTCAGCAAAATCCAGAACAAATGCAAATGATGATGCAGCAAATCAAGCCTCAGATTGACCAGATAGCTGCCGTTATGATTGCAGATATGGTTGAAAGCATGGCGCAAGCCGTAGAGCCGCCACAGCAGTCTGATCCTTTGGTTGATATACGCAATCAGGAGCTACAGCTAAAAGCGGCTGATATGCAGCGCAAGACTGCAGAGTTTGAAGCCAAGCAAGAGTTAGAACGTGAGAAAGAAAAGAATGACGTTCTAGTAAATCAACAGCGCATTGATGTTTCTGAAGCGGCTTTGGACGATAAGACCAGAATTGCAGAAGATAGGATAAGAGCGCAGCGTGAAATTGCGGTGATGAATGCAACAAAAGCCAATACAGGATAATATCGTAAATTTTCCTGAAATGACTGAAATAGACAGGCAGTTCTTGGAGTTGGAACGCCAAAAGATTTTGATTGCACAACAACGTAAGCAAATAGAAGATAGGAAATGATATGAGTTCTTCAGTAAGGCAAAAGATGGCAGAGGTTATAAAGGCTGCAAAGCATTCACCTGCAATCACACCAGAGGTTAAAAATGAAGCCAAACAGACTGTTGCGGAAACACCTGAAACCAAAAAAAATTCCAAGCCAGCAGTTAAAAAAACCACCAAGAACAAAGCCAAGATATTTAAAAAAGTTTAGTAGAATAGCAAGACCCCAAAGATTTATAGGGGTTTTATAGCTTTTTACTAACAATACTTGCGTATCCCGTATAATTGCATACTATGTGTGCAGGGAGACAAGTATGGACGCTGCACATCTAGCACAATATCTGTTGAAAGAAATACGTGAGCGTGATTCTAGGTTGAAAGACCGAGTTGCGGACGGTTCGGCCTCATCTTGGGATGAGTACCGTTATCTTGTAGGCGAAATACGCGGAATGACCTACTGCGAAGATTTAATTAAAACCGCGATGAAAGGCATAGAGTTAGAAGATGACTAAAAAATTGTATGTTCCTGACCATGTTGCGAAAGCAGCTAGGAAAACAAAACTATCCAAACCGATAGAAAACGCTTTTAAAACGCAAGGGACTGAAGAGGATAATAAAAATGTTGATGATCCATCTAACATTGAGCCTTCCGTACTTGAGCGTTTGCCGCAACCCACTGGGTATCGAATATTAATTATTCCGTATTACCCTAGCGCCAAAACAAAAGGTGGCTTGTATATTCCTGACCAAACTAGAGAGCGTGAGTCATTCGCTACTGTGTCAGCTTATGTAGTTAAGTTAGGCCCGGATGCCTACAAAGACGAACAAAAGTTCCCAAGTGGCTCCTATTGTCAGGAAAAAAACTGGGTTCTTATAGGAAGATATGCTGGGAATAGGTTTAAAGTGGACGGTCTTGAGGTCAGAATCATAAATGACGACAATATTATAGCCACAATACTTGACCCAACAGATGTTTCGTATGTATAGAAAGTTAGGGAGCTAAGGAAATGTCTATGGCTGAAGAAAGCATGGAAAACGAAGAGTTCAACGGCACTACCATTGAACTTGAAGAGGACAATCAGGAATCATCTGCTGTTGAAGCCGCTGATTCAGACAGTAATTCTGATGAAACCCGAACAAAAGTTCGTAAATCATCAGATGGCGATGACGAACTTGAAAGCTATAGTGAAGGCGTAAAGAAGCGCATTAACCAGCTAACTGCACGGCGTAAAGCTGCAACAGAAGAGGCTGAAGCTGCAGTTCAATACGCACAGCAAGTTCACCAAGAAAACCAGCAAATGAAAGCTAGGCTTCAGCAGCTAGACCAAGGGTATAGGTCTGAGTATGAGGGCCGTGTTGTATCTCAGGAACAGCAAGCCAAACGCGCTTTGACAGAAGCGCATGAAGCTGGTGATTATGAAAAGGTTGCTGAAGCGCAGTCAGCTTTATCGCAAGTTGCTATCGAAAAGGAACGCATTCGACTGCAAACTGCCAAGGCTAAACGCGAAGATCAGCAGCGCCAGTATGAGGCAGAGCAACAGCAGCAACGACAGCAACAACCACAACAGCAGCAAAGACAAGCGGCTGACCCTAAGTTGGAAAAGTGGTTGTCTAAAAACGATTGGTTTGAAAAAGACAACGTTATGAAGGCTGCGGCTACTGCTATACATAATCAGATTGTTGGTGAGGAAGGTTTTGATCCTACCACTGACGAATATTATTCTGAAATAGACAAGCGCATTCGTAAAGAAATGCCTCACAAGTTTCAGGCCAAACAACAGAACGCCCAAGTTGTTACGCCTGCGTCTGGTAACGGACGGTCCTTAAAATCTGGGCGGAAAAGATCGGTGGAGCTAACACCGGGGCAAGTCGCATTTGCTAATAAAATGCGGATACCTCTTGAAGTTTATGCGAAAGAGGTTGTGAAACTAGAAAGTAGGAGCGATTAAATGGGAACTAGGTCAGCGCGTGATTCAAATTCACGGGAAAGCGCAGAGCGCATTCAACAATGGCGTCCGGGTTCTGCTTTAGACGCCCCAGAGCCACCTCTAGGATATAAGCATAGATGGATTCGTGAATCTGTCATGGAATATGATGATAAGACTAACGTTCACAAGAAACGGCAAGAGGGATGGGAACTTGTTCGCGCTGAAGAGTACCCTGATTATGTTGGCCCCGTCATTGACGAAGGAAGAAACGCAGGCACCATTGGTGTCGGTGGATTGGTTCTGGCCCGAATCCCTACCGAATTGGTAAACCAGCGGAATCAACACTTTGCACAAGTGGCTAGTAATCAAATGGACGCTGTTGACCGCGATTGGATGCGGGAAAACAACGCCCTTATGCCAAAACTGGCACCACAACGTAAATCTTCTGTTAGCTTCGGCTCACGGAATAAATCTGAAGGATAAGTAAGATGGCGAATCAAGACGCCCCTTTCGGCCTTCGTCCAGTAAAAACGAGTTTGTCTTCACAAAGACAAAACCGTTATCGTATTGCTTCTGGCTACAACACGAACATTTTCCAAGGTGACTTAGTTACAGTCAACACAAATGGAACAATTACTCGCGTTGCAGCAGGCGGTACTAACCTATGCTTGGGCGTATTTAACGGCTGTGAATATGTAGATTCAAATGGTGATGTGAAATTCTCAAACCATTGGCCTGCAGACGCAACTGGAACAAACATTTTTGCGAATGTTATTGATGATCCAAGTGCGACCTTTGAAATTCAAGCGAATGCAGCAATGCCTGTAGCCGACTTGTTTGGCAACTTTGATATTGTAGACAACAGCCCTGTTGGACGAACCGCAAGCGGTGTTTCCAGCATGGAACTTGCAGTATCAACAGGCGCTACCACTGCAGGTTTGGCTCTAAAAGCTATCGACATTTCTCAAGACCCTGAGAATGACGATGTATCGTCGGCTAATACAAATGTAATAGTCAAAATCAACAACCACCTGTTCAGTGCTGGCACTGCAGGTCTGGCATAAGAAAGGAGATAAGTTATGGCTATTTCTCGTTCACAACTTGTCAAAGAGCTTGAGCCGGGCCTAAATGCTTTGTTCGGCATGGAGTACAACCGCTACGACAATGAGCATGCAGAAATTTTCGACACAGAATCGTCAGATCGTGCGTTCGAAGAAGAAGTTATGCTTTCAGGTTTTGGAAATGCTCCTACTAAAAGTGAAGGATCAGGGGTATCGTTTGATGATGCTAACGAAGCGTACACCGCTCGTTACACCCATGAAACGGTTGCGCTGGCATTCGCTTTGACTGAAGAGGCGATTGAAGATAATCTGTATGATCGTCTTGGCGCTCGTTACACCAAGGCACTTGCCCGTTCTATGGCGCATTCTAAGCAAGTTAAGGCTGCTGCAGTTCTTAACAACGCTTTCAACGCGGCGTTCACAGGCGGTGACGGTGTAGAGCTTTGTTCTGCGGTTCACCCGTTGGCTCAAGGCGGTACATTCCGTAACGAACCAGCTACTGCTGCTGACCTCAATGAAACTTCGCTTGAAAATGCTTTGATTGACATTTCAGGCTTTGTTGATGAGCGGAATATGATTATTGCCCTTCGTGGCACTAAGCTGATTATTCCACCACAGCTTCAGTTCATTGCAGATCGTCTGCTGGAATCGACCTTGCGTCCCGGCACTGCTGACAATGATATTAACGCGACAAAGAACATGGGTATGGTGCCAGAGGGTTATACAATTAACCACTTCCTCACCGATACTGATGCGTTCTTTATCAAAACTGACGCGCCAAATGGCTTCAAGCACTTTGAGCGTTCTCCCATGCGTACAAACATGGAAGCAGATTTTGATACAGGCAACATGCGCTTTAAAGCGCGTGAGCGTTATTCATTTGGCTTCTCGGACCCACGTTGCGTATTTGGTTCACCCGGAGCGTAACCCGAACAAATGTTTGGTTTTGATTGGGGGCAGTTCATCTGCCCCCTTTCTTTTTTTGGATTGTTGTGTATTATTTGCTTATCCCTGACAGGCGCAAATAGCGTCTGACTTAACCCACGACAGGAGATAGACATGGGTACAACTACTTTTTCCGGGCCAATTCTGGCAGGAACAATCAAAGATACTACTGGCACAACCGTAGGCTCTGATATTAAAAACACAGGCCAAGTTGTCATGGCACAGTCCTTTACTACTGGCTCTCTTGCAGGCGGCGCTTCTGCTGCAAACGTCACTGACGTAGTTATTCCTGCGAAGTCTCAAATCATTGATATTGTGCTAGATTGCCCAACAGCTATGGGTAATGCTACTGCGGTTTTCAGCGTTGGCGATACTGCTGGTGGAAACGGCACATTTATCAACGGGTTTTCGATTACCGTAGCTTCTGGCGCAGGACGCAAGTACCCTACCACTGAAGCTGGTGGTGCATTGTCTTGGGCTGAAACATCTAACACAACAGATGTTCGCCTTACTTGGACTACCACAGGTGCTACTAACGCAGGTGAAATCAGAGCGACTGTTCTGTATCAGCAAGCCAGCAATCTTGTAGCATAAGGAGTAAGTAAATGGCTGGCCCAGTAACAGGATACAATGTAGCTCAAGGTGATGCTGCGGCCCTTATTGGGCCTTCTAGGTCTAGGCTTAGAACTGTTAATATCTATGCTGAAGCAGCAGGTTCATTTACTCTGACTAATGGGAATGGTGGCGCTACTATGATAGTGCAGAAATTTCCAGTAGGCATGAATGAGCTTTATATACCTGATGATGGAATGATATTCACTGATGGTGTGTTTGTTTCGGCGTTTACAGGTTCGAACAATGAGCTAACAATCTTTTTATCTTAAATGTAGTAGGGGGCGATGCCCCCTATTATACAGCAGGTGAGAAATGCCGCGTAAAAAAGAAAATCCAATACGGAAAACTACTGGTAAAGGCGGTAATTACCGCAAAACAAAATCAGGCGCTGGCATGACTAAAAAGGGTGTTGCCGCGTACAAACGCAAAAATCCCGGCTCTAAATTAAAAACAGCCGTTACAGGAAAAGTAAAAGCGGGAAGTAAAGCCGCCAATCGCAGAAAGTCATACTGCGCACGTTCTGCAGGGCAAATGAAGAAATTCCCCAAGGCTGCAAAAGACCCTAACAGTCGTTTGCGTCAAGCACGTAAAAGATGGAAGTGTTAATATGCCTAAAGACGCTTGTTATAAAAAAGTAAAGGCTAGGTACAAAGTTTTTCCTAGCGCATATGCCAGTGGTGCTATTGCAAAATGCCGAAAGGTAGGCGCTAAAAACTGGGGTAATAGTAAAAAAAAGCCTGTTAAAAAAGCGATGGGTGGCGCAGTTGAGCCGAATAATAATTTTAGAAAAAGACCTGTACGCAGAATGATGAAGGGTGGCGAGGCTATAGCCAATGGGTGCGGCAAAGTCATGGGCAATCGCCGTAAGGTAACAAGGATGACCTAATGGCTGTTCGCAAAACAAAAAAAGGTGCTGCCTTAAAACGTTGGTTTAAAGAGGATTGGAAAGACGTTAGGACAGGTAAGGCTTGTGGGCGCAAAAAAGGTGAAAAGCGTGGCACACCATACTGCCGACCTAGCAAAAAAGTTAGTTCGAAAACGCCAAAAACAGCGTCAGAAATGACAGCAGCGGAAAAAAGAAGTAGAATTTCTCAAAAGAAACGCATTGGACAACCTGCCGGAAAGCCACGTAGGGTTAAATCCCTGAAAAGGAATAAGAAATGACTGTATCAGGTTCGAAAGACTTTGAATTAGACGTAGCTGATTACATCGAAGAGGCTTTTGAGCGTTGTGGTCTTGAGGCCCAAACAGGTTATGATCTGCGGACAGCAAAACGTTCTTTAAATCTCTTGTTCGCTGATTGGGCAAATCGAGGTTTAAATCAATGGACTATTGCGCAAAGGAGTTTCACAGTTGCAGAGGGTGATGGTGAGACTAGCCTTGGTGCGGACGTTATAGATATATTGTCCCTAGTTGTTCGCAGAAGCGGTACAGATTATGCACTAAACAGAATTAGCCGCGACACATACTTAAATATTCCAACAAAATCTACAAAAGGCAGGGCTACGCAGTATTTTGTAGATAGGCAAATAAATCCGAACCTAAAAGTGTGGCCTTTGCCAGATAACAGCACAGATGTTATTTTGTATGATGCCCTTATTCGCATGGATGATGCAGATACATATGTAAACACTGCGCAAATACCATTTAGGTTTTACCCAGCACTAGCTGCAGGATTAGCTTATTACATTGCTATAAAAAAAGCCCCTGACCGAATTTCTCTTCTAAAGCCTATTTATGACGAAGAGTTAAACCGTGCGATGGATGAGGACAGAGATAGAGCCTCATTCAAAGTATCGCCAGACTTGAGAAATTACCGATATGTCTAAATACGCTACAGGAAAATGGGCGTATGGAATATCTGACCGTTCTGGCTTCAGGTATAGATTGCGTGATATGCGCAAAGAATGGAACGGTCTTTTAGTAGGCAAGGATGAGTGGGAAGCAAAGCAACCACAACTTGAGCCACTACGGGCGAGGCCAGACCCGCAAGCATTAAAAGACCCAAGACCAGAACACGATATAAGTTCTATGAACAATATTCAGTGGGGCTGGAATCCTGTAGGTTATACAGGTGATAAATATGGCTTCACAGGAAACAATTTAGTTGCCAATGCTTATGTTGGAATTGTCACAACTTCTGTTACTCAAGGTATTGACACTTCTGTTTCTGCTGTAGGAACTTCAGCTTCTGGCGCGGTTGGGGCCGCTACAAACGGAAGTGTAACAGTATCTCCTGCAGGTATTAATGGCACAGGGCAAGCAGGTTCTGTATCTGTAACTGTAAATACTAATTTTGCTTCGCCTTCTGGTGTTTTGGGTACGGGTTATCCCGGCTCTACAACAGTTACTACAAACATATTTGCGGTGACAGTAGCCAGCGGAACGAATCCATATGGTACAGGTAATAAGTTTTATTTAGACGGCGCGGTAAGCCCGACAATTAATATTGCAGAGGGTTCTACTTTTCGATTCGATCAATCTGCAAGTTCTAATAGTAGCCACCCATTGAGGTTTAGCACTACAGCTAATGGTACGCATGCAGGGGGGAGCGAATACACGACAGGCGTAACAACATCAGGAACTGCGGGACAGGCTGGTGCATATGTTCAGATAACTGTCGCAAATTCTGCACCAACTCTCTATTATTACTGCAGCAACCATAGCGGTATGGGCGGGACGGCGAACACACCATGAGGGTAAGCCAATGAATTATACAGAATTAACGTCTGCTATAAAAGAATATACAGAAAATGAAGAAACAACATTTGTTTCTTTAATACCTACGTTTATTCAACAGGCAGAACAGCGAATATTTAGAACCGTAACTATTCCTGAAGTAAGATCAAACAGCACAGGCACACTTACGCAAGGCAATCAATATTTGCAAAGACCAGATGATTTTTTAGCTGTTTTTTCTTTGGCAATTATTGACCCTACAACCGCAGCTTACACCTACTTGCTTGAAAAAGATGTTAATTTTATGCGTGAGGCGTTTCCTGTAGCTGCTACACAAGGCGTTCCAAAGTATTATGGACAGTTTGACGGTGATGCTATTGCCGCGAATACATTTGGTCATTTCATTGTAGGCCCAACACCTAACGCGACATATACTGTTGAACTGCATTACTATTTCTTGCCTAAGTCTATAGTAACCACAAACACATCATGGCTTGGTGAAAATGCTGAATCTGTTTTATTGTATGGTTCATTAGTTGAAGCATACAATTTTATGAAAGGCGAAGCTGATATTATGCAACAATATAAAGAAAGATATGAAACAGCGTTGCGTGAGCTTTCTATTATTGATGCAGCGAACAAGGGAGATAGTTACAGAAGATGAACATGCCGTTTGAAATGTCTGTTGGTAGTGTTGGGGTTAAAACTACTAACAATCGAGGCTTTACCCCTGAAGAGGTCGCGGAATTATGCGTTGATAGGTTAATGATCGTATCAAATGACGCGCCACCTGCGATTAGAGATCAAGCCTTGGCTCACAAGGAACGTATGAAGGCTGTAATCGCAGTCTACATGAAACAGGCTATCCAAAGCGATAGAACTACTGTATATAATGCAATCAGTGATGCTGGTCATAAAAAACTAGCTGAATATATAAGGAAAATGTAAATGGCATTCTCAGGAAACTTCATGTGTACCTCGTTCAAAACAGAGCTTTTAAAAGGTGTGCATAATTTTACGGCAGCATCTAACGTATTTAAATTGGCAATGTATACAAACAGTGCAAGTTTTAATGCGGCTACCACAGCTTATACTTCTAGCAACGAAGTCAGTGGAACAAATTATACCGCTAAAGGTAATGCGATAACCACAGTAACGCCTACATCTAGTGGCACTACAGCTTTTGTAGATATGGACAATGTAGTTTTTACGAATGTAACACTTACAGGAGTTCGTGGCGCATTGATTTTCAATGAGGCAGCTTCGGGTGATCCCACAGTATGTGTTCTTGATTTTGGTGGAGATAAAGCTGCAAGTGCAGGTGACTTTACAGTTGTAATGCCAACTGCGGATTCAAGCAACGCTATTATCCGTATCGCCTAATTGGGGGATAACCCATGCCACTTCCTTATTCTGGCTGGGGCCGAGGTGGTTGGGGTTCTGGCTCTTGGAATAGCCTATCTGTAGGCGTATCCGTTACAGGTGTAGCGGGTACTG
>Ga0208434_1000331_pt1 | contig 24210 bp, 25 predicted proteins | sample 13_taG_FD_184086 | JGI IMG/M metagenome (GOLD analysis project Ga0208434, IMG submission 184086) | Marine viral communities from the Subarctic Pacific Ocean - 13_ETSP_OMZ_AT15268 metaG (SPAdes) (version 2) | ecosystem: Environmental > Aquatic > Marine > Oceanic | place: Pacific Ocean | collected... | reverse complement strand
TGCGTCCGGTCATTTGTGATACTTTTGCCATGGTAAAACCTCCGTTAATGGCGTTGTTGATGATGTTAGGCTGGCCCTTGATTGTGTCTAAAATAAGGCCAGCTGGTGATTATTTTGTGGCGGTGTTTGTTCCGTGAATAGGTGCGGAAACAGTGTAGAACCTTGCCATGACGCAGGGGCTGGCAGGCTAGGCGCAGCTGCTGGCGCCGCGATTGCGTGCTTGAATGGCGTTTTGATTATTTTGACGTGTTGGACTTTCTTGCGCTTGCCGCGGTACTCATCAACAGGCTTTAAGCCGCATTGGTCTATGACCATGCCATTCATTACACATTGCACATGGCTGCCAGTCGTTATCATGTACAAGGTGTCTGGCCTTGTATGGTTCTCAACAAAGTGTTTTACGGTTTTGTCATAACCAGCGAACCAAGGGCCGCCGCCAGCTGGCACAGTGTCGTGCCACTTGATGCCGAGCCTGTCCAGCGCTGGTCCTTGGTGGTGTGTGTATGTGGCGCCTTTCCAGCGCTTACCGTAATTGCCCACGGTTGCAAAGGTGTTCCAAGCGCGGGCAAAACTGACGCCTGCGGCGACTGCCAAGGCAGTGACCCCACAATTGGGGCCACTCTTAGCGTCTGCGGGCAATTTAAAGTGTGGGTTCATGTTACTGCCTCCGGTTTAATAACTGTTATCCATTACATGCCGCACATAGGCCAATGCCTCAGCGTCCGATGCAAAAATGCGATTGCCGCCCTCTGCCATGACGTCAAAGCCGCTGTCTACGTCAATCATGCGGGTGATGCCGGATGCCTTGGCGCGATAAAAGCGGATGCAATCGGGCTCGTCACCGTACTGGATTAAGAACGTGTAGTGTTCGTCCAGTTCGTCTTGTGTGTATTCGTGCAGTTTCATGTTACTGCCTCCTGTTGTGTGCGTTTCGATAAGCACAATGTGGGCAGCGAATGGGGCGAGAATGTGGCAAGAGTAAGGTTTTTTGCCTAGATTGTTGCCTTATTCATAGAAAAGTTTACACTGGCAGATGAGGCGCTGCAGGTTGTAAGTGCTTGGATTGATTGGGATGGTACTGTGTTTGTAAGTGTCGGCACACACACTGTATACACGGGCTATCGCGCGGCAATGTAGCCGCAAGCCTATCATAGTGTGGCAAAAATGCAACACTGTGTCATAACAGCAACAGGCAGGGGGGGTCTATACAAAGGCATGCACCCCGCGCGGACGGGGCGGCGTCGATGTGTATTAAATACATGTCCACCACACACACGGAGAAAGCATGACTAAACTCACAACCTACACAACACGGCAAATCATTGCTGACTTAGCTGATGGCTTTACGATGGTAGATGCTTGTAATCGTGCTGGCGTTACTAGGCAGGCTCTGTACAAGCGTATGAAGCGCAGCGAGGAACTTGATGCTGCAGTACGCACTGCACAGCAGTATAGTGCGGAGAAGGCGCTAGAGGAGCTTGATAAGCTGTATGACGATGCCCTTAACAAGCGGAAAGACTATGACCCGCATGTACTGCGTGATTATGCCAATCATGTGCGCTGGAAGGTGCAGAAGATTATCCCTGAGCGCTTTGGCGAACAAAAGAACAAGGCTGGCGTTGAGGTGACTGACGGTGGCATACGCATTATGTGGGAAAGCTAATGGACGTTAAGATTCCGTATAAGCCTCGTGCGCTCCAAGCTGAAATGCACAACAGCCTGAAGCGCTGGAATGTCTTAGTGATGCACAGGCGCTTTGGCAAGACTGTGTTTGCGGTTAATCAGCTAATAAAGACGACACTGACTTGTCCTTTGCCAAGGCCGCGCACTGCGTTTGTTGCACCTACGTTTGCACAGGCCAAGCGTATTGCTTGGGATTATGTGAAGTTTTACGCATCTGTGATTCCTGGCGTCACGTTTAACGAGACTGAACTGCGTGCAGATTTTCCTAACGGGGGGCGGTTAATGTTGTTGTCTGCCGAAAACCCGGATGCTCTGCGTGGCATTTACTTGGATGAGTGTGTTTTCGATGAATTTGGCATGCAAAATCCAAGGGTATGGGGGGAGGTTGTACGGCCTGCGTTATCTGACAGGCAGGGGTCGGCTTGTTTTTTAGGCACGCCTGCGGGGCATAACCATTTTTTTGATTTGCTAGACACGGCGCGTGGACAGATTGCCGAAGGCTCTCAAGACTGGTATTTTAAAGTTTGTAAGGCTAGTGAAACAGGTATTGTTAGGCCTGATGAATTAGATGCTGCTAAGGCGCAGATGACGCCTGAGCAGTACGAACAGGAATACGAGTGTTCCTTTACGGCGGCTATTATCGGCGCCTACTACGGCAAGTTGTTAGGGGAAGCTGAGGAAGATGACCGCATTACTAGGGTGCCTTACGACCCTATGTATCCGGTTCATACGGCTTGGGACTTGGGTATTAATGACTCTACGGCCATTTGGTTTGCGCAAATATTCAGAGGCGGTGCGGTAAATGTTATTGATTATTACGAGAGTTCTGGCGTTGGTCTCGACCATTATGCAGATATACTCACAAAGAAAGATTATAATTATGGCGACCACCTCGCTCCTCACGACATTGAGGTCCGTGAGTTGGGTTCGGGTAAAAGCAGGCTTGAAACGGCTTACTCGCTCGGAATCAGATTCAAAGTAGTTCCTAAGATGAAGGTTGCTGATGGCATCAATGCCGCACGGATGTTACTGCCTAAATGCTACTTTGACCGCGACAAGACAGCGGAGGGGTTAGATATGCTGCGGCAGTACAGGCAGGAATGGGATGACAAAAAACGCAGCTTCAGAGACGCACCAAGACACGACTTTACAAGCCATGCAGCAGATGCGTTCCGATACCTTGCGGTCGGGCTTGAAAACAGAACAAGGATGGTCAAGCCTCCTCAACAGGTTGCGGACAACAGTTACAACCCTTTTCAACATTGATTTGAGTAAACCTTAATGGAAATAAGCAGCTTTCACTACGACACTGCGTCTATGATGATGGAATACAGCCCTTATCATGCTGACTATACAAGGGCTGACAAAAGATTGTATTTAGAGCCGCCGTTGGCAATGGGTAATTACATATTTGGTTTAGATGCTGAAGCGACTCCTTACTTATTTGCTACATGGGCATTCCCCGACTACGATGACATTGACCGATACATGGCAACGGGCAAGTTCCCGCCTAGCGCATGGCGTGGTGATGGCGATAGTCCTTGGGTTATTGATTTTATCTGTTTTGGTGGTCGCAAGGGCATAACTGAGGGCTTTAGGTCTTTAAAAGACATTTTTATTCAAATGGGTTATAGTGACTGCTATTGGTTAAGAACGGAGACTGGCAAGGTCGGTTTTCATAAGTTAAAGGAGAACTAAGATGGGTTCAGGTGGAGGCGGCGGCGGCGGTGGCGGCAGCGATAGAAATCGTGGTGTAGAGCGTGGCAGGACAGCACCTCCACCTCCTAAGCCAAAACCTGCGCCTAAGCCAAAGGCTCCGACTCCTCCTCGGCAGGAAAGAGACACGACGACGCCAAAGACTGGCGCAAAGCTAGGTGATACAGGCGGGCCAGCATCTGAAAAGATGCGCGAGGTTGGTGTTCGTTACACGCCTACGTCCAAGCCCGGTGGCGGTTTAGAGATGAAGGCCGACATTAAAAAGACCGCACCAAGCGGTGAGTTGGCTCGTACTCTTGGCCCAAGCCCTGGAGATGTGCTGGCTACTGTTGGTGATTTGCCAAGTGTAGACAGAGACACAGCAGCTGCAAATATTGCTGGCCGTCCTGACTTGAACCGTGATGTTCTTGGCGACCTTGCAACCCGCGCTAGGGCTGGGCAGTTGCCGGACACGCCAGTTGGCAGCGTAAACCTATTAAATACAATCGGCGCAAAGTCGGCCATGAATATCCTGACAAAGATTGCTAAGGATGAGCCTGTTATTAAGGATGGCAAGATTACTTACAGCACAGAGATTGTTAAGGATGAGCGTGGTGGCGTCGCTGGTATTATTGAGCCGGGGCTTGTCGAAGGCAGTAAGGTTTATACGGGGCGTCCCGACCTTGACCCGTTTAAAGACGCGCCAGAACGCGATGAGCCAGAGCCTCAGCCTCAGCCGGATGAGCCAGTGATTGAAGATGAGGCAGCGGGAACACTGCTTGCGCCGACTAAGAAACGCGCTAGGGCTACTCGTTCTAAGCGCTTTGCTGGTGAAACCCTGCTGGAAGGCGGGGGAGTCCTATACAAGTAAGGTTGGTAACATGGCAGTACAGCAAGAATCCCGGAGAGAAGCAGGTATACAGGCAGTTAAAACTGCTCAAGAAGATGTCATGGGCAGAACCATGGATGCCTTATTTACTGTTGAGTCGGCTAGAGGAAAACTGCAAGGCCAAGAAGAATACGGCAATACAAGTGGTAAGTACCATATTACAGACGAAACGCGGAGCATGTTTAAGATTGATGCCTCGTTGCCGGAACAAGAACAGGCCAGACAAGTTGTTATGGGTTTCATAGGTTTTATGAAAAACGGAAACAAAGACTTGGGCATTCCCGGCATAAACTTTGACGCACTTACTGCTGATGAGCAAGTTGCTAGTTTGTCGTATGTATACAATGCAGGTCACAATCAACCAAATTTTCGCAAGGCATTGGGCCATCTAGCCCGCGCTCGTTCTGGTAAAACTGACTACGACACAGCCAAATTAGCCAAAATTGCTGCTGGATTTATGGATGTTTATAAAGCAGGCGGCGCTGCGTCTCTTGGCCTAATAAGGCGGCGGCTATCAGAACAAAATGTCTTTATTAATGGTGGTAAAATAAACCTTGATTTGGATGTGAACCGCCTTGATGGAGTCAAAACTATAAGGGCTAATATGCAATCTGCACTATCCGGCCTAAATAATTTTGAGTCATATATGAAGCTGCGAGATATGACGCTGCCAGCGCCAAGCCCAATAAGGAGAGTGATATGAGTTTTCTAACCCCCAAAATGCCGACACCACCCCCAGCCCCACCTCCACCGCCAGAGCCTAACATGGGCAAAGCAAAAGCATTGGCTGAAGAAGCGATGACAGGCGAAATGAAGCGCCGTAAGGGTCGTGGCTCCACTATTGTGGCTGGTGCGCTAGGTGATACAGCAACACCTACAACCAAAACACCAACACTATTGGGGTAAGTCATGGATAAAGCAGTCAGCATAGCAAAGCGGTTTGACTATATTAAAAGCCGCCGCGATAACTGGGACACACACTATCAGGAACTTGCGGACTACATGCTTCCGCGCAAGGCTGATATTGTGAAGAAGCGGTCCCGCGGTGAAAAGCGCATGGAACTTATCTATGATGGTACAGCGCTACAGTCTATCGACCTGATGGCTGCTTTCCTTCATGGCATGCTGACTAGCGGTGCAGCGCCTTGGTTCCATTTGGACATCAAAGATACAGACATTAATCGTGACGATGATGTGCGCGAATGGCTGCAAGACACATCAATGCGCATGATGCGGGCGTTTAATCAGTCAAACTTTGAGACTGAGGTACATGAGACCTACGTTGACTTGGTTGTATTCGGTACATCCTGCATGTTTATTGAAATGGACAAAGGTGACCTACGGTTTAGCACACGCCACATTTCTGAGTTCTACGCCCAAGAAGACCAGTTTGGCATGGTGAACACCGTATTCCGTATGTACAGAATGACTGCGGAGCAAGCTGTAGAGCGCTTTGGCATTGAGAATGTCAGCGACTTCATTAAGAAAAAGGTTGAAAAGAATCCTGATGAGGAAGTCGAAATACTGCATGCGGTTATGCCTCGCACAGAGCGCGATGTAACAAAGGGTAACAACAAGAACATGCCATTTATGTCTGCGTATCTTTGCATGCAGACTAAGATGATTATGTCAGAGGGTGGTTTTGAGGAACTTCCTTACGTCGTGCCGCGCTTTTTGAAAGCAACTGGTGAGGTTATGGGTCGTTCACCAGCTATGACTGCGCTGCCTGATGTTAAGATGCTGAATTTGATGTCTAAGACAATTATTCAGGCTGCACAAAAGCAGATTGACCCGCCTCTGCTTGTGCCTGATGACGGTTTCTTGTTACCTATTCGTACACAACCGGGGGGTCTTAACTTTTTTCGTGCAGGCTCACGAGACACCATCACACCATTGCAGACTGGTGCCAACATTCCTATTGGCTTAAATATGGAAGAACAGCGGCGGGCTGCAATTCGTCAAGCATTTTACGTTGACCAGATTTTGTTCTCAGGCCAGCCGGGGATGACAGCTACAGAGGTTGTCCAGCGTCAAGAAGAACGTATGCGCGTTATCGGCCCTGTTCTTGGCAGGCTAATGAATGAAATGCTGCGCCCTATGATTGACCGTGTATTCTCGCTGATGCTGCGTGATGGCATGCTGGCAGAACCACCAGAGATTTTGCAAGGCCGTGACATAGACATTGAATATGTGTCACCGCTGGCAAAGGCACAGAAGTCTAATAGCCTTAACAACACGATGCGTGCGCTTGAGATATTGCTTCCGCTTGCACAGTCGCTGCCAGTGGGAGACCATATTGACCCAGATGGCTTAGTTGAGCATGTTACTGATGCGCTTGGTGTTCCTAAGACTACACTCCGCTCTAGCCGTGAGGTAGCAGAGACACGCAAGCAACGCGCTGAACAAGAGGCCATGATGATGCAGAGGCAGCAAGAACAGGAAGATGTGTACACTACAGCGCAAGCTGCACAGGCTGTTAGGATGGTTCAAGAATGAAAGAAATAGAACAGCTGCGAGATATGTATAAGAAGACCTTTGACTCCAATGCGGGACTCAAAGTGCTAAAAGACCTTGAGGCACGCTGCAACTGGCGTGGTTCAAGCTATGTGGCAGGCGATGCTAATGCCACGGCTTTTGAAGAAGGAAAACGTGCTGTTATCCTTCATATACACAACATGATGACAGAGGAGAAGTAATGTCTGAAGAAGCAATCGAACAGGTAGCCCAGCCAGAGGCCGCACCGCTGGAAACCCCAGCAGAGGTGGCACAAGGCGGGTCTGGTCACGATTTTCTGAACATGATTCCAGAGGAACTGCGTGACCACCCAAGCCTAAACCCTATTCGTGATGTAGGTAACTTAGCGAGGTCTTATGTAAACGCACAAAGGCTAATCGGAGCAGATAAACTACCGATGCCTATGAACCCAACGGATGAAGACTTAGACAACATTTATGGGAGACTAGGAAGGCCAGAGACACCGGAAGGCTATGAAGTTACAGCTGACGGCAATATAGTTACAGAAGAAATTGCCAATGATTTCAAAGGTGTAGCACATCAACTAAGGCTGACACCGGACCAGGCGTCCGGTATCTTGGAATACTACAAGTCAATGTCTGAGGGGAGTGTGGCAAAAATGCAACACTCTGAGCAGGAGTATCAGCAACAGGTGCAGACCGAACTCAAGCAAGAGTGGGGCGAGGCATACGAAAGCAAGATACAATCGGCGGCAAATGCTTTTCAGGAATTTGCGTCACCAGAGGTGTTAGAAATGCAGCTTGCTGACGGCACTAAGGTAGGCAATCACCCTGATTTTATTAAGGCATTTGCAAACATTGCGTCCTTCAGGCATAGTGTAACCAGTGAAGATACAGTGTCTGACTCAACACAGGCTGGGTTTATGTCGAAAAATGCCGCACAAGCGGAGATAAATTCGATTATGACTTCTCCGGTGTACACAGATTCAAAGAATGTTGTGGGTCGCCAGCAAGCGATAGACAGGGTTCAAGAACTAATGACGTACATCCATGGATGATGTTGAGATTAGGCTAGAATGTTTACGAGTTGCGTTAGAGTATGGCACACAACGTGACGTAGTAAATCCAGACTCACTTGCAGACAGGTACTACAAGTGGGTCATGCAGGGTAGCGGGGAAACTCGTCCTGTTGGCAGTCGGGAAGACGACAGCCCCAAAAGGGCTAATAAAGCTAGGGGTGTCCGCAAGGGTAGCACACCGCAATTAGTGTAAATGTAACCGTGAAGCAAAGGAGGACATTATGTCCACACAAGTAACCACGGCATTTGTACAACAGTATTCTGCTAACGTGCAGATGCTATCACAGCAGATGGGTTCTCGTCTGCGTGATGCGGTGCGTATTGAGAATGTTGTTGGCAAAAATGCCTTTATCGACCAAATTGGCGTAGCAACTGCGCAAGTTCGGTCATCTCGTCATGCCAACACTCCACAGATTGACACGCCACACTCACGGCGCCGTCTGACTCTGGCTGACTACGAGTATGCAGACCTTATTGACGACCAAGATAAGATTCGCATGCTCATCGACCCGACATCATCCTACGCACAAGCCGCAGCAGCAGCTATGGGCCGTTCAATGGATGACGTTATTATCGCTGCTGCCCTTGGCACAGCGGCAACTGGCGAAACTGGTTCAGGCACACAGGCTTTGACCAACACCATCGCTAACGGCAACACTAACCTGACTCTCGCAAAACTGCGTGAGGCCAAGTTTACCTTGGATTCAGGTGACGTTGACCCGTCAATCCCACGTTACATTGCTGTTGGACCAAGCCAGATTCAGTCTCTGCTTGCTGACACAAACGTAACGTCGAGCGACTTCAACAGTGTTAAGGCTCTTGTACAGGGTGAACTGGATACCTTCATGGGCTTCAAGTTCATCATGTCAAATCGCCTGACCACAAGCGATGGCTCTGAGACAGATGATATTCGTAACTGCTTTGCTTGGGCAGAAGACGGACTGACACTTGGCCTTGGTAAAGACGTATCAGCACGCATTGATGAGCGGGCAGACAAGAGTTACGCAACTCAAGTCTACTACTGCATGTCACTGGGCGCCGTGCGTATGGAAGAAGCCAAAGTCGTACAAATCGACTGTGACGAGTCTCCAGACTAAGTATAGCGGGGGCGGGCAACCGCCCCCTCTTTCTTTGAGGGCCATATGTGAAGCAGAACAACGATTTTAGGTATGACCTAGAGGTAGGCCAGCTATATGAAAAATGGCTAGGCGATTTATTAGAAAGTAAGACGATAGAAGTTAAACGCGACTTCATGGCTTCACAGACAGGTAATGTGTTTGTGGAGTTTTTTTGTAGGGAAAAGCCATCCGGTATCAGCACTACACAAGCAGCGTTTTGGGCGTTTATACTTGCAGACAAAACTGTGGTATTATTGCCAACAGACAGATTAAAGACCTTGGCAAGAGAAGCCCACAAGGCGGGTAAGATAGTCAAGGGTGGTGACTCAGGCGCAAGCAAAGGCGTATTAGTTAGTGTAGAGAGGTTGGTAAGACAATGCCTTCAGTAGTGGATATTTGTAACGAGGCGATGGACCTACTGGGCGCGGCAACCATTACCTCGCTAACAGAAAACTCAAAAGAAGCTCGGTTGTGCAATCGTCGCTTTGAAACGGTACGCGACTCTGTGTTGCGCTCACACCCATGGAATGTAGCGATTACACGCGCATCATTAGCGCAAGACAGCGTAGGGCCAGCATTTGGTTTTACATATCAGTATACATTGCCAACTGACCCGTACTGCTTGCGGTTGCTTGCATTTTGGAACAGCAACGTCAACAACGAGGTCGCTGCCTACGATAGCCAGGTCATGTACAAGGTTGAGGGCCGCAAGATTCTGAGCAATGAGGACACATGCAACATCGTGTATGTTGGACGCATAGAAGACACAGAGTCATACGACTCAATGCTTTCCAGCACGATTGCCAGCGCACTGGCAGCTGAAACTGCATATGCAGTAACAGGAAGTTCAAACATTGCGCAGCTTATGGAGCAGCGGTATCAAAACAAACTACGCGAGGCACGTTCTGCCGATGCTACAGAGGGCATGCCAGACAGAATAATGGCTGACGACTTTATCAACGTAAGGTTCTAAGATGGCGCGGGTATCCACTATTGTCACCAACTTTCAGTCTGGCGAGTTATCACCACGACTTGAGGGCAGGATTGATTTGCAGAAGTACGCCAATGGCGTACAGCAGCTGACAAATATGCTGGTGTTCCCGCAGGGCGGGGCAACACGCAGACCCGGCACATACTATGCTGGCTCGTCAAAGAGTAACGGCAAGGTGCGATTGATACCGTTTGAGTTCAGCGATGAACAAGCATACGTCATTGAACTAGGCGCAAACTACATGCGTTTTTACACAGATGGCGGGTTGCTTGTTTCTGGCGGTTCCGCTGTCGAGGTGGCTACACCTTATTCAGTCACAGAGATATTTGAATTAAACTACACGCAGTCTGCTGATGTTATTTTCTTTGCTCACAAGAACCATGAGCCAGCAAAGCTAACACGCACAACTGCAACCAGCTTTACATTTAGCGACATCACATTCACTGATGGGCCGTATCTCGACGAGAACATAACAGACACTACGTTGTACGCCTCTGCTGACACAGGCACTGTAACGATTACGGCGTCTGCTGATTTGTTTACCAGCGCAGATGTTGGGCGTCTTATTAGATTCCGCGAAGTGCTTGAGGTTACTTACGACGAGTGGGCTGCTAGTACAAGCTATGCCAACAACGAATTTGTGCGATATAACGGGCATGTTTATAAGCAGGTGACAGGTTCTACTCAAACATCTGGCAACACCCCGCCTGTTCACACTAGCGGCACAGAGACCTACGGTGACATTGATTGGGAATACCGCCACGATGACACTGGCTATGCCAAAATCACTGTGTTCACGAGCGCAACCGTAGTTACGGCTGTAGTCCAAGAGGATGACGGCGGTATATCCGTGTTGCCGCACAATGTGATTGGGTCTTCAAATGCCACAAAGAAATGGTCGTTAGGGGCGTTTGGGGGCGACCAAGGCTTTCCAAGGGCCGTTGCGTTCTACGAGGAGCGTTTGTACTACGCAGGCACCACAGGCCAGCCACAGACCATCTTTGGGTCCGTGACGGCAGACTTTGAGAACCACACTCCCGGCACAGAGGATGACAAAGCAATTAACGTGACGATTGCGTCCGACCAAGTAAACGTCATTAAGCACATGATTCAGGGCCGTTTCCTGCAAATCCTGACAAGCAGCGCAGAGTTTACGTTGTCAGGCGGCACTGGCACACAGCCTGTTACACCTACGAATGTGAACGTACTGCGCGAAACTACGTTTGGCGCGTCTAATGTACGTCCTGTGCGTGCTGGTTCTAGCACAATCATGGTGCAGAAGGGCCAGACAAAGGTTAAAGAAATTACATTTAACTTGGATGTTGATGGCCTGACCGGGCGTGACTTAACTGTGTTGGCCGAACACCTAGCCCGCGTGGGCTTGGATGATATGACATGGCAGCAAGAGCCGGAACTTGTACTTTGGTTTGTGCGTTCAGATGGCGAATTGCTTGGACTCAGCTACGACCCACAGAACAACACAATCGCGTGGCACGAGCATACGCTGGGCGGCACAGGCGTTGTTGAAAGTATTGCGTCAATACCGTCAGGCTCCGAAGACCAAGTGTATCTGTCAGTCAAACGCACTATTAATAGCGTTGAGACACGGCATATTGTGTACATGAAGCCAATATACTTTGGCGCCGATGTGACTGATGCGTTCTATGTAGATAGTGGGCTGACATACAGCGGTTCAGCTACAACCACTATCAGCGGCCTGGACCACCTTGAGGGTGAGACTGTACAGATATTGGCAGACGGTGCAGCACATGCAGACAAGACCGTTAGTAGCGGCAGCATTACATTGGACAGGAGTTCGACAAAGGTTCATGTGGGCTACTCATACAATTCGGTGGTTGAAACCTTGCGTATGGAAGCTGGTGCTGATGACGGTGTATCACAGGGCAAAATTAAGCGTATCCATGGCGTGACCGTGCGTTTCCTTGATAGCGTGGGCGCAGAGGTTGGCCCAGATGCAAACAATCTGGATAGAATACCTTTCCGCGACAGTAGCATGGCGATGGATGAAGCCGTGCCTATGTTTGACGGTGACAAAGAAATCTTCTTCCCATCGGGGTATGACAATGATGCAAGGGTATTAGTGCGGCAGACACAGCCGCTGCCGATGACAATCCTTGCGATTATGCGGAGGTCCAACACATTCGATGCTTAACGTAGAAGTATTCAACAGAAAAGATGTAGACGAGATTGACTTGGGATACGGTTTTTCTTCTACAGAAAAGGACTCATTTAAAAGCCACAACAATGTAGTGGGACTCACCGCCCGCAAAGATAAAGACATAGTTGTTATGGGTGGGGTGCATGTTTTGTGGCAGGGCGTAGGTGAGGGCTGGATTATGGTATCTAAGAATGCCCATAAGATGCCTGTCACGGTTGCTAGATATGCTGATGAGTTCTTTGATGTTATTATGGATGAAGCAAATCTACAGCGAGTGCAAGCAAGTGTGCATTCGGAGGATGCCCAAGCTATACGTTTTGCACGCTGGCTAGGCTTTGAGAACGAAGGTTTGATGAAAAAGTATGGTCCTGATGGCAAGGATTACTACAGAATGGCGAGGGTAATTTAATGGCTGGTGAAATAGCTGCGGGCGCAACCGTACTACAGGGCGTTGTTGGTTATAAAGCCAACAGAAGCGCTGCAAAATATGCGCAGCAGGTCGCCGCAAGAGACGCACAAATTGCAGAGAATGAGTCATTACTTCTTGCAAGGGCTAAACGGGATGAAGAATCTCGCGCTAGACGCCGCGGCGAATACACAAAAGGGGCAGCGCAAGTTGCGATTGCCAAGTCTGGTGTTCAGGTTACTGGCTCATCTTTGAATGCACTGGCTGAAGTTTACTTTGGAGTTGAAGACGCAGCGGCACGCATTCAGTATGCAAGCAGTATTGAACAAGCGGCAAAAGAGGCAGAGGTAGAGTCTATAATTCTGTCAGGGCAAGCCCGTGCAGCGGGATACAAGCAAGCTGCTATAGGCTCCATTTTGGGCGCTACAACAGAAGCATATGCGGGATATGAGGAAGCGATGCGGGATATGAGGAAGCGAACTGATGCCTAAGATTCCAATGTTTGACCAAGGAAAACAGGCCGCGCTGGCTACAGGCAGGCTTGGGCCGAGATTAGCTGCGGCTAATTTAGAGGCTGCGTCCCTAGCGGGCGCCGCTAATGTTCAGAAGGCGCTTGGTGCTGTTGCAGATGTGGCTACTGCTTTTGAAAAGCGCAGGCAAGCAGAAGCTGAAGAAACATTTACTAACGACACTATAAATACATTTCAAGAGCAAGCGCTTGAATTTAATCTGCGAGACCAATCACAAAGTGTTGGCGAGTACACGACCAACTACGAAGCGTTTGTTCAGACATTTAAAGATACGTTAGACACGCCAGACATTTCTAAGTCTCGTAGCCGCCGCGCTATGGGCAGGCTAGATGCAACGGCCCAGTCTTACAAGCTAACAGGCATCAAAAAGTCTTTTGATGTGGAACAAACAAACAAAGTCACTTCTATTGAAAAAGCTGGTGATAACATCACAACACAGTATGTGTCGGATGCGCTGACCAGAGAACTTGCTATCCAAGGATATTCTGAGCAGTACGCCAGAGCAGAGCGTAACGGTTTGCAGGGAAGGGTGGCATCCGTTGAGGCCTTTACCTTTGAACTGGATAGAGAAAGGGTCACAAGTATAGCGCGTTCAGACGCAGCGACATTAGACCAGCTAGAGCAGCTTGAAGATGACATTATGGATGGCCGCGGTGACTATGCTGCATACAGCTTAGATGAGCGCAAGAAACTTGCGGCTTCTCTAAACAGCCGTATGACAGACATGGAAAATGTTGAATATCAGGAACTTAGGACTAATGGCGACGATGCTGTAGCTAGAATGTTTTTGCCGGGAGTGAGTCCGGAAGGCATCCAAGAAAGCCGCATTGAGGCGTTAGATATATCCGATAGCTTGCGTTCTGCTGGTCATATTGCAGAAGCTGAGGAGTTGTTTATTAAAACTGACGCGGCTTTTAATGCAACTATTTGGTCGTCAAGCACTGCCTTTGAAACACAGGCAGAAGCAGACCGTCAGTTGGAGATGGCCAAGAAAACATATCTTGATGACAATTTTGCACAGGCTAACCCACGGGTGGCGGCAGAGTCTATTGCAGCCTTAGAACGCGCTAACATTGCAAGAAAGAAGGCAGTGGCAGAAGACCCGGCGGCGTATGTTGCGCAGATGTATTCTAATAAATACAACAAACCACCTACACCAGCACAGATTGTCCAAATACAGCGTGACATGGGGCTGGCAGAGACTCAGATATCGCCGTTTACAAACGCACAATTCAACGAATTACAGGCGTCTATGGAAGGCGCAAGTGCGCAGGATTCTATGCAGATTATGGGCGATTTCTTTGGCGGGTTTACTGAGGGCGATTTAAGAAACTTAGCCATGCGGAATGCAATGCGCAAAGGCATGAGCGTGGCTCAGAACCTTGCAATGTCAAACCCCGGTGACGTTGCTTCAGGTCGCTTTAATCCATCTGCTATGGACCTATTGAACTCTGTGACTGTTGATGATGACCTACTTAAAAGCCAGTTAGAAAAGAAAGGCGTTGACGAGGTTGACGTTGTTGACGAGGTTGATGAGGTTCTTGAAGACTGGGAAAAAAGTGTGCTTGGCAATGCTGCATCAAACTACATGGGGCAGCAGTCTACTGGCCCGCGCATGAACAGCGTTTTCCAGATTAAACAGAGCATATATAAGCTGGCAAAGATTTATGTGACTCAAGGCAAGAGTGAGGCAGAGGCAGCTTCTGCCGCAGCCCGTATTCTGACTGAACAGTTTGTTATCAAGTCCGACTCTCGCGGAAAATCAACAATACGATTGCCTAATCAACCAGACAAAACAAATCAGGCTGTTGTAAATTTCTTAGACGAGAAGCTGTCAGAGCGCGGTTGGATTGAAAGCACCGCAATTATACCAAGCCAAGCGGGCGTTGCTGCTGGTGTTGCTGATGAAGACAGGGCCGCGCTGTTTGGCGCTGAAATCCGTGATAAGGGGATGTGGCAAACTAAAGATGACAATTCAGGCGTCATACTCGTTGATGAGAACGGTGAGCCTGTTACGAAGCGGTTTAATGAGTTTGGCGAAAGTGGCGAGTTCTTTATTGAATACAATTTTGAAGACATATTGTCTCGCTCGGAGTTTGAGCGCCGATACTTTGATGACTACATTCCGGGCGCTACACCAGAACAGCAAATTACCACGTTGTTTGCCCCAGACAGTGAAGATGCCCCGGCAACAATTTCTGATGTTGTAGAGGATATTGGCGCAGAGGGCGTAAGGTCTATGCTTCAGGAAATAGCGAAACGTGAGAGCCGATAGCAATGTTAGAGGTTTATCTTCCAGCGCAACAAACAAATCGCGCGTTAAGAGAGAACTACTTTGACTACACCAAGTCAGGCACACTAGATGTGCTTGGCACTACATTTCAACAGGTTATGTATGAAAACCCGATGAATGCAGCAATGCGGTCAACGCAGTTGTATTTCAAGGGGAATACCGGACGCAAGCTAACTAGGGATGAGTTTGCTGCTAGTGAGCATTTCAGGGACGGCATAGAGGTTGGCGATGACGGCATCTATGAGGGTGCTGCGTCGATATTGGCGTCAAGATACGATGAGCGTGAAGCACGCAAACTTGTTCTTAATCGTTCTCGCGGCGGCTTTGGCTTGGGCGCTGCGCAGATTGGCGTTGGCTTAGTGGGCAGTATGCTTGACCCACTTAACATCGCGGCATCGTTTATTCCTGTTGTTGGGCAGGCAAGATATGCAGCAGCGGTAAATCGTGTTGGGGCCACGGGCGCCAGGTTTGGCCGCGGTGCAGTAGAAGGTGCTGTTGGTGCGACTGTTGTTGAGCCACTTGTTTATGGTGCCGCCAAGTATGAGCAGGACCAAGATTACACTATTGCAAACAGCCTAATGAATGTGGCGTTTGGTACTGTGTTGGGCGGTGGATTACACGCTGCTTTCGGCAAAGTAGGTGATGCACTTAGCCGCACAACTACAGAGACGCGCCAAGCCATGCTGCGCACAGCGATTGCACAGGTTGTTGAGAACAAGCCCGTTGAAACTAATCTTCTCGTTAAGGCAGACCCCATTCTAAGGAATGACCCTGTGTTTCGCGGTGAGCAACAAGTGCCAGAGAACGCACGGGCTGTGCCGTTGATAGACACGCCTAAAAAGGGCAACAAAGTTCCTGAGAGCCTGCGCCCAGCTATGGCTAGTGCGCGTAAGCCCAAGACTTTGACGCAGTTTATACGCGGTCTTGGCGGTGTGCGTGCTGACGACCCTAATGTGGGCGATGTGCGACAGATTGTTGACAAAGACCCGACCATCATTGCTAAAAGCAGGAAGAAAGGCAACCAGCCTCGCAGCTTAGATGAGATTGGACTAGCCGCATTTGAAGCAGGTTATTTTAGAGAGCGCCCTACTGTAGAGGAGTTGCTTGAGGCATTTGACAATGACTACAAAGGTTCTCCAGTGTTCCGCGATGAGGATGTGCAGGCGCTGGCTGACAGGGACACGGCCCTTGCGCTAAAGGAAGAAGCGGAGCGCTATGGTATCGACTATAAAGGCAGGTCAGATGCTGACTTCCAAAGGATGCTTATCAACCGCCGTGAAGCATTTGAGGGCATTGATGATGTGCCGGAAGATGCGCCAGTTGGGCTGACAGAGGACGAGTTCTTTAGCCTGCGAGTTCAGCAACAAGAAGGGTTAGATGATACGCTTGATATACGAGACTTTGAAGCACGCATGGCAGAAGCTGATGCTGTTGCTGATGAGTTTGATGCCGATGAACTAGGCGTTATCGAAAGACAAAGCGAAGAACTGATAGCCGACATAAACTTTCTTATTGAACAGGGCGCTGTGCCGGATGATTTTGTTAATGACATTGCTATTTATGACGACCTTATGGCTAAAGCTAATGATGGCTACGGGCCAGCGACAAGGGCTGCGGCTAACTGCATGGTGAGGAGCGTCTAATGAAAGCCTGTATATCAGACATCAAAGCAGCCGCTCAGGCTGTTGGGCATCAGATTGATGACGAGGAAGCGACAGAGATTCTTGACCAGCTTATGTCAAGAATCGAGCGTCAAGGCACTAAAATATACTCTGAATCTCAGCTTGATGACCTTATCAACGAAGGCGTGCAGATACAAAAGCAGGCACAAATCAATGCGGCTATACAAAAACGAAACCTGCTAATAAATCGCAAGCGTGCTGCAGAGATTGCAGAGCAGATAAAAAACTATGATGGCAAGGCAGAGAGTGCGTTGCTTGATATTATTGTGGGTTCTGTAAAAAACTATGCGGGCGGGCGTATGTCTGTAGATGCACGCAGGCAGGGCATTCTTAATGACGGTGCTGGTTTATTGTTGGCCGAACTAGAAAAAGGCAAGCTGACAGAACTGTTCACTAGCGGACAGTTTGATGAAATGGTGTACAAGGAACTGTTTAACGGTTTTGGCACTTCCGGCAACAAAGAGGCGCGGCAGATTGCTGAAGCCATAGAAAAGGTGCAAAAGAACCTTCTCAACCGCAAAAACCGCAACGGCGCAAACATAGGTGAGTTGGCTAACTACGTTGTTAGACAAAGGCACGACCCAAACAAGCTGCGCGATGCTGGGTTTGACAAATGGTACGATGACATTCTGCCCTTGCTGGACCAGCAAAAGACATTTAAGGGCATACGACCCGGACAAGAAAAAGATTTTTTGCGTGAAGCGTACGACCACCTTGAGAGCGGTAACTTTCAGAAGACTTCATCTGTGTTTGGCGAGGATGGTAAAGTTGACCCAATCACAGCGTTCAAAGGCCCAGCAAACTTAGCAAAGAAACTCAGCGGTTCGCGTGTGTTGCATTTCATTGATGGTGAATCATCATACAAATATGCTAATGCGTACTCAGGAAAGAGCCTTGCTACGTCTGTGTTAGATGGCATTTCTAATGACGCAGAATCCATTGCGCTAATGGAGGTGTTCGGCACTAACCCAGAGGCCATGTTGAACCGAATCATGGATTCCTTGGATGACCTTACACCTACTGGCAAGCGTAGAATAGAAAACGGGCTAAAAGAGGTGGACGGCACGACACGGGCTGTGTTTGGGCAGCAAAAGAAATTAATGGGTTTGGACTTAACAGCCACGGCTGCGTCAGTCAGAGCCATACAAAATATGTCAAAGCTGGGGTTCGCCACCATATCGTCATTCTCTGACGTTGCGTCCAAGGCATCGCTTTTGCAGCGCGAAACTGGGCGAGGCTTCTTCAACGCATACAGTGAGTCAATACTTGATGTGATGCGTGCTTTTTCTGACCCGCAGAAAAAAGAATTTGCATATCACCTCGGCACTGGCGTTGATGCTTTCATGGGCAGCATTCATTCTAGGTTTGGCGCTGATGACCAGCTACCTGGCTTGATGACCAAAGCACAGCAAACATACTTCAAGCTAAACGGAATGCAGTTTTGGAACTCCGCACAAAAAGATGGTGTAGCAAAGATACTCGCATCTGACTTGGCACAAAGTGTCACCAAGAACTTTGATGATTTGCCTGTAGAAACCCGCAACACATTGGCTATGTACAATATTGATGCTGATGATTTGCGCGTATTGCGTGGCGTAGACCGCAAAGGCCCGGATGGCAGAGAGTACATATTTCCTGAGATGGCGAACCAGCTTACTGGGAATCAGATTGACGGATTAATAAGCAAACGCACCGGGCGCACGGATGTTACAGAAGGCATGCGTCAACAGTTTATAGACGACTTGCGCACGCGCTTGGCTGCATATTACGCAGATAGCGCTGATGCTGCTGTGCCTACACCGGGCGCTAGAGAGCGTGCAATTATGAACCAAGGCACTAAGCGCGGCACGCCATTAGGTGAGGCCATCCGTATGGTTGCCCAATTTAAATCATTCCCAATTACGTTCGTAACAAAGGGTTTGCAGCGCCAATACTACGGAAAGAAAGCAGCAGGCAAATCTGGTTATGTTGGCATTGCACAAATGATGCTTGGAACTACTGTCATGGGGTTCATTGCTAATGCGACTAAGGACATACTCAAAGGCCGTGAGCCACGCGAAGTGTTTAGCAAAAGAAACGGGTTGCGTGGAAAGACATTTGTAGAGGCCTTTGTTGCTGGTGGTGGGGCTGGTATCTATGGTGACTTTTTGTTTGGTGAATACAATAGATATGGGCAGTCATTTACGCAGTCTATTGCTGGGCCAACATTTGGCATGATTGATGACGCAGCGCGTATCTATGGTTCTATGATGAGTGGCGATTTTGACAAGGCTGGCGAGAAAGCTGTGCAAACTGCATTTAGAACTGTCCCCGGCGCCAATTTATTCTATGCTAAGGCAGCTATAGATTATTTGTTTTTGTACGGCATATCAGAAGCCATGAGTCCCGGATATATGAAAAGACTTGAGAAGCGAATGGAGCGAGACCAAGGCTCTGAATTTTTCTTACCGCCATCTAGGAATGCCGTACAGTTTTAATCGTGCGCGTTTTGCTGTATAAAGGGTTAAGGAGTACAACATGACTGTAAGCAGCACCAATACCAAGAATAGCTACTCAGGCAACGGCAGCACGACTGCGTTTGCTTACACCTTCAAGGTGTTTGACGAGGATGACCTTACAGTTATCTTGCGTACTGACGCGACTGGCACGGAGACTGTGCAAGCAATCACAACGAACTACACTGTATCGGGTGTGGGCGACGCGGGTGGCGGCAACGTAACCTTTGTCACGGCGCCTGCATCTGGCGTCACTGTTGTGATACGGCGTGCTGCGGCCCTTACGCAAACGACAGACTACACTCCTAACGACCCTTTCCCGGCCTCCGAACATGAGAACGCGCTGGACAAGCTGACATTCTTTGCGCAACAGCAGCAAGAAGAACTGGACCGTTCTATCAAACTGTCACGCACAAACACTATGACATCGACAGAGTTTACTGTTGGTTCATCAGACCGGGCCAACAAAATTCTTGGTTTTGACGGCACAGGCGAACTGTCAGTCACCCAGGAACTGGGCGTATTCCGTGGAAACTGGTCAAGCGGAACATCTTTTGCTGTCCGTGACTTAATTAAGGACACGACTAACAACAACATCTATATCTGTCAGGTAGCCCACACATCGTCTGGTTCCCTGCCTATCAGCACCAACACAGACTCATCTAAATGGGAACTGATTGTAGATGCGGCCACAGCAACGTCATCAGCAACAGCGGCAGCAGCCAGCGAGGCGGCGGCTGCTACAAGCGAAACCAACGCAGCCACCAGTGAAACAAACGCAGCAACCAGCGCAACAAACGCAGCGGCAAGCGAAGCCAGCGTAGCGGCAGACGCGTCAGCAGCGGCTGCATCAGCGACAGCAGCATCTGCATCAGAGACAGCGGCAGCAGCCTCAGAGACCGCAGCAGCGGCATCTGAAACAGCAGCGGCAGCATCAGAAACAGCAGCTGCTTCATCAGCTTCATCGGCCTCCACATCAGCCTCTACAGCTACAACAAAAGCGGCAGAAGCGGCTACATCTGCCACTAATGCGGCGACAAGCGAAACCAATGCCGCTTCATCGGCATCGGCAGCAGCTACAAGCGCGGCCAATGCGTCCTCATCAGAAACTAACGCAGCGACAAGTGCTTCATCTGCTTCAACAAGCGCGTCAAATGCAGCAACGAGCGAAACTAACGCTGCGACAAGCGCTGCAAATGCTGCAACTTCTGAAACAAATGCGGCGACTAGCGAAACCAATGCTGCGGCATCTGCCACATCTGCATCGTCAAGCGCATCAACAGCCACGACTAAAGCTGCGGAAGCTGCGACATCAGCCAGCAACGCTGCTACTAGCGAGACAAACGCTGCCACATCAGAGACCAATGCGGCGACTAGCGAAACCAATGCAGCGACCAGCGCCACATCAGCATCAACAGCACAGACCGCAGCTGAGACTGCCCAGACAGCGGCAGAAGCTGCAAAAACAGCGGCAGAGCTTGCTGCTGACAACTTTGACGACACTTACCTTGGCGCAAAATCTAGTGACCCAACGGTAGACAATGACGGCGATGCCTTAACCGCTGGTGATTTGTATTTTAATACAACCAGTGACCAGCTTAAATACTACACAGGCTCTGCGTGGGTAGCTATTGCCCCAGGTATTGCAAATGTGTCAGAGGACAGCAGCCCCCAGCTTGGTGGTGACTTACAAAGCAACGGCAACGATATTGTCTTTGCTGACAATGATAAGGCTATCTTTGGTGCTTCTTCAGATTTACAGCTGTACCACGATGGTGCAAACAGCTACATTCAAGACACAGGCACAGGCGACTTAATCATTACAAGTGGCGTTCACCGTGTTCGCACAGACCAGTTTCAGTTAAATAACGCAGCTAATAACGCGGCGCTTATCACTGCTGCAAATGGTGGCGCAGCTAAATTATTTTATAACGGGACAAATAAAGTAGAAACCACCTCATCTGGCGTTTCTGTAACTGGCGATGTTTTGCCAGAGGCTAATGCTACCCGCAGCCTTGGTAGTAACTCATTACGGTATTCAAATCTTTATGCAGAAAGCGCCCGTGCAAGATATTTTTACAATCCTGATGACACAAACACTTACATAGAGTTTCCAGAAAACGACAGCATAAAGTTTTTTACCAACGGTGGACAAAAAGCAGTCATCCAAAGCGATGGGAAATTCAGACTTAATGCCACTGCAAATCAGGTTACGGGTTATGAATTATTCACTTGTAACGGTTCTGCTGGTTTCAAGAGTGACCAAACCAATGTTGTTGGAATGTGGCAAACATCTTCATCAGGCCACTTCATACAATTCTTTGGCGGCTCAGGTGCTGCTGGTTGTGGCAATATTGGTTTTATAAACAACAACAACCTTATGATATCAAACGATGCCGACAACTCAGGTTTGCAGTTTGGTTCTGGCTCAATAACACCAGCCTATGATGGAGCGGGTCAGGATAATTCTGTAGACCTTGGAAGCAGTAGCACTCGTTTCCAAAACGGTTGGTTTGCCAATGTAATTTACAGTCATTATCTTAGAGGTCACAACGACACTGATACTGGCATTGACATCGGTGACAATGGCAGCACAGCGAATACAATTACATTTATCACTGGCGGCAGTGAAAAGCTCCGCATCCTGTCTGATGGTCGTATAGTCAAAAATCGGACAACCGCAATCGCAGGTGCGGATATTACACACGAATACAATTCAAATAATGGTCCGGGGCTTTTAATCCATAGCACTGACACAAGTGGAAACGCTCACGACCAAGTTCATTTTAGACGGAACAATTCAAAAGTTGGTTCAATAAGCACTACTGGTTCTGGCACAACGTACAACACCACCTCAGACATTCGCCTAAAGACTGACATTGAGCCTATTGACCACGCTACAGATATGCTGATGGCTATGAACCCTGTATCGCACAGGTGGAAGGCAGACCCTGACGCTGATGCGGTGGTTGGCTTTATCGCACAGGAAATGCAAGAGATTGTGCCAGAGGCTGTAAGCACTGGCGATGATGACGATGCGATGATGAGTATGGATTACGGACGCATCACACCGGTAATTGTTGCGGCGTTGCAAGATGCTCACAGGAAAATCGAACAACTAGAACAGCGCATAGCTGAGATGGAGGCTAAGTAATGGCTAACTTTATTGGCCCAACTACTTGGGCATTAAGCGGGGCTGTTGTAAAAAAACAATCAGCGCACATGGGTACAAATACTGGAGTTTCTTTCAACGGACAAAACTACACAGACAGCGGCTTGAGTATGACTTACACACCAACAGCTAGTGGCAATGTTTTGTTTATCTGGGCAGTGCATAACTATAACAACAAAGCAAACTCAGGTTCAGATTGTACTTGGTACACAAGACTACACGCCAGTGTTGGCGGTGAACTTGACGATGTACATCACCGTGGTGACAACCTTGGAAAGCTAGGCGACACGATTCACTTCCCAACATCTCATGTCCAATTCTACGCCTATACAACAACAGGGACATCAGCAATTACGTTTAAAACTCAGGTGAAAACAATCGCTACAAGCAACACGCTCTTTATCCGACACAACTCTGGCAAGATGCTTATTTTGGAGGTTGCGGCATGATTGATTTAGATGATGCAATACGAGCTTTATCACCATCAACTCAATATAGGATGGTAGGTGAGCCAATTAATGAAACAGAGTTTAATGAGAATTTCGCAGTTGTCACAGGAGTTGACGAAGAAGACAGTGCAATACTCAGCACCGACCCTCAAAACTTCCCGTTCACTTGGTTACAACTCAAAGCCAAGTATGACGAACTGGTATCAGCAGAGCCACTTAGGCTGCTGCGAAAAGAACGTGATTCTCGCATTGCTGAAACAGACTATTGGGCTTTGTCTGACACGACAGAGATGACATCTGAACAAACCACATATCGTCAAGCTCTAAGAGACATCACCAACTCATATCAATCGCTGGACGATGTTGTCTGGCCCACAAAGCCGTAGGAGTAGAAAATGGCTAACAGTTACACTTGGGACTTCCCAGCACTTGATGTTTGTAATGAGGCCCAAAACGGACACTCTGATTGCATCAAAACAATTCATTGGCGTTTGACTGCTGTATCTGACAGCGAGACAAATGCTGAAGGTGAAGCCCTAAACGTGGCAGCCTACGGCACTGCTGCTGTGGTCACGCCAGACGAGGGTGACAGTGACTACGTTGCTTTTGACAGCATCACAAAGGACTGGTGCAAGGCCAAGACGCTTGAGGCTTTGGAAAAGACCGAAGCTGAAATGCAGACAATGCTTGATGAGCAGATGGCTGCACTTGCCAACCCGCCAATGCGTCAAGCTGTTCCGGCTGGCTGGTAGCCGTTTCTATCTTTGAAGGAGATTATACATGACACGCGCTAGAAATCTGGCTGATCTGTTAGATGCTAACGGTGATGTCAAAGTAGGAAACCTAGACAACGTCACTACAAGTGACGCAACTACGTCTGCGTCAGGTCTGATGTCTGCCGCAGACAAAACAAAAATTGATGGCATCGAAGCCTCAGCTACTGCCGATCAAACAAATTCTGAAATAAGGACGGCAGTTGAAGCGGCAACAGATAGCCATGTATTTACAGACGCCGATCACACCAAACTCAATGGCATCGAAGCCTCAGCTACTGCCGACCAAACTGACGCTGAGA
>Ga0208434_1000330_pt1 | contig 24239 bp, 20 predicted proteins | sample 13_taG_FD_184086 | JGI IMG/M metagenome (GOLD analysis project Ga0208434, IMG submission 184086) | Marine viral communities from the Subarctic Pacific Ocean - 13_ETSP_OMZ_AT15268 metaG (SPAdes) (version 2) | ecosystem: Environmental > Aquatic > Marine > Oceanic | place: Pacific Ocean | collected... | reverse complement strand
GAGCGGAGTCCACAACAGCCTCGGCTGCGCGAATCAATCCACGTCGCGCATATCGATCTCGAACGATCTTGGAGTGTTCCTCCCAGTGTTGAAAGTTCTGAGCAGCGCCGCGAATGGCCATGAGACCCTCCGGCCCACCCACTCGGTCTAGCTCATCCTGGTCGTGCAGGTATTCCATCACGCTCACATCCTCCACATCCACACCCTTGTCGTGCAGATCATAGATCACAGTCAGGAGTTTGGAACATGCAGCATTGTGGAACATCTCCGGGATTAGGCCCTCGCCTTTCGCGCGATTGATATACGCATCGGAGTGGCGGAGCAGGACGGACAGCACAGACTTCTCAGCATGCTCTGCCTCTGGCATTGTTTTGGTATTCGTTAAGTTCATTGATTTGTTGGTTTGTTGTTAGCCGCAAGCATTCGATTGCTCTGCTGCGATTTTTCTTTGGTCCGCGAAGGATTTAGGAGCCTCCTCTGGCGTATGATCGGGAGATGACTCCCACTTGCAAGCCTTTATCCAGCGATGAAGACCAGTGGCATACTTGCCGCCCTCCTTCGTCCAATCAGGGCATCGAACCCAGTCAAGGAGTGATTCCATCACGGTCTCGAAAGGTGGGCGATCCTTTTTGGGGATCTTGCGCCACTCCTGCTTCACCTCTTTTTTCGAGGAGCGATTGCGAGACTTGCCCGGCGATGCGTTCCAGAGAGCTTCGAGGAATTCCTCCTCAGGATCAACCTCAGGCTCTGGTGCTGGTGGTGTGTCAACTTCCCCGAACAGATCATCCACACTGTCCTCCGCAGGAGGAGCTTCATCGGACATAGTATCTTGTCCCTGTCCTTGTCCTTGTCCTTGTCCTTGCACAAAACCCGAATTTTCCGGCACGCGGTCGGCAGGTGACTGGCAGGTCGCTGGCATGTCCTCAGCGGACACCCACTTAACTGACTGATGCATAAGGATCTTGAGGCTACGCTCCAAGATACCCACATCAGCGCGAATGATTAAAGCGAGCCTACGAACCGACATTGGAGTTCCATCGCTATTCAGGAACGATCCACGGACTCCTTTGTCCATTGTGGCGGCGTGTTGGCAAAGTGCCACGAATATGCCATACGCCTGCCAGGCTTCTGCCGGCTCGAACTCAGACATCAATCCAAGGTATCCAGAGCTGTCACATCCACTGGGCATGTAGTAGTAACCCAGTCGAACACGCTTGCGGGAATCAGAGTTCTCAAACACCTCACTCCACTTGTGTATCTTATACAGTTTCATTCGTCTCCTCCTCTCCGTTCTCGATCTCCTCTCGGGCCTCAGCGATAAAGGCGGCGGCCTCCATGTTTGTCATCTCCTCATCCAGCGCGAACTCATCCTGAGTGATCAGGTCTCGAATCACGCGCTCAAAGAGGGCCATGTTTATTTCTTCTACGGTTTTCATAATTAGTTGAGTTCGAAGTCGGTTAAATATTTTAGATTAGCCGCCTCAGCATCCTGTTGCAACTCGAAGAGTGCATTGAGGTGTTGTGAGATGCATTCAGCTGCACGATCAAGCTGTTCGCGTAGCTCCTGGTTCTCTGCCTGTAGCTGCTGGCAGAGTGGGCATGGTGTCGTATTTCTATTCATTGGTTGATTCTGTTGGGATTGTGTCTCCTTTGCGGACGTTATCAACGTGCCACAACGGCTGAGTATTGCTGAAGTGCCAGCAGATCTTGCGTTGCTCTAGGTCTGACTGGTCGAAGGAGGAGACCGGGAGTACATGGTCTATTTCCCATTTACCATCACCCTTACCGTATAAGTCCCACGACATCCCTTCGGTCCACAGGGACTCCAGGTGCACTCTCCATTCTGGGCCGGTACAGCCCAGTAGGTCGAGGGTTGGCTGGTGTGAGCCTGTGCCCCGGAGGATGCCACGGAGATTGCTGCGAATATTACCAACCCGTCGAAAGGTGGGATCGTCGGCTAGGCGATTGCGCTTGTACTCCGCGGATCTCTCTTTCAGGACCTCCTTATTCTCTTGGTAGTAAGCTTTATGTTTCGCTCGCACCGCTTCACGATTAGCTGCATAGTGGGCCTTTTTATAGATGGCAATCTCCTCACTGTTGGCTTCGCTATAAGCCTTTACGCAAGCCTTACATTTGAATTGCAGTCCATCCTTGCTCGACTTATCCTTATAGAACTGGTCGACTGTCTTTGTGGTATCGCACCTCTTGCAGTGCTTTGTGTCTGTCTTCATAAATCGAAAAACCACCTGCCTTAATTCCCAGAAAGACACTTAGCGGAGCGCGGGAAAAGACAGGTGGTGAAATTTTCGATAATAGACGCTCCGCTAAAAGGTCTGGCAGGAATCTATCCGAAATGTGGCTTGAGTCAATACCTTTTCTTCATTTATTTTCAATCGAGATGACACGTATCTCACAACCGCTTGATTCACAGTAGGCCCAGCGTTTTCTCACCGACAAGAAAACTACTTGATTATCGTCCACCCAGTAGCCTGAGCGGGTGATTTTATCGAGTATGACCTTGCTAAGGTTGTCCACGTCGCATCGAGATCCCTCGTCACCTGGAGCGGAGTCCTTAAGTAGGCGGCTGAACTTCCCGGTGCGATAGTGAGCCTTTGGTCTGGGCAGGCGAAACACTAGTTCGACGTGCATCGGTCCTTCGAGTCCCCTGTCAGGGATCTCAGAGAGAGCGGAGTCGAGCGCCTTCTTCCACGCCTTCATGTCTTTACTGTCAGCATTATAAGCCATCGCCCGCCTCCCGCGCATGGCTACACGGGGACGGGCTTGAGGCTTAGGATTACCTTCGACGAAGATATCAATCATGACTTCTCGTTGTATTCACTGAGGGGGGCTTCACCAGCCCGCTCAAGTTCCTTTTGCAGGTTAGCTAATGCCCGCCATGCAGTCTTGGTGGAGTGACGAATGTTATCATCATCAATCGTGCCAGCCTCCATCGCGTGCCTGATTAGAGCCTCGAGTTCATCTCCACTCTTGGAGCGATCCCAATGCAATGGCTTACCTGGGTTGTGCTGTTCATTCCCGGCAGCGGAGCACTCAGCGAGCGCCCAGATAGCGTCCGGGAAATACTTTAGCACACCGGAGTAGACTGGAGTAGCCTTGCGCTTCGCGTGCTTGTCAGGCTCAGGCTTCGATGGGTAGCCGATTGGCTCCATGTCACCTTCCCCCATGGCGAGAGATTTGGGGTTGAGAGGCCCATATGGATCAGAGAAGTCGCTCACTTGAGACCTCCTTCCCCGTAAAGCGCCTTGATCACCTTGCCATACTCCTCGCGGAACACGGGCAGGAACTGATCCTGAGCCATCGCAACTTTCTCGGTGAACTCATCAGGCTCGACCTTAACGATCAGCTGTTGGAATGGCGGGCGCTCCGGCGAGTTCTCATCGCGCTCCGGGTTTGGGAGGAACGACATGAAGTACCATGGTAACCCAGTGATCGCCATACTCCAGTGGACCTGAGCCTTGTATGCAGTAGGAACACCACCATCGAGGAGGTAGTCGATATGCTTAGAGGCGTTGTATGGAGCTTTAATCTCTAGACCAGCGACCCAGTTACCGTCCTCGTCCGCGATCAACCCATCAGGACTGCACCCGATGATGCGATCCTCGCGAGTCACAAAGCCGACCTCCTGCACTTTGACATTCTGCACACGCTCGAAGTGAGCTCGGGCGAATGGCTCCCAGTAGTTGCCATGCTCGGTAGCATCGTTACCCTTGAAGCCTTTGCTTGCGATCTCACATTCCAAAGCGATCTCCCTAGCGTAGCCGACACGGCTCGCTGAGAGCTTGCCGGTCGAGGTGATAATCTTGCTAGCAGCAGACGCAGTAGCACATCCGAGGCGAGCGCGGAACCACTCCTCGCTGCCTTGCTCCAGGTTCTTGCGGACGATCATGATTTCACCTCCTCCTCGTTGGACTCGATACGATTGAACGGATCGATGGTCACGGTCTGAGCCTGTGTCACGTTGCGAAGCTCAGCAAACTCAGTTTTCTCAGCTGCTGACACAGCATCCATGATCTCGGGAGATAGCGTGAGCCACTTGGTGAGGCGACGGAATACAGTCTTGCAAGCCATCTGATTGTAGTGATCAACCCAAGGGCCGGAGCGTCCTGCCCGAGACTTGTTCTTGATCGCATCGATCTCAGCCTTGGACATGATCTCAGATTGGACAGCGCCATTCTTGAGGGTAACCTGTGAGTATGCTGCAATCACAGCGCCACGATCCTTGCTGATGTCGTATGTGTGCTCAGTCACCTGGCCCATGTTGTGGGTAAAGGTGTCATTTTCGCAGACAACATCAGCGTGTATCTTTACGACATCACCAGAGCGGCGAACGAGTTCCACTAATCCTTTGTAGTCTAGCACTAGTGTGCATTCGCGACCGTAGGGGATGAGGTGGGCGCGTCTCCCATCTGGCTCAAGACCCATGGCTGAGAGATCCAGCAGGCACTTGAAGAAGCTTTCCTGTGTGCAGGATTGCAGCTTGGGAGTGCGGGTAAGCGCCGTGATGGCTACCCGTGCAAAACGATCTGGGGACAGGTGGGATGGTAGGGCAGTAGCAAACTGCTGCTTCATCGCATCACTGGAGATGATGCTCTTCAGGTTCGAAACCTGAGGTGCAATCTGATTACTCATTGTCCCCACCTTTCTTGATGAATTGCTCAGCACGCCAGCACGGCACGCCCTTGTTCGCTGCCCAGTCGAGGAGCGCATCCTCTTGTGTGCTGCCCTTGCCAACTAAATCATCACCGTCCACGTGCGCGACGTGCATTCGCGCCCATACGGGGCCGGTCTTGAATTGGTAGGTTAGTATCTGGTGCTTGTCTTGCCATGCGCGTCGAGGCGAAAGGCTTTGTTCTGTTTGTATCAGTTCGTTCATTTTGTTCGTTGGTTAGAATTTCTTAAGGATGAAAATAAGTCCGGCGATCAGCATGGTGGTTGATGTCAGGACTGCGGGGTGGAATGCGATATCATGCATAGGGGCTGGTGGTTGAGGTTGCCATGTTGTGATCCTCGTCGAGCCTGACTGCTGCGTTGAACTCAGAAAGCGCGTTGTAGAGCATGCGTGATTTGTATTCATGAGCATCCTCGCACTCTGGCTCCAGATGGAGACCGTTGTCGATAAGCTCCTCCTCACAGTCGAGCAGATCCTGCGCGGCCTGAGCGAGCTCTTTGATGATTTCTTGGTCGATAATCATGGGTCTATTCTGTGATGGAGATTTCCTTCTTCGATAGCTGAAGCGTGCCAGACTCGAATCGTGGCAACACCCAATCTAGAATGGCAGCAGTCGCGCCCTTCAGGGTTGTCTCTGAGTCTGACGCAAGCATGGTCAGACGGTCCTTGATCACAGGTGAAACCTCGATCACTGTCTTTGTTGGTTTTGGTTTGTCGTTCATGACGCCGACAAACTACGGGGGAGTTTCCCCGTTGGCAACTAAAAGTTTCCTAAAAAGAAACTATTTTTTAATGGTGTGACTCTGAGTGAGTTACGGGCGGCGAGACTTGCTCATCTTTGTGGTCGTGACTGACCGCAGCAAAGATTGATAGCAGTAAAGCCACCACTGCGATCATTAATGTGATCGAGATGATGGCGACGGAGAATGCTGAGAAGTAGATGGATCGCGAAAGCTCTTGGATTTCCTTTGTCATTTGAATGACAAATTTAACCCCGGTTGCGCATTTATACCAGCTATATCTTTCCGATTGCGCTTTTATACCAGTTGACTAATCCTGGCTAGTTGCTAGGCGAGCGGCGAGGGCAGTGATGCCATCGGAGATCGTGTCTAACTTTGGTGAGACTTCCTCGGCCAGTGAGACGCGCCCCTTCAACTCTCCCATCTCATCAGTCAGGCTGATCAGTTGAGCGTTGTTGGTCTCTAGTTTAACCTCCAGCTTGTCGCCGCGCTCCTTGGTCTCGCGATGATTAGAGTGGATAATTTTCCAGAAGAGACCAATGATTCCAGCCAGCACGGTCAGTGCCGAGATGAGGAGGGTGGTTTGGCTTTCGATTGTTGCGATAATGATAGGTGTGATCATTTGATGTATCGTTGAGATGTGATGAGGTTACCCTTGCGTCGCTCAGTCTCGTCGAGGAGAATGTAGTCGAACGAGCGAACACGTTGACCCCAGTCGTTGAGACTCATGGGGTTGTCGTATTCGTCGAGCAAGGAATAGAGGGATGATTTGAATCGCTTCCAGGTTGACTTGGGGATTGTCTGGCAACCAAGGGAGGATGTGGAGTTGTATCCGCCAGAGTGCAGGTTGATAGCATGGAAGCCACAGTCCAGCTTGCTGTCCCCGTCACGGTGAACTGTGAACGGCTCGCATTGACGGAACGCCTGAGCGCCTTTGTGTGTCCCCTTGCCGAAGCGGTGGATGCCCGTTTTGAGCATAGCCATCCCCTTTCGCTTGCTAGTCTTGTTGCGCCAGCCATTCGGATCAGTGTTAGCCTGATAACGCTCGACCCCATCAGGGTGGACGATGAAGATAGCATCATCATACAAGCGTCGATCATTCTTTCCCGGAGTCCCCATGGAGTCGAGATAGTATCCTCTTATCGCGACCAACGAGACGACCGTGGAATCCACGCCATTGACAGCGATAATCTCACGCAGCTCGTCCTCGTTAAGTCGCGGGGTTCTCATTATTTCTCAATAGTGATAGGGATGCTACCTCCACCGAACTGATCCGGCAGCGGCACGTTGAAAGTAGCAGAGAAGCCCTCGACCGATCCGCATGACGCGAGACCGAACGAGAGGATGCTGAGTGCGATCAGTCTCTTCATTAGCTCTGGGATCTTCCAGCTCCTGCATCTGCAACGCCCTGGCCAATGATGTATGCGGCAATGACAGTGTTGATAGCAGTGAGCTGATCAGGGGTTAAACCAAGGTGATCACCAATGGTTGTGATAACGGCGGCGAGCACAGCGGCCCATAGTTTTCTGGATTTCAGTTTTTCAATCATGATTTCTAAAAAGTCTCCCGAAGGTTGGTGATGATAGCCTTGGATACGATCCATCCCCCCGCGCCGGTATTAACGCCGTCATTCTCAGCCCATACCGACAAGGCGTGACGGTTGTCAAGAAGGACATTCTTCGGGCCATGAGTGGTTGCCCCTGTGACACCGTTGATATACCACTCAACCGAGTTAGCCCCCCGCGAGCGAAGACGCAGCGTGTTAATATCTGTCGATGAAACATTTACGCCCGTATTAGTCTCGACAAGGGTGGAGCCATCGTGCGCGACAACAAAGACGCTGCTGTTCACGACTTTGAATCCGAATCCAGAGGTGACAAGATCTGTGGGGCTTTGATGGCTGCTGTTGAAGTTTCCTAGCTGAGATTGGAATATCGTGTTTGCGTTGTTGGTGACGATCTTAAACTTGTATGCAAGCTCGATGTCGTTGTCCCAGCGCATATTCTCGTTGTCGAACTCCGCATATGGAGCCGCATTGTTATTCTGTAGATTCTTGCAGAAGACCCATGAAGTTGCGCTTGATCCCGTGGTCAGATACAACCCGGCCTGCTTGGACTCGGTGGTGTTAGCTGACCCTCCGCTATTAGTGAACACTGCCCAGTCTCCCGCTACCGTGCTGAGATCGCTGGAGTTGAGACGGATACGCATAAGATCCTCGTAGGTAAGTGGGCGCTCCTCCTTGATGAATGAGACATTATCACGGTGACTAATGAGCCATTGGTCTGCGCTCGAGGGATTGGCTGGGAGCGTAGTGTATGAGTTGTAATTCGGGATGCAGGACATCCAAACCTTCCACTTCAGATCGCCTTGACTGTCGTAAGTCGGCAGGAATGCGGAGCGATAGAATCCATAGCCATCTCCGTTGCCGGTCGGCTTCACCGCTGCCTTGGAGTGATCCGCAAACCAGCTCGTACCGTTGTCACTATAGGCATAGTAGCAAGGAACCCCCCCCACTCCGAAATCACCGCTGCGAGGCTGATCGTCGAAGAGCAATGCATGGTATCGACCCGCGACTTTCTTTACATTCGCATGCCAAATTTTAAAGTCAGCATGATCGTAGTTGTTAAAGGTCACCCGATCCTGCCACGTGAATGAGGTTCCATCGGCTGATGTCCAACGATCCAACCCGTCCCCTCGGCTGTCAGTGCCGAACATGGTGTAGGTTCCATCCTCCTCCTGAATGATTGAGGGTGAGCCGTTACCTGTGCGGGGAACGTCAACGGATGTGGTCACTGGTGTGGTGGCAACCTTACTCTTCTTGGTCCCCTCGGTGGTGATCTCCACCATGAAATTGCCTGCGTATCCTGTTCCACCAGTAGACTGAGCGATGATGAAATAGCACGCGAGGTTCCCATTGGGGAGCATGGTAAGGTGGGTATCCGCAGCCCATCCTCCAACCGTAGCGCCGAGCGTGGTCGAGGTGACTTCGGCATAGGATACCAAGGGGTCAGCAAGATCAGGATAGTCGGGATGCTTCACCCAATCGTATCCGTTCTGCGAGAATGCAATCTCGGGATTCTCCCGTGGGGCATTCGGGAATGGAGTGTATGCCATCACATACTTATAACCCAGGAAGCCATTGGGTGGCTCGATGACATCAGGGTGTGTGACGGAGGGATTATCGTCGAAAGTTGGCAGCTCGATCAGGGGGGTGTAACCACCGAACCTGCCAGAGTTAATGGTTGATTTTTGTGCAAAAGGCAAATCTTCAGGCGGTGCTAGATCCGCGCCAGCCTTGACCTCCAAAGGAAGGGGGACTGTGAATTCGGTTTGATCTGATCCGTAGTAGGTGAGATCCGCGAGGCCAGTGACAGTCTCCCCCTCGGAAGTGGCGAGCTTTGCGCTCCAAGCGGGAATGGGTGTGGGGTTGCTCACGTTGGTGTAACCTAGTGACAACCCGTGATCCTCATCCGTCTCCGCATCTGTTACGTCGCCGTTGATGATGTCGATAATGCTCCCGATGTAATAGCTTATATCCTGACCCGAGCCATTGGCATTGATGGCGTTGGGTTCACTGTATGGTCTCTCTGAGTGCTTTAGAGTGAGCGACCCCCCGCCGGGGAAGTTGATTGTCACATCTGATGTGATGTCGGGTTCTCCAGACTTCTTGCCAATCCGCACCACTGGGAAGGACCGAGTAGACAGATCCAGCAATGTGGCGCTGGAGAGGGCTTGTGCTGCAACGGCTGCATCCTCGCTGGCTGCTGCGTTGGTCTCGCTGATCCCTGCTGCGGTCTCGCTAGCTGCCGCCGCTACTGCCGATGCTGCCGCCTCGGTAGCTGCCTCACCCACGCCAAGGTGATCAAGCTCCTCCTCAGCGGTTCGGCTAACTAGATCCCCATTCTCATCCTGACCAACCGTGGAATTGGTGGAGCTTGGAAGAGTTAAACCCGCGCTGCCTGGTGGTAGCTGGACCGTGCGGCCCAGTTCCTCCTTTAGCTGTTGGGCCTGCATGACCCCGTAATCAAAGGCACTCTCCAAGCTTTCCTCGCGCAGTCTACCGCCCTCCACCAGATCAGTTTCCTGTGAGAAGGGGACCTCGCGGCGCAGCGTCACGGTCTGCTGGTCACTATATCCCACGCTGGTGGTGACCGATGCTCCAAACTCCTCCCCAACGTCAGTCACCGTGATGGCATCATTCGACAGCTCCCCGTCAATATACAGCTTGACATGTGAAGCTGATAACACCTTGAATGGGAAGGGGTAAGCAGTCACGGTGCTGCCATTCCCTTGATAGGAGGCGATTGGTGTAACGTCTGGAAGTGACATAGAATCTTTGGTATCTGGTTTTTAGTTGTAAGTGAAGGACAGAGGATTGCGACACCGATCAATTCATGAGTCTCTTGTATTCATCTGTAATGATGTCGTAGAAGGTGAATGCGCCGGGAGTCAGCTTGCCGATACCCCTGATTATGTTGTCCGCTGCTTTCTCAAAGTCTCCACCTCTCGATAGTTCCATCACCCCACCGAGTATCGGAATCTCCTTAGCCCATACCTTAGCCCCGGAGATGGCGCTAATCATTATATCAATCGCATCACCCGCAATGAACAAGCCATTCAGTGGCCCGAGGAGCATTGCTCTCAGGTAATTCTCTCCAGAGAAAGCATCCTCATCATCTGGACGTAGACCCATGCGCGTGACATCACTGACGAATTGGAAGGCGAGCGGGAGGAGCATGTGAGCAATGAAAGCCCTTCTCGCAAACTGAGTTTTCCCCTTCTTCTTTCCCGCGAGCATGTCCAAGCCGGACTCATACACGTTGGCGTAGTATTGACGGGGAGAGGTTTTATACATCGTGAAGAGTTTGAAGACCGACCCATCACCCTGGAAGGAGGATAGGTCTTTCAGCCCACCAGCCTGCTGTGAGCGATCCGACACCATCTCGGAGACGATCTCAGCTTTGCGCTTGGCATCTGCATCTGTCATGCCGTCACGCTTCGCTTGATCATACGCGTGCTCGCGAGCTATCCACCCCCCGATCATCACGGGAGCGATGTCACCTAGTTTGCCGGAGAGCATGCCAACCTGTAGAGCTTTCTTGAATTTATTCGCGCCAGCCTTGGATCTTAATCCATCGATCACATCACGCTCGTAACCCTTCTTGAATCGCGTCTGAACGTAATCAGTGTTCCACATGTCCAGCATGTTCTTGACTGGATGCTTCATGAACCGGGCGCTATACTTGGCGAAGTTCCCAATTCCCATATCAAACGCGTATGCTGGTAGAGAGGTCAACTGTTTCACCATGATAGACCACTTGAAGGATAGGGAGTTGTAGGTGTGCGCCGCTCTCAACTTATCCATCCACGCGATGTGTGTCGCCTTTCGGTTGCCTCCATCGGCGAACCACTGAATTCGCTCCTCAATGGTCTTGATTGCATCTGAACCCACATACCCTTTGATATTATCCCGTAGCGTTTGATCCGAGAAGACGGAGCGAAGTGTCTTCACTGTGTCCGCCCAAGATGTGTAGTGATTTGTCTGGAGGGTGTGAGATACGTAGATGCTGAGTGCTCCTGCCTCCTGATCCATCGGAGCTTTATTCGCTGTTCGAGTGATCGTGAAGTTTGGATCGACCGACATCGCCTGCCTACCCTCACTGTCGATGCTCATCTCCTTCGCTTCCTTCTGAGCGATACGCACAGCAGGTGAGTAAAAGTCCGTCTTCGGTAGGCTGTATCCATTCTGTACGCGGAATACCTCGTTAATCTTGTGGTAGTTCTCCTCGTATTTGATCGTGAGCCACTCGCGGAGCCTCTTTGATTCTGGCGAGAGGAATTCTTCCATGTCCTTCATGGTCTGCTCCGAGTATCCCTCATGCTCCATCGAACCCTTGAGACCCTCCTGCCTCCAGAGCATTGTCAGGTTGAGCGCCTGAGATTGCGATAGCGCCATGTTCTGCGCCTTACCCTGGTGCTGAGACTCATACTCCACCCGCGTGTTCGACTTGATCTTCTTGCCACTCTCTTGGATCTCAGCATATCGCGCCTGTATCGCTGCCCAGTCCGCTTCACTTATGCCGAGCGCCTCAATGGTGGCTTCCCCATTCAGGATGGACTGCACCTTGGAAGCTGGGAGTCTCTTGGTTGATGAACGACCATCCTTGCCATACTCCATCTTGGAGATATTGGTCTCATCGATCCGCTCCAGTTCAGCCATCACATCCTCAATGCCTGTCCCGATACTAAGTTGACCACCAACCTTAACGCCGAAAATCTCACCGATCATCTCACGATACTCCTCCTGAGTCTCCATGTTGGCGCGATCCTCCCGAGTTGTCGAGAGATGAACCATGGTTGAGAGCCGCTCATGCGTCTTACTCTTCATCGTCTCAGCATCCTTATTGCCGCGAGAGATATTATTCATCAACCACTCGAACGAGATGTTCTTCCGCTGGAAGTCGCTCATGCCCTCAAGCTCAATATGTTCCGCGCCCAGATACTTGAGGTTGATCTTCCTCTTACGGCGAGCATCCTTCAGCAGCTTAGCATCGGATTGATTGAGATCCCCTCGCCCACCAGTGACATCGTTATTAACAATCGAGATCGTCTCCTCAAGGAACTGATTGAACTGCTCATCTGACATGGCCTTCAGTAGCTTGCCCTGCCTGTGGATCGTGTTGAGGTTCTGGTAGAAGTCACCCAAGGCATTCGCCTTCATGCCGTCGATGTTGCCAAATACGGCCAGGTTATCCCGCTTCTCTGTGAGCTTCTGAATCTCAGCCTCATCCGTCTCGGTCTCAAGCTTGCCGTCAATCTTCAGGATCTTAGCCTCGACCTCCTCCCGCGTAAGCTTCGAGAGCTTCTCGATCTTCATTACGAGATCCGCGAACTTGAAATTTGAGTCCACCTTGGCTTGACCGCTTGACTTCTTCTTCGGGCGATTGGCTTTGAAGATCTTCTCGATCTGCTTGCGGTGCTTCCCTGAGATCCACTTGTCCACCTCGACATCCAGTTGCTCCAGCTTCTTCTCGAGGAATTCGAGTCGCTTCTGATCGCTGTTCAGTTTCCCGATCTGGACGAACCCGCCCATCTTTCCGCGCAATTCAGGCGGCAGGGTTTTAAGGACTGCATCATACATCACCAGCGAGCGACGAATGCGAGCTACTGGGTTGTAGTGCTTCTTCTGCTTGGCGACCTCCGCCTCCAGCCATTCATTAGCCTCGGTGCGAGCTTGCTTCGCGGTGTTGCGGATATTGCTCTTCGCCTCCTTATTCCTCTGGCGATTCTCCTGCACCTGCTGCCACTCTTGAGCGAGAGCATCATACAGTTCCGAGACAGTCCCTTCTTGCAGTATGACTTGCCCATCCTGCTGAAGCCCGGCGAGCGCCTGCGCTGCTACGTCTGGCATCGTGTCCCCGCCAAATACTGAGGGATGTAAACCCCCGGCATCATCGAAGTCTCCGTCCGTCTCCTGCATGCGACCTTCCGTGAGCGCCTTCTTTTTAGTTGTGAGCTTGTAACCTCCATCGATGAGAGCGGAGTGAACAGGCATATCTTTCACTGATACCGCGAGATCCGCGCCGAGAGTTCTCATCTCCGAATCCAGTTCCATCTCCAGCTCATCGTGTCGAGCAGCCTGTCTGAATGCCGCCTCCTTCTTGAGGGACTTCATCGAGCGAGCATCAGGGAGAGCTTCCTGCTCCACCGTGCCACCGAAGATCATCTTGGAGACATCACGCTTCAATGCGTCGATACGATCAACCAGTTGCTCGAAGACAACCGCCCGAGCCTCTGGAGCCCGAACCCTACGCATGACATTCTCAGAGAGATCCGAAAGCATACGAGCATCTCCGGGGGAGAAGGAGGGGCTTGAGGGGAAATACCCCTGCTCCTGCATGGAGTCGCCGGGCCACGTTACCTCCTTTGCCATGACAACCTTGCTAATGATCTTTGATTCTTGGGGATTTCCGCTGGAATCTACACCAAGGAATTCAGAATTATTCATCTCATCAGCTGCCGCCTTGGAGATGGTAACCCAGTCACCCGCATTGATCTGATCGGCAGACGCTGGAACCACTCGATAGATTGTTACCTTCGCCTCGGGATTGCCTCTCACTTTCTTGAAGATATTAAGCACCTCACTTTCGCCAGTCATTCCTGCTCCGTAATACTGAGCCGCATTCGGGCCGTAAATGTCTTCACCGAACATCTCCGTGAGATCGTTCAGGGTGGCATCATCGGGGGATGGTTGGTGCTGAATTCTGTAGGAGGTATCAGCTGGCGTGATGGAGAAGGATGGGCTGGCAGTGTCAACGACCTGCCCGTTTTCCTCGGTAATTGTGATGTCGGCATCGTTAAAGATGACGTAGTTGGATGTGCCTTCGCCGTTTGATCTACTGTCGCCGTCGAGGTAGCGGATGCCTTTGATGCCTGCTGCTGCTAGGGCTTCGGAGGCTTGCTTGTCCCCGCCTCTGAGAAGGAAGTCGCGGTAATACTCTGCCCCGTCCTTCCCTGAGAACTCGGCTGCTGCATCAATCGTCTCATACATCTTTTCCTCTTCCCTCTTCCATCTCTCGGAATTAAACCAACCCTCCTCCTTCGCCTTCCTGATTAGAGCAACCTCCGCATCGGGATTTCGCTCCACATAACCGACCACCTTTCTGACCAACTCACTCTGCTCACCCATCGGCTTGTCCCAGTCAAGAAGCTCGTCCTGCTCGACGTTGAGGTCTACGGTGTAGAGGGAGCCTTGATCGAAGGTGATGTCGCTCTCGCTCTGGATTGATTCGATAGTTTTGGCGAGTCTCTCATAATACGGAAGCCCTCCCTGCTCCTCTGTGTAAGGCTCGCCATTCCGCGCATCCTTCAATAAAACCTCGGAAAGCTTCCTTGCGCTCTCGATGCCGTTATGGAAAACGTGAGCTATCGCGTGACGCTCTGGACTGGTAAAGTCATCACTGGCATATTGCTCACCTTGGAAGGAGTAAACCCCCGCAGAATTCCAGTCAGTCAATCGGTTCTTATAATCACGCGCCACATCCTCGCTCTCTGCAAAGTAAAGCCCCCAGCCATACGCCTGTGCGCCCTCGCCTGTGCCAATGTTCTTCGTGCTGAACTTATCCACCTTGTGCGGTGTCCCGTGGTGTGCTGTGATAGAGAAGCTAGCAGGGCCAACGACTCCACCGTCCTTAGTGGGATATGTCTTGGTCTCAGCGTTAGGTGTTACTGTTGTGTTGCCAAGTGATAAGAGACCAGCCTTCCCTGTTGAGAATGGAGTATCTACCTGCTGATCCTCCACGGCTTGACGAGCTTCCTCCAACTTCTTGAGCTCTCCCTCGGAAAGAGATTTTTGTTCTGATTGCGCGACCCCAACCTCCAGCCTCTCGAGGAGAGTCTCAGCTTGTGCAGTTTTGCCCTCGCGCAATACCCTCTTGATTTGGTCGTGGGTGTAATAAACCCACCCCTTACTCGCATGCTCCAGCGCCTCTTGGAATTTAGCGTCACCCTCTTGCGTCACCTGCTGACCGTCCACCATCTGCGTAGGTATCGCCTCGCGCTCCTGCTCGAACACCTCCTGTGAGTTTGTCCCCACAAGCATATCAGTGAGTTGATCCACCTGTGCCTGATCGAGATTGCCGTCACGCACTGCCTTCCTGATAATGGTGGCGCGTCTAAGCTGCAGACCGAAGAAGTCACGCATGGAACCAAGGAACGACTTGAGTTGCGCCGCACCGGGAACCCGAGCCTGCACCATTGCTGACAGGCTGCGCTGAATGAGTCCACCCATCTTGGAGTTCTTGCCCTTGCGTGAAGTAAGCGCCAGAGACTCAGAGAGTTCCGCGACCGCTTCATCGAGAGCGACCTCCTGATCGTAATCACTCAACCCCTCGAAATTCTCCGGCAGGAACTTCTCGCCAACCTTGGCAATGAGATTGTCCAACTCCCGCATCGAAGAGATCTGGTCAGCCCGTGTCCAAGCGCCGGACTCCATGAGCTTGCGGCGTTTAGCGTGACCTCGTTCATGAATGAGCGTGAGGACGCTTGACCCATTGTGTATCTGCGTGACTGCTTCCTTTCGACCCATGTGACCTGCCGGGACATATACCCCCGCAATGTGCCCAGATTGCCCCTCTGACATCACTTCCTGTGCAACCGCGCCAGTTCCACCATCGCGCTGCTCAAGAAGCTCACGCTCCGTCTGGAGGCGCCTATCAGAGCCTGGCATTGCTGCCTCTGCATCCGCATCTGTAAATGTTCCTGTGCCCACCTCTACAGCCTCACCTGACTGCTCCACATCCAAAGATGCCGCCTCGAATGACGCGAGAAGCTGCTGGAAATACTGGCGATTCTCCTCCTCTTTCATCTGAAGCTGTTCGAATACCTCCTCGGTTGCCTCGTGTGCTGTATCCACCTCGGCGAGTGTGTCACCAGTCAACCTATCAAACACCTCGAAGGTGGGCTTATCAGGAGTCCGGCGAACGGATGGTGAGACACCGAAGGTCTCCGCGTCCTCATTGGTCTGAGTGCGCATCTTTTGCATCTCCTCCAACTCCATAACGCTCGCTTGCGCGGTCTCAGACCAGGGAGCCCGTGTCTTGACGGCATTCTGGAAAGCCTCCACCATCTCACGCGGATTCTTAGCCTCATCGAGCTTGGCGCTCGCCTCCTCTGTGATGCCGAAAGCTTTACGCTCCAATGGTGATGCGGTCTTCATCGCCTCAGCCCTGCTCTCCATCGACATGCCTCGACCAGCAACAATGGCACCCAACGGAGCCACTGCCACAAAGGTCGTGAGAGCCTTGTTGAAGTAGCCATCGAAGTGACCATCCTCGCCATTCTTCCACTCGATACCGGGAACAGCCTCCTCAAAGGAGCTTGTAATATCCTGCACGAGATCGGTAGTCGCGTGCTGAGTAAGCTCCACCGTAGTCTCCGCAGCCCCAGCGACAAACATCTTCGTCCCGAAGCGGCCCAACTTATTCGCAAAGATATTATCGATCTTGCCGAAAACCTTCCCCATCCCAGGTATCCTACCAGTCAATCCATATGACTGGAACTTCTCCAGAAGCATATTGGGAACAGCAGACACCATCGACATACCGCCAGCGAGATGATACGCATCCTCCCGTGATCCGCCATTGGCTAGAATCTCACGTCGATACTTCTCACGATCAAATTCCTTCATCGTGCCGAATGACAGTGGCATACCCACATACGGAATGAATGCTATCGCACTCGTAGTCAAGGCTCCGGGCATCGCGTAGACCCCCTCCTCAATAGCTCGCAATGTTGTATCCTTTGCTGCGAGTCCACGCACTGGGTCCCAGTCCTGCTCATACGTATTCTGAAGTTCAAGCTGCCAATCGACCCCATCTCGCCAATCCCGGACCTCCTGCTCGTTTTCCTTGCGCTTCTCAATCGACCACTTCCTCGATCCCCAAGTGGCCCAGGGGGAATTTTCCGCCCATGGACCCACGAAGACATTGTGTGGAGCCACCTGCAGAACGTTTCTAAAATACTCCTCCGTTGCAAACGCTGTCCTGTCAAGAGCACCCATCACACCGCGCTTCGCGCTCGTCCCAAAGTTTGCGAGAAAGGAATTGCCTGCCTCACTAGGATATTCCGTCGCGAGATCACGCAAGCTTGCGATGAAGAGATCCTTCTCCTCATCCGAGTAGTCCTTTGTTCTCCTCCATGCAAGAGCGAGCCATTGATCCTCAGTGCCCATGTCATTGAAGGTTGTCCTGAGATCGTGAAGCATATCCACCCCGAACTTCTCCCGGATCGCATCCTGATTCTTCTGCCACCGATCATTAATCTCCAGTCTATTAGCCTTTGTGAATTCGGCGTTCTCGTCACTCCACGCCCATTCCTTGAAATCCTTAAGGGCTTGTCCGCCTCCCGACATAGCTGAGAGTGTAGCTCTGCGGTCTAGATCATCCCAGAACGCTTGTTCCTTATCCTCACGCGCAAAATCACCCCTCATAGCCTCAAGGAATGCTGCATCATCCCCCGCGCCTGCACCATTGAATTTATGGTTCGCGATAGAATCCCTCAGTATGTCATGATCATTGGATGGTCGCTCGTGCTCCGGGAAGATCGAATCGATGTATCCAGACACCAGCACGCGATTCCGCACCTCTGTCGTCTGCTCAGGCTCGAATTTATCGAAGTCCAGAGTGTGCTTCTTAATGGTCTTGTAGTTATCATGACGGATCTTCAACCCCTCCTCCTGATACTTCTTCTCTGCCTCGATAGAGGGACGGAGGAGATCCTGCTCGAACGACTGCTCCTCAGCATAAGCCTCGGGAGTGAATGATGGAATCTGATCTGGTGGAGTGCTGCTGCTGAACCCTTCGTTGGAGGTAATTGTGGTTGCCATAGTTTATGCGTTAAGTTCTTTGAGTCTACGGACCCCGAGGAGTCTGTTTGCTGGGTACGAGCTAACCTGCACCCTGTTGCCTTGATTGCCACCGAGGACGCGCATTCTGCCATTTTTATCGTATCCCTGAAAAAATCCCACGTGACCCTGCCAAGATTTTTGTGACCCCCACCGAAACACCACAACGTCTCCCGGTTGCGCGGATCGCGGATGCACGGATCTACCGACATCCAGCCAGGACTGAGCATTCAGTCTGCCAGTGTGCTCTAGCCCAGCCTCCTCCGCCACACCATTAACGAAGGCGGAACACCATGCTGTTGAGTCTGAGTGATTATTCTTGTCGATCTGGTTGATCCATTTGCTGATCTGGGGATTGTTGCCAGATCCTGGAATCTCCTGAATACCAAGATAGCTCTGAGCGACACGTAGCGCGTCACCAGTTCCCACTGATGCTGTGGTCCGATCTCCCTGCTTCTGAAGCATCTTCGACTTGATGCTCTCCGTGGTAAATTCAACACCTAAGCTGTGAGCTTTCTGCTGGATCTCTTCAGGCGTTGCATCTGGATTACGATCAAGAAACTTCATGAACTTCTGACGAAGCTGACCTTTGATGCGCGTGTTCTCAACCTGCCGCTCACGCTCGGCACGCGCCGCCCTCCCTGCTGCCGTCGGATCAACCACCGTGGAAGATAGTGGTTTCTCGTGACGAATAGCGTCGAGCACTGCACGCTTACCTGCCGGGTAGTCATCATCCTGCTTCCACCCGGCACTCCAGTGTCGCTTCACCAACTCGCGAGGATCTTTCCCCTTTTTACTCCCCTCACCAAACCACTTCTTCGAAGCTGCCACGATCTCTTCCGCGTGATCCTCTTGGAATCCTGCGCGTAGCAGGTTTTCTGGATCGGATAGGAAGTCATCGTATAGATGGGCGCTGAGTGACATCTCAACCTGTGGAGCCGCCTCCGGTATAAGGGCGCTACTGCCCCCGAGTGATTCCTCGAATATTTTCATGGAGACATCCCTCTTCTCCTTAGACGCAGCCCATTGCCCTGATCGCTTCGCTTTGAGAACCCTGGTATATTCCGCCTTCTGATCGGGGTCCTTTATCTGCCTGATCATCCCCGAAATCTTCACGAAGTCATTATCCGTCTCGTCCGCATCCTCCGCAGAATACGACGCGATGAGATCCCCTACCTGTCCAAGCAGTGTTGGTTGGTAGACGCTACTGGTGCGGATACCCTCCGCGAGATACTCCTGACGCTTGATGTGCTCATCCCGCAGCGACTCCCGTGCTTTAGGACGCAAGTGGGGGGTCATCGCCTCTAGCTGGTCGATGCTCATCTCGTCACTGTAAATCAAATCAAGGACATTATCGGTCTCCTCGTATCCCTTATTTCGCCGAACCGTCTTAGCATGACTCTGAAGAGCGAGCCAATCGCCAGCCATGTCACCCTCCCAAGGCTCCTTATTCCTCTCAGCCCAGCCCATGGGATCTCCTGCAATCTCATTCATCGCATCCTCCTTCACCTGCTTCTTGGCCTGATCAACCTGACGCATGCCAACCTCCTCCAGTTGCACCTCGATCATCTCCTTAGTGAGGTAAACGCCCTCGGAGTCACGGATGAGTTGAGATGCACCGGCGAAGTCGTTGTCAGCTAAGCGGTTCTTAATCCGCTCGTTGTTGATCTGGCGACCATTGCGGACCTGCTGGAGGGAGGCATTAGTGGTGATCTTGTTGAGTCGAGTGGCTCCGGCATGATTGAGCCTCTCGGTGAGTTCGTTGCGGAACTTACCCGTGTAAGCATCATTACTAAGGATCTTGGCTTTCGCCTCCTCGAAGTGCTGCTTGGCAATCCCCGCATGCAACCTGGGATCTGGTGTCCGGGCTAGCTTGGCCTGCAATGCCCCCTCAGCCTCCGAGAATTGAAGCTCGGCTTGACCGGTCCACTGGCGCTTCTGCTCATCGTGCATCTGCTCCGCGAGCTTGCCAGTCTGAGCGATAGCCCCACCGAGATTACTGACAGCACGAGTCTGCGCTGAGTTGTCCTGCGCTCTCTGCTGTGGGATGCCCCCGCCAGCTTGTCCTTTTCCGATTGGTTGTGCCATGTTCTTGAGTTGTTAATATCCTACGACCTCCGCCTTACTTGCGTTCGATGCATCCGCGCCACCAAAGCCATAAGCTTTACCGTAAGTGTTCGCGACTGAATTGAATCCACTAAGCGCCGCCGCTGCTGTGTTAATTCCACGGGAACTCTTCGCTTGATCCGCTTGGAAGTCGTAAGAGAATGCCTGGTTCTGGTATCCCGCCTGCGCTCTCTGAGACCGGATCGAGTCATCCATGATGCGAAGCTCTAGATTCCCGACCTCCTCATTAAGGAAGTTTTCATCGCCACCCTCGATCAACCCATTCCCCTTCTCGAGTAGTTGCGCCCGACGCGCTCCGAGATACTTGCGATTCTGCTCCTGCTTGCGTAGGGCATTCTCCCGATCATCCAGTGACTTGATCTTCGCCGCCTTGCGGGTCTGTTCAGCATTGAACTCCGCCGCAGCCTGAGCGTCCTTGCTTTGCTGGTGAGCTGAGTATACTTGAACACCAGCCCCGACAACGGAGCCGATCACAGAGATTAAGGGAAGTGCTGCCATATCTTAAAGTGTTTTATAGATTGAAATGTTTGGTGTCATATCCACCTGAAACCCCAGCTTCTGGGACAGTGAAGCAACTCCGATGTGCGGGGTCATTCCGTATATGAGACTGTATCCGTGCTCCCTGAGTCGCTCACATAGGAACTCCTCCGCTAGCTTCGCGGCCTTGTATCGCTTCATTGCCCCGATCTCCGGGTTAGTCATGAGGTAGTCGATATACGCCCGGGGGATGTTGTTGCTCATGTCCGCGCAAACGAAACATAGGTATTCATCATCCTCTTTGACCAGCACTCCAAGCTTGGGAAGCAGTTCAGGATCAGGGAAGCGACCCTCGAACCAACTCTCGATCATAAGATACAGAGAGTGCGACTCATCTGTATCCTCGTAGGTGTATGTCTCGACTTCCATCATTTGCCTGCCATCTGGTATTCAAGGGTGATTGCTTGAACATTGAGGGGGAGGGGTGATCTCCCCTGTAGTTCGATAGAAGTATTTCTACTCCAGTCACCATTTACCGTGACTTTTGCGGAGTCTCCAGTCTGCAGGAGGGGAGCTTGGCTTGATTGAAAATTGGGGAAGGACAGCGTGCTCCAATCACCTTCATTGATGCGCATCTTGCAAGTCCCTGATTTCCAGAGTCTTACTATTGCGTTGGTGATCTTCTTTGTTGCGCCCATCGTTCCTTGGGATTCTAAGAACATGGGGATGACTGTATACTCATATGGCCTCCCAATGATAGCAATATCGGTGGGGTAGTCGAGAGACACAGAACCACCTGATACGGTCCTCTCGCCTATCTTAGCTCCATCACATAGGATCGCGACGCTCTCGCCTTCCAAGTGCTCGAGACCGCTCACGCTGGTCATGCCCGATCCCTCCACGCGTATACCATCATCGACGAACCACATCTCGGAGGTGTCATCGTTCTGAAGTCCACGATACTGACCCAGCTTGACATACTCGATATTGCGAACCGTAGAGCCATTGACGGATCTCTTGACGATGTAGCACACCTGATCCTCCTCGTCTGCTCGCGGATTGACTGAGATGGACTCGATCTCCCCGTCGGTCTTTCGACGATACCACGCAAAGATATTCTGATTCTTCTCGTAAAGCATGCTCGCAAGCTCACCGTCAGCCCGTACACCGTGCCATGTTGGGTAGCGTTGGCGCTGGTAAGCCGTCTGAGTGACCCCACCCTCTAGGATGTGATCGGCTAACATGGTCTCCGAGTTCGATGAGTAGTAATCTTCGATGCCCGTGATCTCCTGATTCCTCAGAGTTCTGCCCTCTGGTTGGAGGTATAGCACCGTACCATTGATGGCCTCTGCCCTCAACTTGCCTGATCCGTGGTTGGTGTCCCACCTTAGGTCATAGTTGTTGTATCCGAACGCCTCAGTCGTATTCTCCTGCACGATCACGCCTTCCGCTAGGTTTGTTCCCACTCGAAGCTCTCGAAGGCTCTCAAGCCATTGCACGTGCGGCGCTCCATTGCGATTCACACCAACCATGAAGCCGGAGTCAGCATCATTGCGCTCGCGATAGTTGAAGTAGTTACCCGGCTGAGACAGGAGGACATCATCACCACCCAAGCATCGCCGCTCCTTGTGGAAGCAGATTGCCCGTGGATAGCCTCGGCGCTTGCTGAAATATTGCTCGCGCCACTCAATCGTCGCCTCCCCGGTAAGGAAGGGTTCAATCACCTCAGCGGTCACCTCGGTCTCGCTAGTATAGCCCGTGATCTTGAGGAGACCCTTCACCGTGGGATCTGAAACCTCAATCGTCAATCTTGGCTGATTTGCCCCTAAGCTTGTCCCGGTGCTCTTATCCTCGAATCGCGAACGCAAGAAGATAGGCTCAGAGAGAGATAGTGTTACGCGTTCATTCCTTGATGCACCCTCGATCTCAAACTTCCTCCGAGTCTTCCAGGAGCTAGAATCACCAGGAGTCTTGGTCTCCTCCAGATAGACTGTCCAATTCGCAATACCACCAGTCTCGAATACCACATCCCCGAAGGCGTAGAAGGCAGCGCTGTGACCTGTAACATCGTTAGACTTAGCCATGTAAGCCTGTAGAACCTCCTCCCGATCATGGGAGATACTAATGATTTGATCAATACTGTTTGCGCTGAATAGGTCCGTGGAAGAAGTCAGTGTTGGGGTGTCACCAATCTGCAAGCCTCCCGCGTCCTCCCATTTCTCATCATCCAAATCCGTCTCGAACACCCCAGAAGTATGAGCAACAGCGCATCGATACGACTTACCATCCTCAAATGCGTAGTCATCCACCGCGTATGATGTCGAGGTAGCCCAAGGGTCCGCGTAGTCTGTCAACGTTAATGTGGTGTCCGTGGTGTTCACGGGAGCCAGCGCCGGGAAGTTAGGGGATACCGAGTAATCAATCGTCTGAAGCTCCCAGTCATCGTTAGCCGTCCTCACCAACATCCTCTCCTCGTAGTCAGGGTGGACGATCATCACGATGTCGTTGATCTGCTCAAATTGTAACTCGAAGAGATCCTCCTCCTGATATGGTGATGCCTCCTCATACGGGGTCGGCCCATCCATGACCGGAGCCTGGTTGAGGAAGAAGCGGAAGTATTCATGACCCACCTCGATCTCCATGAGGTCCTGATCCTTTGAGAAGCTGAAGGGGACTAGGCGGGATTTCCTGTCGGAATACTTAGTAGTGGTGATGTGCTCTGTGCCTGGCGCACTCAGGATCGTTCCGAATGGCATCGGCTGGAAGTTCTCCAGCTTCTGACAACCCTTGGAATACTTGGCGGTGTCAACGCGAGGGTCCATGAACTCAGTGAGTTCTCCACCGTTGAATGTGATTTGTGATGCTTTGGGCATGAGTGTTTAGGAGATGATCCAGTTCGTTCCGTCTGAGTATACCGGTATGAAGTTAGCGCCACCACCAGCCACAGTAGACCCTCTTGTGGTGGCGTTAGCGTCACTGACGAAACAGGTCATCCCAGCCTCTCCGGTTGGAAGTGTTGCAACGGTGAAGACCCCCTTCTTCACCGTGCCTGATGCGTCGAGGTCTGTCACCTCGATCGACCCAGAGCCAGCATTCACCGAGACAACCCCAGCAGATGATCTCCCGAGATATGTGTCAGCATTTGATGAGACAACTCCCGATGACCAACCGAAAGTTCCGCTGTTTTGCGTGTTAAACTTAGTGTTCGCGATGCGAAATCTCTCGACGCCAGCGGGTTTAATAGGCATGACTCCAGTCTGGGAGGCAAAGGAATCAGCCGTCACCGTGCCTGATGCTGAGACATCAACAGCGTAGACATCCGTTGCGATGGTGTCAGTTGTGGTGAGCGTGGCGAACGTGGGGGAATCTGTGGTATTGAGATCCTGATCGAAGCTGCTACCTCCACCTGCTGCATCGATTGCCGCTTGCTGTGCTGTGGAGACCGGCTTGTTGATGTCGCTCGTGTTGTCCACGTTATCCAGCCCGACATCATCCTTGGTCAATGCGTCGAGTGCTGCCTGCTGTGCTGTCGACACAGGCTTATCCTCGTCGCTTGTGTTGTCTACGTTACTGAGACCCACCTGAGCGGGAGCAGAGGGCTCATACAGGGAGTCCCATGCTTTGCCGTTGTATTTCCAGATGATGGAGCCAACCGTGTGGATGTCCCCTGTGTTAGGTGCTGATGGGAAGTTAAGTGCCATGATTCGTAGTGGTTTAAGGTGTGTCAGTTACCAAGTCAGAGGAGGAGAAGTTGTACCCAACGAAGTGAGCATTCCCGATGAGATCCTGCACCGTGGTGACG
>Ga0208434_1000327_pt1 | contig 24307 bp, 38 predicted proteins | sample 13_taG_FD_184086 | JGI IMG/M metagenome (GOLD analysis project Ga0208434, IMG submission 184086) | Marine viral communities from the Subarctic Pacific Ocean - 13_ETSP_OMZ_AT15268 metaG (SPAdes) (version 2) | ecosystem: Environmental > Aquatic > Marine > Oceanic | place: Pacific Ocean | collected... | reverse complement strand
CCGGCCGAAGGAACGTCTCCGTTCGAGCCCTTATGTGTTGACTCAATAGTGTATACGCCTTTGCCCGCGGGCTTCAATGACATTGGTCCTTGATGGAACTCATCGCAATTATTAACGCCCGGAGCAGAACCATAGTCGACTCCAAATATAGACATAAGGTCTACATTCTTATCCTTAACGTCTCTAAACACTGATGACTGCCTTGGCTGGAAACCTTCTGGGTATTCCTCCTTAAGGTCTTCCATAAACTTCTTAACTTCTGGATTGTTAGCAAATGCTATATGCGAAAGTCCACCATACTGTTGAAAGTGCGATGGCTTACTACCGTCCTTATGTGATATGAATGCTACAGGGTTTTGGTTCATATCAATAATCGCAAAGTCAGCTTTTGGAGTTGATGGAACTGAAATCATTGCGGCACATTCAACGACGCGACCGGCAATCTTTACCTTAATGGTTGGACTTCCCTCTTTACCAAGAACCTGCTCAAGCTTATTATTGAAGTCATTAAGTGCCGCATTCTCTGCCTTTATACGATTTAGCTTGTCTTCGCCACCAAGATCAGGGTCTTTAAAGAAATCACGAGGATATCTAATAGTCATTTCCTGGCCATTGAGCGATCTAACCTTCACGTCTTTAGAGAAGCCACGAGTTTGAAACCCTTGCTCAAATGCCTCGAACTCAGAAGGATCTATAATAACATCCCCCTTAACAGACATGAACTTTTTACCATCTTTGATTTTGTCTAAGAATATGCCTATCCGTGCACCGCCACGCTTTGTCACATCACTATGAGTGAGTCTCTTGTATGCGTCTTCAAACATACTTTGCGCGAATTGCTTAAACGTTTTCATCTTTATCTCTTATTGAGGATTATCTACTAGAATAATATCAAACGTAGCTGAACACGTTGACTGTTGTGCAGCTATTACGTCGATACGAATATCGGTTTTCTCTGGGAATCGTAATGGGACCGGATACTCAGTAATAATATTCTGGCCGCCGGCTGAGTGGAACTGTCCTTTAATACGGAATACACCACCATCCAAGATTTCTTTCGCCATTAGGCTATACTTCATTGCCGAATTAGTCGATGCTTTGTCTGAACCAAGTTGAAGCTTCATTAGGTATGCAGTCTTCCCGGCCGGGACAGTGTATACAGACATAAGAGTCTGGCCGTTGTCTTCTATGATCTTTGCAGCAATACCACCGTCTTGGTTGATGGTCACATCTGCGTCGTTATTAGTATCGACCATATAGGCACGGAAGATACGAGAGAAGGTCAACGATCCTGAGGAACCAATAGCAACTGTCTCGTTCTGTAGATTATAGTCGGCATCAAGACCTTCGACGTATACATCAGCACCTGAGTTCGCAGTAGAGGTTACCGAGATAACCCCGTTTGCGGGATATGGATAAACCGCAGTTCCGTCGTTTCCATCCCATATACTTCCTGCCGTTACATCACCATCGGTCGCACCAAACTTATTGATGTGGCTGTAACCCTCGACGTCACCAGCTGCAATAGGAATGTTTGATGCGGAACCAAATGAGTTGATAATATTACCAGCTTGGTCAGCAAGCATTATCACTTCATGAATGTCATTGTTTGTTGAACCGTAGTGTGTACCACGACCGACGCTATATTGTGCCATCGATTAACACTCCCAATCTTTACATGCCCAGTAACGAGCCTTCGTCTTTGGGCCTGGATCATCACAGTTGTGTCGTGCACAGAAAGACTTCTTACGGTCCTTGTTACTCTTACCGATACGATTACCCTTTCCAGCCTGTCCGAACGTGACCCGCTTAACCTTGTCGCCGTCCATTACGAACACTTCCCACTGTCCACCCTTACCGGTGTTTGGTCGAGGCTTATCAAGTGATACCTTCTTACCCTGGTATTCGGCTTCGTTAAGATACTCTATAAATGATTTCATGTTCGGTCTCCGGCGTATACCTTATTTATACAACCAGTGATCACCACTCTGGATCAATATCACCGTCTTTGATCATTCGTTCCTTCGTCATAATGAAATCACGTACCACGGAACTACGTACGATATCTGCCCATTTGAACTGGACCTCGGTAAAGTTGGTCATGTTCTCGAGGATCTTGAGGAATGAGTTGATCGAACGTTTCTCTTCGTTACGGAAGAAGTCAGACTGATAATAGTCACCAGCAAAGATGACACGACAGTCATTACCCATTCGAGTCATGATTGTATTTAACTCACGGCCATTACAATTCTGCATCTCATCAATGAGGACCACGGCGTTATCGATAGTCTTACCACGAAGGAACGAGGTGATCTCGAACTCAACCTGGTCATTGGCCTCAGCTCTCTTGTAGCTATCCCTCTTGTTACCTTGGAACAACTTCTCAAAGATCTGTACATAAGGTGTCGTATAGACCTCAGTCTTTTCACCTTCGTCACCGGGTAGGAAACCAATGTCACGAGTAGGAACCACCGAACGGATGATAACCAGCTTTTTGATCTCAGGAAAGTCAGGAGACAAGACACAGTGCATCCCGAGTGAACAACCAAGGTACGTCTTACCAGTACCGGCCGAACCATTGAGTACTAGATTCTCACCTGAGTCCCAGGCCTGAATAGCATCTTGCTGCCTTGATGTCAGTGACTGAATAGCAAGTAGATCGTCGAACTTAAGCTTTGTCAGTTTACCGGTCATACTTCACCTACACCGATGTTCGGAACTGTATTTCCACGGCCCGAAGACCCTTTGATACGTTTCAACATTGACTTCCATCCGCTATCGGACTTGGAATAAATGTCACCCATTGCGCCGTCGACCAGCATAAGGGGTACGAATACTCGGTGAAAGTTTTCTGCTGCCATCTCCTCTTTGACAGTATCATACTCATCCATTTTACAGTGGATGGTGACCTGCTCTTCGGTGTCAGCATTCTCGAAGGTGTATATTGCCATTATTCAATAGTCATCCAAGTTAGTGTTAATAGTGTATGTCAAACCTATTTATACGTACGTGAACCATTCGGGTACAGATCTTTTGGTCCAGTCCATACTAAACCGTTCCTGTTTGGTCTGATAGAACTTACGATACGAACCAACGATGTCACTGTGGTCCATACATTCGGGGTTTGAGCCCATCGCGAGAGGTTGAGGGGTCTTCGGTCCGTGAGGAATGTTTACAGGCAACTTACGTAATCGGCTACGTAATAAAATGTCTGAGGCATGGATCTTACCATAGCGGTACGTGTACTCATCGCAGAGCGCACAGAAGTGTATGTAATGCCACAGATAGTTTAGATGTGTCTCACGAGACCACACCGTACAAGGATGGTTCATGTGAACTGCCTTGTAGAGTAGCTTATCGTCGGTAGGGTCTGGCATTTCCCAATGTTTGACCATAGTCTTACCGGACTTAGAACGTATACGTGACTCTGTCCCATCAAGCATGCGATGGACAGTCGAGAGCATTTGTGCAGACTCTACGATCATCTTGACTACGTGCTTGTCGCACTGCAGCTCAGCAGACTTGATGGGACACTTATCGAGGACGAATAGGTTCATACTATATTTCCATGTACGTGTCTTGCTTCGTCACGACTATGAATAGGTCTGAGTCATACTGACTGCAATACGCAAGTCCATAAACACCGTTGTGACTTCTTGGTCGTGCCTCTGCTCGGGTGTAATGAGCGTTGTATTCAGTCATGACGATGTCCTGACCGTACTCACCGAGGTAGAGTGTTGGCATTCTCTTTGAAGTTGCAGGTGCCACGTCATCTATCATCCGACGTGTTTCGAGTTCAAGCTGAGATTCACGCCAGTCATCCATCAACTCATTGAACGTATCCACACGCTCTTCATAGAGTTGAACCTCTAGCATCTCAATAGCCTCGGCGAATTCAGCCTCACTAGCCTCTGCAATAGTTTCAATAGCTTCGTCAACTGTCATATCGTTATCCTCTTTGCTTATCATATATACAGTGTACCACGCTTTGGTTCGTTTGTACACAGTTAATTTGCGGTAATGGTAAACAAAATACCCCGGCCATAGAGGCCGGGGCGAGAGTCACTTACTATGTTTTATTAACGATGCTCTCATATACAATCAATGGCCAAAGTACCAAGTTGCGTACGAGTTGATGCACTCTGCGCTCATTCTTACGATAAGCTCTCCACACAGAGTTACAAACACCCATAGCCCAATAACAAAGGGTTGCGATGCTTTCTGGCATACGATCTCCTTCTGTGCTAGACCCAAAGCGGGCATTACTATTTATAATACAACAAAGGGGCCATGATGACATAGCCCCTTCGCATTTTGTTTATTGTCTTAGGCGGTCATAAGGTAATACTCATTAAGTTCTGCCATAGCATCCTGCATATAAGAGAGTTTGTGTTTAAGTCGCTCAGCTCTTACAATATTATTTTGTTTCTCACAGCGGCGAATCTTGTATGTCAGTTCATTCATATCTCGTTCCAATCTGTTAATCTGTGCAGGTAATAATTGCATGGTACACTCCATGAGGTATAAAAAAAGAGTGTCAGGCGTATGCCTAACACTCGCGGAAGGTTAGTATGAGAGATTATATGATCGTCAATTCTCATACATATATTTATATTATTCTCGTACTCTATCGGACCTCTTGGTCATCCTTTGTACGGCCAACACCACGATATGTGGTTTCGTCAGCGGCTGCCTTACGTCGGCGCATTACAGCAACTACTAGAATAGCCAGTCCTGCAATTACTACGATAGCTTCTAACATATAACTTTCCTTTCATCTATAATATGTAATACTATTTATACACTCAACAGGGGTTATTCCCGTACTCGTCTATCTCGCATATGACCCCCGGATTTTCAGGTGGATCGGTGGGAATGTTCATAGTATCTATAGCCCAACTCCAGAGAGCAAACCCTATAAGTAGAATCCACATCATGATTCCGAATAGAAACGGGAGCCACACAGGACATGTCCATATCAAAAAGACGATTAACACAAGTCTTAACATTGCTTCTTCCTATCGAGTATGGTGATTTTCTGCCAAATCTTCCGGTTGAACCGACCAGTCAATGACTCGAATTCATTTACGCATTGTACCACCATCTCATCATCGGTGTGTTCAAGGTACGTTGCTGCGAGTTTTGAACAGCACGAGAGTAGGTCTCCACAATAATCGAGGTACCGTATCAGATCATCATCACTCATATCCATCTCGTCATCAAAGAACGGATCCTTTGTGAGTTGATGCATATCGATGACGTGTGCAAAGGATCGCAGCTCATTGATGCGATGTATAATAAAGCTACGCTTTGACTTGGCTTGCCAGTTCAAGAGAAACCATGTAGCGGCTGAGCCAAATATGAGAATGTTGATAAACGCATCAAGGTCTTGTAACTCAAAGATCATACCTGATCCATCGTTATGAATAAACAACTCGTACATCCAGTACATCACAAGAGCTAACATCGTAGACATGGCTGAACCGATTAAAAGCTGGATATACCTATTTGGTCGATCTATCACATGAAGGTCGGCAGTGTGACGTTCAGCAAACTCGATAATCGAACTAGATACCTTCGTAAGGTTTCTATCTGGAAAGTACGTATCTATCTGCCTTCCCATAAGGTGTATCGTGTTAATTACGTGATTGACCGCAAGTGTGTTATACCTCATGCCAGTAACGCAATAACGAAGAACAAAAGAACTCCTCCGACCAGAAGGACCAATCCTAAACTAATAACAGCTCCGATAGCATCGGATATGCTACAACCAGTAAAGACACATATGAGTGCTATGATGATCATAAGTTCAATCATTGTTATTGCCCCTCGCTATGATATTGCCACACGCTTAGTGCAAACGCAACACCCGAGAGCCCAACGAGTACGATCAATAAATCCATTATACTATCTCCATCATCAAGTAGGTAGCCGCAGCCATCAGTGTAATCGTCAGTGCAGTCATATCACAGAACCTCCACACTCTTCACAGTAGGCAGGTTAAACGAACGCCAGCCTGATGCTTCAAGGTCATAGACCCGTACGTTGTCACTTGGTGGCCGGACCACTTCACTTACTGTGGGTGGAGTATCCATCAAGTCAGGGTTTTGGGTACACCGCATCACACGTTCAGTACCATCAGCTTTGGTAAAGGTTACTATTACCTCACCCTGCAGTGCTTCGTTTAGTTCTTCTCGCGTGAATATATCCGTAATCATATTAGCAACCTCTCTCAGGACCAAATGCCAAAGGACCCCAGTTCTCATTACGGAACTTCATCATATCTTCTATAGTACCTTTGATGATAGCCGAGAAACGTAGAATACTTGGCGAATCAATATGCTCAATCTCAAGACCAGCACTCACTGCCATATCTGTCAACTGTCTCTTACTGATCTCATTCCAACCATTCACAACAACTTCACACTTTAGCATTTTAACATCTCCATAATCATATTGTATATACAGTGTACCACGCTTTGGTTCGTTTGTACACAGCTAATTTGCACTTTGCGCAAATTATTTTGCAATTACCCAATCGTCAGTGTACCCGACTTGAGTCAATGGCAAGACCTCATCATTACCACCACACACAAACCGACCAACGATACCAGCCAGTGGATTACCACTCTGCGAACGGTTGTCTATTACGATAACCACATCACCGGCTTGAGGCTGTTCAAGGTAGGCATGCTCATACTCACCGTCACTCATGAACTCTGGCACCCAATTGCTTGCACTGGCAGTCAAGGTATCAATGATGTCGCTGTTAGTTGTTCTGTAAACTTCAGCGGTGAATGGGCCTTTGTTGAATTCCATAATATAATCTCCTCATCAATCATTCTATATATACAGTGTATCACGCTTTGGCTTTATTGTACACAGTTAATTTGCGCATTTGTGCAAATTATTTTAGCTTTTGATATGTGACTTTGTATGAGAGTGTTTTGCCATCCCACTCGTCCGATCCATAACGTTTCAGTTTCATTGGGCCTTTGATCTGCAAGTGACCAGTGTCATGGCGTACGCCCTTTGTCTTAACAGTCTCATCATTGTATAGGCTACGAATAAACTCTTGTGCAGCACTGAACGCACGCTTACGGCCGGGATCATCAAGCAGTGCATGTGTGGTAAAGGAAGATGGCTCGAACGTAAACCGTTTCACCTTGGTTTCATACTCAGGCTTCGTGACGACTTCTACATCAATCAGGTCACGGCCATGGATCTTATCACGGTTCTCTACAAGGTTAGTCGCAAACTTCAGCATATACTCACCCTCGGCCTTCATAGCCTTGAGGGTCTTCTGTGCCATGAAGTCAAAGGCCTCATCAGCTTCACCATAGATACCACGCTCTTCATGATAACGTGCATAGTCCTCACGGTTCATAAGGACTGTCTTACGATTCACAGTGACCGGAACCTGGTATACAGCAGCAGGAGTGGCATTCATCAGCTTCTTGGCTTCTTTACGAAGGTTCACAACCTCTTGATCAAGGATCGTTGTATCTTTCTCAAGGGGCAGTTCCTTCGAACCGTTACACGTACCAGAGAAGTAACCAAACCCAGCAACCTGATACCCATGGAGGGACATACGACCTGTCTTATCATTGACGGCCTGAACCCGTAGACATGCTTGACAGTGACCTTTTTGTTTTGACATACTCATCTCCATAATCATATTGTATATACAGTATACCATAAAACAACGGCCTTGTACACAGTTAATTTGCGGTTACGAGAATGTTTTAAATATCAGCTTACGGTCGATAGTGATCGTACAAGGTTGATCAGTATCCATGTTGATTACTTTGAGGTCAGCTCTTGTAGACCCTTTAGGGTAATCAATCCCACTGACGAGGAACAGACTTCCCTCATCAGGACCATGGAACCGTACGAAGCTTCCATTTGTTATCGTAGAATCGACATCATCATCATCATCATCATCATCTCCTTCACGGAGGTCACGCATCCAGCTATTCATTTCTTCGTTGCTCATCATATTACTCCAAAAAATCAATTACGCGTTCTAAGGCATGAATATCTTCTATCAACTCATTCCAATCTTGTTGATTAAGTGCTGTCCATCCCTTCATATCTCTTTTTTTATCCATTTCATATCGATTTTCTTTACAGTTTTGAAGGGAATATTTTAGCCTTCTTAATGTGAGTTCATCTGTTGAAATTGTTTCGGTTCGATACAGTGGTGTTTCCTTTTCATCTTCTTGATCATACTGAGCTAGTCGATCGAGTGACTTTGATTGTCTTATAATTTGACGGATACGGTCATCAAACATTTGTTGAGGAATCAGGCTTACTTGCTTATCACCTTGTAATAACCACAGACCATCTTGGTCATAGTCTAAAGTATAGTCTAACGTTTCTTCACTTAACGCTTTGATTTCTTCGTTACTCATCGTATTACTCATCCTTTCCCATCACTGCCATATGATAAAAGTCGAACGTTCCATCATCAAACGCATTCTTAAATGCTATTACGTCATGTGCGTTGCCGGTGACGATCACTTCGGGGTTTAGACCAAACGTACCTGGTCCATTTGGTTCTATCAGTTCTAGCTTAAGCTTGTACCGATTCAACATGTCAAACAAATCCTGAGCACCAAGATTGTCATCGCGTATAATAAACCTCAATCTAAATTTCATCATAGGTAGACATATCCTTTATAGAAGCTTCCGTCAGACGTAGTAACGTCCATACATGCGGTGTTATCCTCATAATAGGAGATGACTTCGGCGTAGATGTCTTTGTCTGCCTCACTGATCTCCATAAGCGCAGTGACCATATCTTTATAGTCTACCTTACCAGCTGCGACCTGTTCGACCTCGCCGTTCTTTTCGATCTTGTATAGTCCCATAATGTATATCCTTCATCATTATATAAGTCCATTATAGCACAAAGGGGCCATGTTGTACATAGCCCCTTCGCATTTTTTTTCAATTTATTTTTATACTTTATAGTCGCCGATTTGACCACGGCCAATAATGGCGGCCAATACCAGACCTTGAAGGAATTTGACGTCTGGCACATCATTTGCACGTGCATAGTCTTCCACGTCTTTATCAAGGAAGGTTCCCATGAGACGATAGTCTATACCATCTTCATCGTCATCCATTTTTTCAAGGTACAGGTTGTATAGTCGATTAAGATGCCCTTGAATTGGGTCGTTGCCACCGCTACTCAGGTTACTAAAGAACTGTTTAATTGACGCAGCGAATTCGCTAAGGTCGAACTCATCAAAGAAGTCAACGATTCTATCACCTACGTCACTCAGTGCATCACGAGCGTCACCTACAAAGTCTCTAATTCGATCGACAATCCCCTCGGTAATCATCTCAGGTTCTTGTACGCTACGTACAGACTCCATGAGGAGATCCATCTTCTGTTTGTTACTTAGCATTGTAATATCCTTATACCCCGAACGGGCCACGGTCTGGCTTCTCTTCTTTTGGCGGATAGTTAAAATCGCCTGTCTTGATGCTGTATAACTGTGATTTCAGCTTTTTAAGGTCAATTCCGTACCGTTTGAACTTGTCCAGTATGAACTTTTCTTTAGCAGATCCACCTCCCGCGGCTCCAACATCGCCGATATACAAGAGATGTCTGATGGAACTTATAAATGCCTCTATCGCAAACGCAACATTAGGGTCGTTTGACAACGAGTCGTCAAAATAAACAGGCGTCATCTTGTTTTGCAAAGGCCCGCGGGCTTCGTTAATATTTTCGCTATCACTCTCAACGGCCTCAAGAGACTCCATAAGTAGATCCATCTTCTGTTTGTTACTTAGCATTACGTTATTTCCTTATACGCCGAACGGGCCACGGTCTGGCTTCTTTTCTGGCGGATAGTTAAAATCGCCTCTCTTGATCTTGAAAGCCTGTGATTGCAGCTTTTCAAGGTCAATTCCGTACCGTTTGAACTTGTCCAGTATGAACTTTCTTTTAGCAGGTCCATCATCAAGATCGTCCCGCGTGAGTTGAAAGATGGCCATCGACAATCTCTTTATTCCAAGCGCAATACGATCGTCGTTTGATAAATCGTTGGTAAAATAAACAGTCGTGTTATGCTTTTTCAAATCTTCGTTAAGGCTTTTGCTATCACTCTCAACGGCCTCGAGGGACTCCATAAGGAGATCCATCTTTTGTTTGTTACTTAACATTGCAATATCCTATGTGTCTGTGTCTGTGTCTGTTGGTTGATACGATGACTCAAGACCAGCAGCCGGTATATTCTGTAGCTGGCGACTTATTTTGTCAAGATCAATGCCAACGCTTTTGAACTCCTGATTGACCTGTTCGCCAGAATTCAAGAGCGAATATACAGCGGCCTTAAATCTTTCTGCATACTTCTGGAGATCTTTGTCAAATGAAAACAGTTGGCCACGCAATCTGCCGTCTGCGCCGCGGCGCATCTCATCGACAGACTCGAGTGACTCCATGAGGAGATCCATCTTCTGTTTGTTACTTAGCATTGTAATATCCTATATGTATCTATGGATGTATTTATACGTAATAGAATCTCAAGCTCTTCTTTCATGCAGTGACATCATCTGTTTTGCACTAATCGGACTTGGCTTAATGGATGGATCTGAACACCACCTGCGTATGAGATATGCCAGACGCTCATGATACGGATTGAGGTCCGTACGACATAAGACACCTGCCATGGACATGAACTCATGGGTTGCGAATGGGCCATTACGTAGGGTACGTAACTCACGATAGTTGTTGAGTCTCATAACCCTTGAGAGATTGATGTCCTCATTGCGCTTGCGCCAACGGGCTCGGGTGGCGTATCTTGATCTAATCATTACTTTACTCCCTTTGCAGCACGTACCTTTTCCATACGTACACGATTTGCTTTCCATTGCTCATAGGTCTTGGGCTTATTGGCAGGACCAATCTGTAGCTTAGACTTCTTGAACTCATTCAGTAGTATATCATGGTCCTCGTCACTCATGAACTCTTTGACAAGATCAAGGAGGCAGTTACGGAACGTACGTCCATGGTGCAGGTTACCAGCCATGTGTGCCATCTCATGGATGACTGTATAGAGCATCATAGCACCAGCCAGCTCAGTAGTAGAAATCTTCAGCTCACGGTCATAGTAGAACGCCTCACCTGCATACCGGTTAGACCGTGTAGGGATGACCTTAATAGGACGGTTGAAATATTGTGAACCAATCTTTGGCCTATGGCCTGCAAAGACCTCACTCTTCTGGATACGATCTACCAGGGCTTGGACGTCTTCGATTGAGTGCATACGATAGTTAGAGGTGAACTGATTCTCAGCATGGTGCTCAGCCAGATAGACTTTGGCCTTCTCAGAATCACGTGTACGGCTACCCTTGTTTTGCTTCGATGCAAAATTCAAGCAGTATGTGTTATACTCAAGATCTGATATGCTACCTTCAATACGTGTCATGTCAATCTCCATAATCATTCTGTATATACAGTATACTACGGAAACGCAGCCTTGTACACAGTTAATTTGCGTACAAGGCCACGTTTTTCATTAACTTTTCGTAATGTTTATTTTGCCCAAGTAGGTTTTTCAACTAGCTTAGGGAAAGCATCTGATACAACCTTACCAGCAATAGTACGATTGTATGGCCACTTTTGTTTCGTAAAGACCTTCATCACGAGCTCAGCATCTTTTGGGTGAATAGTCTTAAGCATGTTAAAGAACTCGTGCTCACGTTTTGCTTGTGGTAGGTTGCGGTTTCCGGGTAGACGGATAAAATTGGCAAACTTACCGTGGAGACGAACCAGTTCGGCTGGTGGTTTGTCACCCTCAAAGAACTTAGCCATACCCTCTGGTAGCTCACCATCCGGTAAGGCCATGGAATCTTGAATCCATTTGTTGAACTGGCACGCCAATAGGTCGTTGACCATGGCCTGCTCTTTTCCGCCGATATTCTGTAACGCTTCAATGCGTTCCTCACGGCTTTCCATCTGGTGGATTTCTTTTAGTATCTCGTGTAGTCTTCTCATTTTATAGGCTCATAGGTTTGAAATCTTCTAGGTGCTGCGTTAGGTTAGCACACCGACTTTTGATAAGGTAATTGAGAACACCTCCCATTGAAGGGACTTCGTAGCTCTCATACTGATTATTTATACGGCCTCGAAGATCGCTAGGGATTTCACGGAAGTCGATCAACATACGATTTTCTTCGTATCTGCGTAGGGTCTCATCGTCAAGGGTCTCGGTAGCGACTGACTCTTCGATAAACTTAGCCGTGATAGACTTCTGACGTCCACCTTCGGTCATAAAGAAGTCAGAAGGACTCTTGACATTTGGAATACCATCTTTTGCCTGACCACGTACGATGGCCTCATGTAACCATTCTTCAGGGTTACCTTTGACGGCCTTCTTAGTAATGGTCGACCATTGCTTAACGTTCGGGTAGCGTTGTAGCTGGATATAGTCTTTATCGGCTGCGATGATCATGACCGGCTCATGCTTACCGAACTCCTGGGTACGCATCGCCATCGTAGCAATACAATCATCACCCTCTGCACCTTCAAGGTGAAGGACCCGGTATGGCATGAAGTTCTTGATCTCATCTGTAATGACATTGAGAGTTTCAAAGATCGTGCCCCAATCCATACTGCTCTCTTGACGTTTCTTCTTACGTGCAGCTTTATAGTATTCGAATGCATCTCTACGCCAAGAAGAGTGGTCCATGCACAGAACCATCTCACCGTACTTGTCACGGTACTTTTTATTATGAGTCCTCAGACTATTGAGGATCATATGGCGAAGAAGGTTCTCATCGACGCCCTGGCGGCTTGCGACGACCGTCCCAATTGATATTGCGCTAAAGTCTACTAGTATCATAGTGTTTCCTTGTTTTCACTTATAATACCATTATATACTAAAAAGGCCGAGATGTACACACCCCGGCCTCTTTTATTTTGATATAGTTTGACTTACGTCAGACCAGAGATGTTCACCGTCTGAATGTCATTCGATACCATCGATATCATGTTCAGCGGCGTTTGGTTTTGAGTTGCAGCATAAACTTGATTTCGACATGGTTACGCAACACGCTCTGCGGTTATTACGTTGTCATTAGAGTCATACGTGTATGTCACATGAGCGATAAGAGTACCGGAAGCTTGTTCACCGCCACGATAGTAGTGAACATCAGTTAGATTGCTGGCTGAAGTACCACCGCCAGTTCCGTAAGTATAGGCTACATAATCATGGGGACCGACACCAAAACCAGTTTCTCGGCTATTGGCAACTCGGTGCGCTTTGTTGTTAAAGGCCATTATTATTCCTCAAGGTTGTAGTGAATCTCAATGACTATTTATACTATTTGGGTTTTAGGCTATACTAAAGCCCTCCGGTGCCGCCCAATGGCTTCAGCAGGAAAGTTCGGGTACTGAGTGTGTCCGATGTCGTCCAAACCACGGTTGTCGAGCGTGGCGTCAATACGATCGAGCCGATTGAATATTGTCTTAGACCGTTCTTCGCACATTGCTTCGTGGGCCACTATCCGCTGTAGAGCTTGTTCTGTTGTATCTGAGTTTTCATTTGTACAAACCCTCAAAGTTATTGGCCAACAACGCCGTAAGTTTTTTTATAAACAAGGCCGCTGTCTTCCTCGGTTTCTCCAGTAAGGCCTTCGTTCTGTGACCAATGAGAATTGATGAAGTTGTCTAGCTTTGTCAGCTCGTGGTACGTGACAAAGGATACCTCGGTAATCCCGTTGTCCCGCCTCCATTTCATGTCTGCTTGTTTGAAATCCGGGTCATAAACCCAAGCCCTGGAATCGTTAGGGTCTTTGCCAATGACGCCGTCAGTTAAAAGAAGGCGAGGGCCATCAATAATTACGCGGAACGCTGCGAGTATGAAACCATACGGCTGCTCGCTCGATACTGTTTCCGGTATCCGCCAGATAAATAATCTGCTTGTAACGGCTGGAGCAAACACTTCGTTAGAAGCAGTTTCGTGCATATACGTATAGTACCAAGCCGCTGCTTCTTCCGGCGTGTTGTGACTCTCAGGCCACGGGTATTGATCCCCGGTCTTCTCGTATGAGTCTAAGACAAGTTTGGTGAACTGGTCTTGGGGGACGCTGTCTACCTCAATTCTTTCAATGTTAAACTGCAGTGCCATGAGCCATCCTTAAACCGTGAAGTCCACTTCTCTATCGGCGCCGACATTAGAGCTCCAATGGGTTGCGACGTTATAGATATAGCCGGAGGCAGAGTTCGTGGTCCAAGCATATTCAGTGTAGTTACCACCACTGATGTAGTTTGCCCCCGCCGCAGATCTGTTAAGCGTTTCAGTTCCAGACGTCTCAATGTCCACGGATGTGAACGGGTGACTTGAAGTAGTGTCCCCGGTAAAACGTATCTTCACAGACCAGGTGCTAACCTTGCCGGTCACGATCGTGACAAACACAGAGTGAATGGTGTCACCGTCCAAATCATCGTCGTCGATGCTGCCGTAACTACCCGACACGTATCCATCATTAGTACCACCATCGGTCCCGATAGTCACTGTTTTCAGGGTTGAACCCGCAGCTGCACCGTAGAAATCGTCTAAGCTGATCGCCCCGGAGGTTGGCACTCCCGAGTTCGTGGCCGTATCTGGCACAAGGCCTCCGCCCCGATAGTACTCAGACAAATTGATGGGGTTAGATCCACCAAACTCTGTTTGTATCTGGGCGAGCGTGATAGCTCCGCTACTCTGTAAGGGCACGGACCGTCTCCTTTTGTTGTATCACTTTCATGCTATGCCTTTATCTTTATTTATATATTATATAAGATCATACTCTGCTTGAAAGGAAGTATTAAAGTCATTTGCCATTACTTTTGATACGGCGTTTGTCTCTGCATCAAAGCACTTCTGCACATGCTCATGTACTAATCTCGCCCATCCAATAATTTCATCGTTCGTAGTCATTCGATAAGCTGTTGTCGACTCACCAGCTACTAACTTCTGGCATTTCCAGTACCCAGATGTCGTCCTAATGTTATTATTGATAGCAGAAACAGTAGAATTCAAACGCTGCTGACTATCCAAATCAGTTGCAATATGCCATACAACATTATCTGAATCTGCCCAATTGATACCACTAGTTTCTTTATCATAGCGATCTGAAGCGATACTGTCAATCATATTGAGCGTAGACACCTCAGTAGGCAGATCAATAGCTGTCCAAACTTGAGTCCACGTACCATCAACATTGACAACGCTATCCATTAATCGTTGAGTTAGATTATTATAAGCTGGTAGTGCAGTTTTATAAACTTTATATACACCGTATTCTGCGCATATTTCCTCTGATACATTCTGAGGAAAAGATACGTTGGGGTTATCAGTTCGTAACCTACTAATAGAATAGTTTTCAGGTTCGTTGTTTTCGTTTAGTTTGATATATTCCATTTTATCCTCTATAATGTAAAGCCTGCAGCGGCCGGTTGAACGGGTCCAGTAGGTTTGAATAAGAAGGTTCGGACACTTAGAGAATCACTTGTAGACCATGTTATGGCCGATGGAGATTCTGTTCCAGCAGAAACGCCCGTTTTGTAGAATACAGCCTGTGCAGACCCCTGCCTATTTCCCGTACCACCTTGTACTAAGGCAGTTGTGTACCCTGTAGGAGCTGTTGAAATTGTAGAAGTAGGGTCATCATCAATCATGGCAAAAACTACTACGATCGAATTGTCAGTTGTCACCGTAATACTTTGCGGCGTTATTGTTGATCCACTTGTGGATGTCCCAGAGGACGCACTTTCATATTCTACACCACGAAAAGCACAAGCAGAGAGAGAGTCAACGACCCTGTTCAAAGAAACACCAGTATCTGGTGTAGCACCCATTGTTTTTGCATAATGCCTATCGACGACACCACCACTACCAACGGTCCCGAGATAAGTCCAACCAGATGAACTAATACTATGGCCATCATTGTCGTCTGTAGATAAGACTAGTACTACATCATCTTGAGTTAGTCCTGTAATACTGGAAAGACTAACGGTACTTACGGCACCACCAGACACCGACCCAACGAAACTCGGTGAAGTAACAGCAATGCCTATTGCAAACCCCGCTGCTTGGGTCGGACCCGAAGAGCCAAACGAAGATATATCAAGAGATGTTGATTCTGCCCAGTATCTAATTTCATCAATCGTTCCACTAAAACTAGTAGTATACCCTAAGGCCGCGACAGTAGAGGATACTTGCCCATAACCCTTCGAATTTGATCTGTATGAATAATCACCAAAGGTAGATACGGTGGTCGCGGTGTCTGAGCCTAAATTGACAAGTGAATTACTGGACCCTTGGCCGCCTGGTTGAACATAAGCTGTTAGGGTTCGAGCAGAGTGATCGACTGTAAAATAATACGTAGCGTCAGAACCAGTGTAGGAAGAAATGTTAGCCTCAACACCAGCACCATTAGAGTCACCTGGAAAAGCTGGATATCCTTGATATGCTCTAACTCGTAATGTTCCGGAATCTACCCCTACTGCAAGCCCAACAGCATCACCACCGAGATCTAATATGATACCTGTATCTGTGCTGGAAATGTTAGCATCTATAGCAATAAGCACATCAACCGAATTATCAACGCCTGTCCCTGTGGAAGGGAAGCTAGTTATAGTATAATCTGGCGTACCGTAGTTAGCTTCGTAGTCGTTAGGGATAACAAAATTTTGGCGGAGAAGCGTTTGTATATGTTGATTAAGCACTTACGTAACTCCCATATAGATTGGAGCCTACCTTCCATAGTTGAAATACATTGTATCCAGATGTTGCAAGTGTAGGGGCTACTCCACCTGGCCAATACATCGTTGGCCATGTAACAGTGTATGCTGAGCCATCGTCAATCATAAGGGTGACATACTCACCGTCTACAAGGTTTTCAGTAAAGGTCGTATTTCCTGTCAGTGTCTTGTATTGGATTGTTCCATTGTCTGGATCAATTGCAGTTCCGGTTAAGTTATAGACCTTCTCATTAATTGATCCATTGATAGACAAAGTACTGTTGGGCGAAGAAGTTCCGATGCCTAGTCTTCCGGCTTGCGTGAACACGAAACGGTCTGTAGCTGTACCACTAACGTCGCGGATTTTTAGATCACCGTTGACCAGATCAAAGTAGTTAATGTTACTTGCATGGTACATCCGCAGGTCGTTACTGGTTCCAAGTTGAAGTTGGTGTCCATCCTGAAACTCAAGGCCAGCGCTTGGCGTCCATTGGATTCTTACAGCGTTACTGGCTGCGCCATCCCGCCAACGCCAAGTGCCAGAGTCCAAAGTCATATAAGCGTCTGTACTGTCAAACTGCCACTTCCAGTCGGCTCCAGTACCAAACTGAAGGACCTTAGTATCTGGCATGTTAAAGGCGGCGTTTGACGTAAGCAGGTTCTCTTCTATCTTGAAATAGGTGGTTATTCCGGCCGAAACACCGCTTGTCAGGCCAGACCCGACTTGAAACTGCATAGATACGCCAGTAGTAAGATCTGTATTAACGTGAATGCGGCCAGCGTTACCGGTCTGTTCGGGCGTCATCGACCTGTGGTTAAACGTTACGTTCGCATTACCACCACCGTCATTATTAGTAATTGATACACCGCCACTGCCAAGGCCGGCAGTAAAATGCCCTGTAGTGGCATATGTTCCCGTACCGCTGGTCTTATCGGTAAGGTCGTCAAATGCGACGGTACCGCCACTACCGGCTGTTGTTTGCGTAGTGCCGTCGGGAAACTTGACACCGCCCGAGGTGGATTCAATCACCCCAGCGACGGTTAACGGTGATCCCGGAGAGTCTGTGCCGATGCCAACATCGCCATCACCCTTAATCACGACCGCAGCGTTGTTTCCGGAACCTGGCTCAATCTTAAATGGCGTAGTAGCATTTACCACATCGTATATTGTATAGCTACTATCGCCCGCATTAACACCGACATTGTACTTGTTTGAACCGGCAATCTGATATTGCATCCGCGCATTACCGCTACCGTTATTATTGATCACCAGCGCATTGTTATTATCTGATTGGACAATTACTACACCTGACGTACCAGGAAGAAGGTTAACCCGGCTAATAATACCTGTTCCGTTTTGACCAACGTTAATATAACCACTTGAGTCCTTAGAAATAAGTGTGCGAATATAGTCGCCAGTATCAAAGGCGATTTCGCCAGTATCTGGTAACATAATCGACGCAGTTTTGTTTGCGTCAATGCCGCTATCAAAGTCAGAACTAGTTTCGACACGCAATCCACCTGCGACATGAAGATCAACATCCGGTGTCGTTGTGCCAACCCCGAGTTTACCCTGTGGGGTCAATCGCATTAGTTCGGCCGCGTCATCACCAAAGGTAATAAGGTCACCATCCGTATCGCTGCTATGGCCAAATTGAATATATCCCATCTCGCTCGAATCGACACGCCGACCGATACGCATTCCTGCGGTTTCCCAGTTAGTACCAGTCGATAGACGCTCGTGGCTAAAGACGATACGATCAGCGTTACCCGATGTTGTATTTGATTGATCCCGTATAATCACCAAGTCTTCAGCATCGCCGGCCGTGCCACCAAGACCCGGGCCCTGAACGTGAAGCAATGTCTCTGGTGATGAGGACCCGATACCGACTTTTTGATCGTCGTTGTGGATCGTAAACCAACGGACGCCGCCCTTCATTCCAGCGAATTGATGTATATTGCTTCCTACTCTCTCAAACTCAAACAAGTGGCCACCGCCGGTACCTGAGTCAGTAAGAGCCTGAAACCTTAGTAGGTTTGTGCCACCGGCTGAGATGTTCCACTGCTTCGCATCACTGGCCGCGTTCGTGTCTTCAAGTCGAATGACAGGATTGCCGGATGCAACGTGGAGATCAACATCCGGAGAGTCTGTACCGATACCCAGTCTTCCGGCTTGGGTGAACACAAACCGGTCTTCAGCTGTTCCGCTGACGTCGCGGACCTTCAGGTCCCCGTTAACCAGATCAAAGTAGTTGGTATCGCTTGAATGGTACATTCGCAGGTCGTTACTGGTTCCAAGTTGAAGTTGGTGTCCATCCTGAAACTCAAGACCATCACTTGGTGTCCATCGGATTCTATCAGCGTTGCCATTTGCACCGTCTCGCCAGCGCCAAGCACCAGAATCCAAATCCATATAAGCGTCGGTGCCGTTGTATTGGAACGCCCAGTCACCACCAGTTCCGAACTGAAGGTTCCGACTGTCGTACATCCGCATGTTGGAACCCGCCTGACGCATAACGGTTGTACCATTATCTTGAAAGTATACATCACCCGCTATAGCGTTAAATATCGTTCCGCCGATATATCGCATCGAGAAGTCATTGCCAGTGCCGAGGTACAAGTTCGCGCTATCAACGAAAGTCACGTCACCTGACAGAGTACCACCTGCCAATAATAGGTTATTGCCTGTTAGCTGTACTTCAGTACCGGCCTCATCAGTATGATAAAGCTGGTCGGTCTTAAAGTAAAGGCGAAGAAAGTCTGAACTATCAGAAGCTCGTGGATTGACCCCAGATCCCACATTAGGGAGCTGGAGTCCAGAGGCAAACCTATCAAATGACATGTGTTATTACGTACCCATGATTATGCACTTGAGACCCGTAAGGGAAACGAGTGAGGTGATTGTGAGTGAGTTGGTATTGACCGAGTCAACATCAACACTGACCGAAGAACCACTTGAGTCACATACGCGGATCGTAAAGAAGTCCTTGTCAGTAAGAGCAAGGTTGTGCGTGATCGTAGCAGCAACATTAGCAGTTACGCTAAATGAGGAGTTAGTATAGATCTTCGCTTCTGTACGACTATGCAATTCGTTGACAGCACCCGCGAGAGTTGTCGCAGTCGTGTCAAGTGAAGTGCCGGTACCTGTAAACGTTTCAAGTGAAGTAATGTCAGATGTGTTAGTTGAAATGTTACCGGTGTTCGTCGAAATGTTACCAGTGTTTGTCGAGATATTCGACGTATTGGTATTTATCTCACCGTGAAGTTCATTAACACCAGCCGCAAGATCAGTTGCTGTCGTATTAAGTGAAGTACCAGAACCGGTAAAGGTTTCCAGTGATGTAATGTCACTCGCGTTCGTCGAGATGTTTGACTGAGCAGTCGAGATATCACTTGCGTTAGTTGAAATGTTACCCGTGTTTGTCGAGATGTTTGATGCGTTAGTGTTAATCTCACCGTGTAGTTCGTTAACCGCATCAGCCAGTGAAGTAGCTGTGGTATCAAGACCTGTACCAACGTCCGTAAACGTCTCGAGCGCGGTAATGTCACTTGCATTGGTAGAGATGTTTGATGTGTTAGTACTGATGTTACCAGCATTCGTCGAGATATTTGACGTGTTAGTACTGATATTACCTGCATTGGTAGAGATATTCGACGCGTTTGTTCCAATCTCACCATGCAGTTCATTGATACCAGCAGCAAGATCAGTTGCGGTTGTATCAAGTGATGTCCCGGTACCTGTAAATGTCTCAAGTGAAGTAATATCACTTGCATTAGTTGAGATGTTACCGGCATTGGTAGAGATGTTTGACGTGTTAGTTGAAATGTCAGTAAGAACATCGGTCAAAGATGCTGGTGTTACTGCGAGAGCTGTGGCTGAACCGGCGTTGGTTTCAGCAGTGGTCGCCAGTTCTACTTGACCTTTCTTAGAGGTCGTAGCATCTTCAATGTTACGTTGAATAACCGTAGCTTCTGTGGTTGAAGTAAAGAGAACCATGTCTCCGACTTCAACAACTGCACTAGGTGTGAAAGTAACACCGGTTTTACTCAGCGTACCAGCAGTATCCACCACATATTGATAACCTTGTACAGCTTCAACTGCGGCGGTATTGTCGTTAGTGGGGTTAATGACGCCTTTGAAGATAAGATCTCCAGTTACGTCCGCAGAGACCCTATTAAAAGAACTTCCGTCCCAGAGATACATCTCCGAATCGTCAGTGTCATAGATGACCAAGCCCTTGTTGCCAGTCCCAAGGCTGCCAGCTAGCGTAGATCTCTCTGCGTTAGTGACGTTCTTAAAGCGTGCATCGACGAGCTGACCAACTTTAACAAGATCTATGTCATGATAGAATTGTTTTTCAGCCATTTAGTTTTCCTCTTGGTGTTGTTAAGCTGTACATAGATTAATAGTGGATGACATGCAGGGTCTTTCCTGTCATGTCAATATTTGAAGTTATTACAAGATCAGTACTATTTATCTGTGCACCAATCTCAACAATATCACCAGTGGTATCGTCGCTTATGTAATGATTTACGTAATTACCAATACCCTCAACCGAGAAGTTAACCGTCAACACTGTACCTGAAAGAGCAAACGTATTAGTAGGAGCCGCGGTTGAATATAACAAACGTAGTGTGTGACCAGTTAGGTCAATATTTGAAGTAAGGTCAACACCTGTACTCGTAATAGTAAGAGGTATTGAAACTACTTCATTAGTAGTATCGTTGACCACATAGTGTGATACGTACGAAAATTGATCTGTAACAGGATTTGCGGCATACGCTGTTCCGGACAGTGAGAACTCAGATGTCTGAATAAGACCACCAGTAACACTGGTACTACCACCGCCGGTACTACCACCGCCGGTAATATCATGACGGTCAAGTAGACTTTGAAACGTTTCGGTCTGGTACTTTTTAGCATCAGTATCAAATACCAGAAGCGAGTCGTCATCAATGTCACTGAGTCGTTTACGCTGAACATCATCATTGTCCATAATACGTACCGAGCCACCGGACGAAGACATGCCGCTTCCTGGAGCTCTTACGTTTCTTAGTGCCGCTTCTATATTAGCTCGCTGAGTCTCATAGTCCTTAAGTAATTTGGCTTCGAGCTCTTCGCGTATTTTTTCGATGAGTGGATCAACGTTCGGTGTTTCACCATCCTTACCGTCTTTACCATCCTGACCTGCAGGTCCTTGAGGTCCCATCGGACCAATTGGACCTGTCTCACCCTGGATACCCTGCTCACCAATAAGACCCGCTTTACCGCGTTGCCCGCGTTGGCCACGAGGTCCTTCTGGACCGGGATTGCCCTGTGGTCCTTGTTCACCTATAAGACCTGGTTCACCCGGTAGGCCTTGGATACCCTGCTCACCGATAAGACCGGGAGGACCCTGTTCACCTTGCGGTCCTTGAAGCCCCTCGCGAGTAATATCGGTTATACCATCTGACTCAACGAGATACCACTTGAGGTCGTTACCAAAAAACATAGTACCTTCAGGTAGCATCTCACCTTGAACCGGATCAATGCCACGGAGGTACGTATTGCTCGTTTTGTTTAGGACTTGAACCTGTTCACGAATAAACTCATTGCGTGCTTCAGAAGCCTCAAGGAGTGCTGCCTGTTTCTGGCGTTCCCTGGCATCCTCAAGCGCAATGCGTCTTGCCTCGGATAGATCAATCTTTTTCATTACCAGAGTCTCTTTTGAGCTGGCGTTAAGAACTGCCAAAGCTCAGGATCAATTCCTTCAGGTATTACTTCCTCAATTTTGGTTTCTTCGTGTATCGGAAACGACTCGCTATGAACCTCTCCTCTGACAATAATCTTTTCCTCAAATACCTTTGACATATTAATGTCTTCTACATTAATCGACGAGGTGAGGTATATAATAGAATCGAATTCGGTACCATCCATACTATAGGCATCGGTACATTCGTTGAGAAATTTATATTCTTTTAGTTGAAGACCAATACCGTATTCAGTTTGTACCAGTCCGGTTGTAGAGACACTTAAGGTTTCTTTATTTGGACGATACTGGTGCCAGTCACACGGGCCTTCGGTTGACTTAATCGGAAGATAGAATTGCTCATAACAATCCGTGATACCACATTTGCGTGCGTACTCACGAAGTGTGTTTGAACAATTCTTACTCACTGGTCGGTATACCGAAAGTGGTGAGTCTTTTCTAAATATGGTTGCCATTACAATATATCCTTAAATCTGGAAATCTCGGTAGATTGTATTTCCATCGCGGTATGCTCAACAAGCGTCTGAGACCTCGGAACATAGTGATCTTTGAATTGAACTTTATCACGGTTAAACGGATTCAGCCGTTGAAGTACACCAAATTTTTTATCGTCGCGGTATCGGTCTTTACGTGACAGTGAAGCAAGGGAAGCAAGTTCGCGGGATGATACGTCACGCACGGTCTTAACGTCAAAAGAACGCCAAGCTTTCTTGACTAGATCGAAGACCGGTATAACTGTTGGTGGACCTTTATACTCGTTACCAGCGGCGAGAGCTGCAGCACCGGCGACCTTCTCAATTATTTCAGGGTTACGAGTACAGACCATGTGGCGCTGTCGGCCATTGGTCTTTTTAATAAAGTTTATAATAACAACTCCACGGAGGTCACGATGAAAGTCATCAAGTGACTTGTTTACCTCCATGATAAGATGGAGCGGAGTCCTGGTGTTGTGTTCAATTAATTCGATAATCATAATGGCCTCGTCTGAGAATCAGACCATACGGTCTATTGCTCTTTTAGTTCATTTAGTTATATTTATACGCTTACGTATTCTGACATATCACTTAAAGATGTTTGGAATGGATCTTAGCCGAAATAAATTCGTTATAGTATTCGTCAGAGAATAAGACCTCACGGTCTACTTGTTCTTTGAGTTCGTAGTAACTCATCTCACCTTTCTTAGCACATAAGCGAAGTATCTCACGCTTGTACTTTTCAGAGCCATTGCTTTCAACAGCTTCCTTTAGCGAGACTGACGATCCATGATAGTCACGCCAGTCAGAGTCTACATATACCCTCTTTCGTTTCTTCGTACCATTCTTCAGCTTGACCATACGGTACGCTGGCTTATGGAACAGTTTTTTCCCCACATACTTCTTGTTAGTAGCAAGCTCGGTAATTAGATAGACAAACCCAACATAGTCTTTCTTGTCAGGTGTCTCATTGAATTCGTTATCTTGGTATAGCCACGTCATGTGACTATTTATATGTTACCCGATAAGTTCCTTTAGTTGGTCAAATCCTCCTACGTATACCCCATCAGTGGTTTCAATCTGTGGAAATGTTTTGGCTTGTGGGAACCGTTCAAACAGTTCGTCACGGGTAAAGTCAGTCTCGTACTTCAGTTCCTCGTATAAGATACCCTTCTGTTCGAGTAACTGTTTAGACATCGTACAAAACTTACAATTGACCTTTGAATAGATTCGATACATTTTCTCTCCTTGCTATATTATAATTTTATTATACACCATATCGGTACTGATGTACACAGTTTATAGCTTAAAGTCTGAAAGAATATCAAGGTTATCTGCTTCGA
>Ga0208434_1000326_pt1 | contig 24312 bp, 26 predicted proteins | sample 13_taG_FD_184086 | JGI IMG/M metagenome (GOLD analysis project Ga0208434, IMG submission 184086) | Marine viral communities from the Subarctic Pacific Ocean - 13_ETSP_OMZ_AT15268 metaG (SPAdes) (version 2) | ecosystem: Environmental > Aquatic > Marine > Oceanic | place: Pacific Ocean | collected... | reverse complement strand
CATCAACAGGTTCTGCAGGTTCAGTTACATTACAAGATGGAAACTCAGTAACACAGTTTCAAGTAGATGTACCAGCAGGTGATGTATTTTCTTATAATCTAGCAGAAGACGGAATTTTATTTGAAGGTGGAATGACTATTTCAGCAATTTCAAATTCAACTGTAACTGTCATCTTAGATAAATAGGAGAGTAAATGGCTAACACTACTTCCGGAACTACAACTTTTGATAAGACGTTTTCTGTTGATGAAGTAATTACAGAAGCCTATGAAAGAATTGGTATGCAGAATCTTTCTGGTTACCAATTAAAATCTGCAAGAAGATCTCTTAATATTTTATTTCAAGAATGGTCTAATAGAGGCCTACACTATTGGGAAGTTGCAAACAATAATATTACATTAGTTGCAGATCAAGCAACTTATACAATGTTTAGATCAACATCAGATGGCACTTCAAGTGCTACAGCTGTTTATGGTGTTGACGATATATTAGAAGCGTCTTACAGAAACTCTAATGTAGATACACCCCTTACAAAAGTAAACAGATCACAGTATCAAGCACTATCAAATAAAACATCTACCGGAACACCATCACAATATTTTGTTCAAAGATTTATAGATAAAGTTACAATTACTTTATTTTTAACACCTGGATCTAGTGAAGCAGGTAAGTTTTTAAACTACTATTATGTAAAAAGAATACAAGATGTAGGTGATTATACTAATGCAACTGATGTTCCTTATAGATTTGTACCTTGTATGACTGCAGGTTTATCTTACTATCTTGCGATTAAAAATGCACCTGATAGAGTTCAAATGCTAAAGATGTTGTATGAAGATGAATTACAAAGAGCTTTACAAGAGGACGGCTCCCCATCAAGTACTTATATTAGTCCTAAAGTTTATTATCCGGAGTCTTAATGTCAAATCTTTCTTCAGGTAAATATGCACAGTTTATTTCTGATAGATCAGGATTAGCATTTCCATATTCTGAAATGGTAATAGAATGGAATGGTGCAAGAGTTCACATATCAGAGTTTGAAGCTAAACATCCACAGTTACAACCAAAACCACACAGTGCAGACCCTCAGGGTTTATTAAATGCAAGACCTGCAAGAGTTGAGCCTGCTGTTGCAAGAATATTAACTTTAAATCCTTTGTCCACTACAAATGGATCTCAAACCATATCTGTATTTGAAGACAACCATGGAAGATCTACAGGAGATGTTGTTAGATTTAGAGACGGTGAACCTGGTGCAGGTATAACTTCTGCAGACATTAATGTTTCTACAGGATTTACAATTACAGTTACAGATGTTAATAACTATACATTTACAGCTTCAGGCACAGCAACTGCAACTGAAAAAATAGGAGGAGGAAGTATATCGGCTGGTCCGGTTACACTATCACCATAATGACATATTCAGAATTAGTACAAAAAATTAGAGACTACACAGAAGTAGATAGCACTGTATTAACTAGCACTATTGTAAATGGATTTATTAATGATGCAGAGTTTAGAATATATAGAGATGTAGATTCTGATAACAACAGAAGATACGCAACAACCAATTTAGTTACTAATGATAGATTTATCGATATGCCTGCTGATTTATTAGTTATTAGATCTGCACAAATAGTAGATTCTGATGGAACTTCTTCAGCTGATAATAGAGATTTTTTAGAATATAGAGACCCTAGTTTTATGTCTGAGTTTAACCCAAAAGAAACTACAGGAGTTCCAAAATATTATGGTATGTGGGATAATAATACTATTGTTTTAGCACCTACACCAAATGCAACTTTTGAAATTCAATTGAACTATATCTTGAAAGATGCTGGATTATCCAGTACAAATACTCAAACATACATCAGTAAGTATTTTCCCAACGGACTATTGTATGCATGCTTAGTTGAAGCATTTTCTTTTTTAAAGGGGCCAAATGATCTCTTGCAATTATACGAAGGAAAGTATAAACAAGTGCTGGAAGGCTTCTCTTTAGAACAAATGGGAAGACGAAGACGAGATGAATATCAATCAGGTGTTCCTCGTTTGGGAAATAAATAAGGAGATAAATTATGGCTATAACACAAGCAATTGCAAATGCTTTCAAAAAACAATTACTGGAAGGTGATGCAAATTTTAAATCATCTGGTGGTGATGTTTTTAAATTAGCTCTTTATACTTCTTCAGCAACTCTAAACTCAACAACTACTGCTTACAGTGCAACTAACGAAGTTAGTAACACTGGTACTTATGCAGCAGGTGGAGATCCATTAACAGGTCAAAGTACAAACATTGGAACCGGTTCAGGTAAAGGTGTTGCATTCGTTGACTTCGCAGATTTATCTTTCACAGGTGTAACGTTGACAGCTAGAGGTGCATTAATCTACAACACATCTTCTGCAGTTACTAATGCAGCAGTTGCAGTTTTAGATTTTGGAGGAGATAAAACAGCTACATCAGGAACTTTTACAGTAAAATTTCCAGCAGCAAGTACATCAGCAGCTATATTAAGAATCTCTGGCTAATAGGAGTTTAAATGGCATTGGTCGTAAATGACAGGGTTAAAGAAACCTCGACTACTACTGGTACAGGCACACTAAATTTAGCGGGTGCAGTAGCAGGTTTTGAAACATTTGTTGCAGGTATTGGAAATAGTAACACAACTTACTACTCAATAGTAAATGAGAATGGTGAGTTTGAAGTAGGCCTAGGTACAGTAACCGATGCAACACCAGATACTCTCGCAAGAACTACAGTTATCTCATCATCAAATAGTGACTCTGCAGTAAACTTTTCTGCGGGAACTAAAGATGTATTTTGTACCCTTCCTGCATCCAAAGCAGTCATACTAGATTCAAGCGGAAACATTGTTGCAAATAATGGATCTAACTTAACAGCATTAAACGCAACAGCATTAGCAAGCGGCACTGTTGCAAACGCAAGATTAGATGCTCAACTTCAAGACGTTGCAGGTTTAGCCGTTACCGATGGTAATATTATTGTTGGAGATGGTTCAAATTTTGTTGCAGAAAATGGAGCTACAGCTAGAACATCATTAGGATTAGGAACAGCTGCTGTATTAGATACAGGTATATCAAATACAAATGTACCTAAATTTACTTCTGGTGTAGCAGACAATGATTTCTTACGAGTAGATGGTACAGCGATTGAAGGACGTTCTTCAAGTGAAGTTCTTTCGGATATAGGTGGTCAGGCTTCGTTAACTTTTGGTATATCTAATACTAATGCAGTAAAAATAGACAGCTCTTCAGTTGCTGATGATGAGTATGCTCGTTTCACTGCTAATGGTTTAGAAAGTAGAAGTACTGCTGAAGTTTTATCTGATACTGGAGCTATTACAGCTAGTTCTACTGACACACTAACTAATAAAACAATAAATGCCTCCCAACTTTCAGGCACAGTTGCTAACGCAAGATTAGATGCTCAACTACAAGATGTTGCTGGATTAGCAACAACAAGTGGAAAAATTATTCAAGGTGATGGATCTAATTTTACTCTTTCAGCTTACACATTACCTACTGCAGATGGATCGGCAGGAAAAGTTTTAACTACAGATGGTTCAGGTGCAGTTACTTTTGAAACACCAACTACTGGGGACATAACTTCAGTTGTAGCAGGGTCTGGTTTGACAGGTGGAGCTACTAGTGGAGCTGCTACTTTAAATGTTGGAGCAGGTACAGGTATTGATGTTGCAGCAGATGCAGTTTCTGTAGACGTATCTGACTTTATGACTAATGGTTCAAACAATAGAGTTGTAACAGCTACAGGTGCTGATGCAATGAATGGTGAAGCTAACATGACTTTTGATGGATCTACATTAACAGTAACTGGAGATGTTGTACCAGGAGCTAATGATAGTCACGACTTAGGTGCATCAGACAATGTTTGGAGAAACTTATACACTGGAGATTTACATTTATCTAACGAATCAAAATCTGAAGGTAATGCTATTGATGGTACCAAAGGTAGTTGGACTATTCAAGAGGGTGCTGAAGATCTTTATTTATTCAATAACAAATCAGGTAAAAAATATAAGTTCAAATTAGAAGAGGTTTAGTAGCTCATGGCCTTCGGTATAACAGCTTTTGCAGAAAGTCCTTTTGCAGCTACAGGTTCAACAAGTGTTAATGTTGCAGTAACCGGTCAAGAGCTTACTATTGCAGAAACATCTCCTGGTGTTGTTATTGATGTAGTTGTTTCTTTAACCGGTCAAGCAATGACCGCTACACAAGGTCAAGTTAGTATTTTTGCAGGTGTTGAAGCACTTGTTACAGGTCAATCTTTATCTTCTAATCTAGGTTCTGTAACAAATACTGGAACAGCAAATATTTCTTTAACTGGTCAAACAATAACTTCTACATTAGGAACGGCAACTTTAGACGCTAATACTATAGCAAGTCCAACCGGCGAATTATTATCTCTAGCTGAAGGTAGTGTTGATGTAACTGCTAATGCAGACATTTCAATTACTGGTCAAGCATTGACTATGCAGGAAAATGCTCCAACAGTTACTGGAGATGCAGATGTTAATTTAACTGGTCAAGCAATGACTGTTGCTTTGGCTAGTGTTACTGCAATAGCAGATGTAGACGTAAGTACAACTGGTCAAGAATTGACTATGCAGGAAGGTCAAGCAGAAGCTGATGACGCAACTGCAGAAGTAACTGGAATTGCTATGACAATGGCTCAAGGGACTCTTGGAACACTGATTTGGACAGAAGTAAACACAGGTACAGCGCCTATAGATCCTCCAGGATGGAAAGAAGTAGCTTGATTTATGGTAACAATATAATTATAATTAAATATTTAGGGGTTTAAAAAATGGCAAATGCAACATCAGCAAATTTAAAACTAACGGTCCAAACAACAGGTGAAAACTCTGGAACTTGGGGACAAATTACAAATACTAATTTATTAATTCTAGAGCAAGCAATTGGTGGTTATGATTCGGTTGGAATTACTGCAGCAGCAACTTTAACTTTTTCAAATGGTGCATTATCTAATGGTAAAAATCAAGTTTTAAGATTAACTGGAACTATTTCTGGAAATAAAAATGTTGTAATTCCAGATGGAATAGAAAAAACTTATTTAGTTGAAAATGCTACATCAGGAGCACACACTGTAACTTTTAAAACAAGTTCAGGAACAGGAGCAACCTGGGCTGCTACAGATAAAGGATATAAAATTGTATATTCAGATGGAACTAATGTTGTAGATATCACAGCAGACTTAGGTGATATATCTTCTGGTGCTATTACTGCTACTGGACACATTATTCCTGGGGCAAATGATACATATGATTTAGGAACTACAACTGCTGTCTGGCAAAATTTATACACAGGGGATTTACATTTATCCAACCAAGCTAAAAACCAAGGAAACATTGTAGATGGAACCAAAGGCAACTGGACTTTACAAGAAGGAAAAGATAATATATTCATGATAAATAATATATCTGGAGAAAAATTTAAAATCAATTTATCTAAGATAGAAGGAGATTCATAATGGGAGTAGTATCGTGCGGAACTACAATGTTAGACCAAGGAGTTTTTCAAAATATAGGAGCGGTCACTTGGGATACAACAGCTAAAACAGGAAATTTTACAGCAGTAAGTGGTAATGGTTATTTTGTAAATACTACAAGTGGATCTATTACAGTAACACTTCCTAGTTCACCTGCTGCTGGTAGCATAGTAGGTGTAAAAGATTATGCAAATACTGCAGACACAAATAAAATCGTTATTGGTCGTAATAGTTCTAATATTCAAGGAACTGCTGCTAACTTTGATTTAGTTACATCGGGAGGATCTGTATTATTAGTTTATGTAGATGGAACACAAGGATGGAAAGTAACATCTGCATCTGAAGCAACTGATCTTCAAAGTACACAATATGTAGTAGCTACTGGTGGTACAATTACCACTACAGGAGATTTCAGAGTTCATACATTTACAGGTCCTGGAACATTTTGTGTATCAAACGCAGGTGCTCCTGGAGGTTCAGCCAAAGTAGATTATGTAGTAGTTGCTGGCGGCGGTGCTGGCGCTTCTGGTAATGGAGGAGCTGGTGGTGGAGGAGCTGGTGGACATAGGGTTTCTTTTCCAAGTCCAGCAGGAACAATCCCTGTTTCAGTTCAAGGTTATCCAATTACAGTAGGTTCTGGTGGAGCAGGTGTTACACCTCCAAGCTCAGTTGGATCATCAGGTAGCAATTCAGTTTTTAGTACAATTACCTCTGCTGGAGGTGGTGGAGGTGCGAAACAACCAAATGGAAATGGTGCTTCAGGTGGTTCAGGTGGTGGTGGAAGTATAGATGGTGGTTGTGGAGGAGCAGGAAATACACCCCCTGTTAGTCCACCTCAAGGAAATCCTGGTGGAGATGGCCCCGGTGATGGAACACCTATTAACGCAGGCGGCGGTGGTGGAGCTTCGGCTGCTGGACAAAATGGTACACCAGGCCCAGCTGCAGGAGGAGCAGGTTCTGCTAATTCAATCACAGGAAGTTCTGTAACAAGAGCTGGTGGTGGAGGTGGAAGTGTTTCTAATGGAACTGGCGGTGCTGGTGGAGCTGGCGGTGGTGGAGCTGGCGGTAACGGTGGAAGTCCAGGAGTTGCAGGGACAGCTAATACAGGTGGCGGTTCAGGCGGAGGTGGACCTGATCCAGGATCTTCACCATCTGCAAACGGTGGTTCGGGTGTTGTTATTATCACCTACAAATATAGAAACTAAAATAAAATGTTATGGGAATAAATTCATGTGGAACAACTTTAATAGATGAAGGTACTTTTAAAAACATTGGTGCCATTACATGGGACACGACTGCTAAAACAGGAAATTTTACAGCAGTCAGCGGTAACGGGTATTTTGTAAACACTACTTCAGGGGCTATTACAGTCACACTGCCATCGTCACCAGGTGCAGGTGATGTCGTTGCTGTTGCTGATTATGCAAATACTTTTGATACTAATAATGTTACGATAGGTAGAAATGGATCTAAAATTCAAGGTGAGGCAGGTGATTTTAAAGCAAATATAGAAGGATTAAGTATAGTATTAGTTTATGTTGATTCAACAAAAGGTTGGTTATCAGTCGATGCTGGACAAGCAAGTGCTATTACTTCTCCACAATTTGTAACAGCAACTGGTGGAACAATTACAACATCTGGAGATTTTAAAATTCATACTTTTACAGGCCCTGGTACTTTTTGTGTATCCAATGCAGGTAATGCCGCTGGTTCGGCAACAGTAGATTATATGGTGATTGCCGGTGGTGGCGGAGGTGCTGCTAATAGTAATGGAGCAGGTGGAGCAGGTGCTGGTGGTTTTAGAGAATCTTCAGGTGCAGCAAGTGGTTGTTATTCAGCTTCTCCTTTAGGATCTGGTGTAAGTGCTTTACCGGTAGCAGTACAAGGTTACCCTATTACTGTAGGTGGTGGAGGAGCAGGTCACGTAGGAGATCCAGAAAATGCTGGAAATGGATCATCAGGAAGTAATTCAGTTTTTAGTTCTAAAACCTCAGCTGGTGGCGGTGGTGGTGGCGGCGCTGGCGCTGGAGTAGCAGGAGGTTCTGGTGGTGGAGCAGGACAAGGACAATCAGGTGTTGGAGCAGGAAATACTCCTCCAGTTAGTCCTCCTCAAGGAAATAGTGGCGGTCAGTCAGTACCTCAAGAACGTGGAGCCGGAGGTGGTGGAGCAGGTGCAGCTGGTTCATGTGTTACTGGAGGTGCCGGAGTTACTTCATCTATAAATGCAACACCAACTGCAAGAGCTGGTGGTGGCGGTGGAGGAGCTAGATGTTTTCCCGCAGTCCCTGGAAGCGCTGGTTCTGGTGGATCTGGAGGTGGAGGCGCTGGAGCAAAAGGAAATAATGGAACTGCTGGAACAGCTAACACTGGAGGTGGTGGCGGTGGAGCAGGTAGAAAACCAGGAGTAGGAAATAATACAGGTGGTGCTGGTGGATCTGGAGTAGTAGTAATAAGGTATAAATATCAATAAGATTAATGTATTTACTAATTTAAAATAAATTGTATAATAGGAGATAATTATGGCACATTTTGCAAAACTAGGAGCTAACAGTAAAGTTATTCAAGTATTAACACTTGATAACAAAAATATGTTAAATGCTGATGGTGTTGAAGATGAATCAGTGGGTCAACAATATTTAGAAACACATAATAACTGGCCTGCACAAATGTGGATTCAAACTTCCTATAATACAGGAAGTAACCAACATAAAGAAGGTAAAACTCCATTAAGAGGAAACTATGCAGGTATTGGTTATACTTGGGATGAAGATAATCAAATCTTCTGGCCTAAAAAACCTTACGCTTCTTGGGTAAAAGATACATCTGATGCTCAATGGCATTCACCAATCGGTGATGCTCCAGCATTAACAGCTGAACAAACTTCACAAAACGAAGCAGATACTCACAGCTGGTCTTACATTTGGAATGAATCAGGACAGTCTTGGGATCTAACAGATTCTAAAGCATAATTGATCTAGATCAATTCTTTTAATATCAATTGACATTATAAATGACGGATGTATATATTACATCCAGGTATGCAAAAGAAAGTATTAACAGAACAAGCGTTATATTTTGGCAATATAGCAATGCCTAAAGATTGGGACATTGATAGAAAAAAATTATCAGACGACATCCTACAATCAGTAATTCAAAACAAAAATTTTCCATTTTCAAAAACTTGGGATATGTTAAATACATATATGCGAGATCACATCGGTCTTGAATATAATATTAATTTAATTAACAAATCAACGTGGGGAAATATCTATAAACCTGCGGAAACAACAATTCCTTTATTGCAAGTTGATCCAGTAGATCTACGAAACTCTCCAGACTTTACAATGCTTTATGGTGTTAAAGTTAAAGATTGTTTTGTTCGAATACATTATGAAGACAACAGACGTAAAGGAAGAAGTTGGGATATAGAACTTAAAGATAATAAGTTTATTATGTTTCCATCAACAAATATGTATTACATAAAAAACAAACAGAAAGATTCATTGAATTTTATACAGACAATAACTTATGAATATATCTAATCACTATTGGTATTTTACATCTGCAATACCTCCTAAAATTTGTGATGATATAATTAAATACGGTTTATCTAAATCTGAATCTATGGCTAGAACTGGTGGTTATGGAGATAGAAAATTAACTAATGACGAAATAAAAGATATAAAAAAAAGAAGAAACTCTGATTTAGTTTGGTTAAATGATACTTGGATATATAAAGAATTACATCCTTACATACATAAAGCAAATAGAAATGCTGGTTGGAATTTTGACTGGGACAGAAGTGAATCTTGTCAATTTACAAAATATAAATTAAATCAATATTATGATTGGCACTGCGATAGTTGGGACAAACCTTATGAAAAAGAGGGACCAGAAAAAGGTAAAATTAGAAAGTTATCTATGACATGTCAACTTACGGATGGCTCTGAATATGAAGGTGGTGAATTAGAGTTTGATTTTAGAAACTATGACCCTCACATGAGAGAAGAAATCAAACATTTAAAACAAGCAAAAGAAATATTACCGAAAGGATCTATTATTGTGTTCCCTTCATTTGTATGGCATAGAGTAAAACCTGTAACGAAAGGAGTGAGATATTCATTGGTCATGTGGAACCTTGGATATCCTTTTAAATAATATGATAATAAATGAATATTTTAAAACACCTATATGGATTGAACAAAAACCTGAATTTGTAAAATCTTTAAATAAAGCTTCTAATCAATATATAAAAGAAGCTAAAAAAAGAGAAAAAGATTATATAAAAAAACATGGTGATTTTGGAAGAAGTTATCATTCTACACCACTTATTAACGATAATAAATTTTTAGATTTTAGAAATTATGTAGGTCAGAAATCATGGGAGTTTTTAGATTGGCAAGGTTTTGATATGCAACAATATCAGACTATGTTTAGTGAGTTATGGGTACAAGAGTTTGCTAAAAAAGGTGGTGGACATCATAATGCACATATACATTGGAATCAACACGTATCAGGTTTTTACTTTTTAAAAGCAAGTGATAAGACTTCTTTTCCAATATTTCATGAACCACGTACTGGTGCACGTTCTACAAAATTAAAATTAAAAAATAGTAATGGTATATTTCATGGAACTGAATTAATTCATTTTAAAGTAACACCTGGAACTTTAATTATATTTCCAGGATATTTAGAACATGAATTTGCAGTAGATCATGGTGTAGAACCTTTTAGATTTATACATTGGAATATACAAGCTATACCAAAAGAAATGGCTAGAGATGTCATTTAAAAAAAATAAATACACAGTTATTAGGCAAGCTATCTCAAAAGACTTAGCTACGTTTATTTCAAATTATTTTTGTATGCAAAAACAAGTTTTAGATACTTGTAGAAAAGAAAGATATATTTCTCCGTATGAAACTTTACTTGGATATTATGAAGGACAAGATGAACAAATACCTAATACTTATTCTTGTTATTCAGACATCGCAATGGAAACTTTAATGTTGAAATGTCAGCCAGTTATGGAAAAAACAACAGGATTAAAATTATATCCTGCATATACTTATGCAAGAATTTATAAAAAAGGTGACGAACTTGTAAGGCATAAAGATAGATTTAGTTGTGAGATATCTACTACTATGAATTTAGGTGGTGATCCTTGGCCTATATATCTTGAGCCATCTGGTAAAGAAGGTATGAAAGGTATTAAAGTAGATTTAAAACCAGGAGATATGTTAGTATACTCCGGTTGTGAATTAGAACATTGGAGAAATAAATTTAAAGGCAAAGAATGTATTCAAGTTTTTTTGCACTATAACAATAAAAAGACTCCTGGATCCAAAGAAAATATGTTTGACAAAAGACCACATTTAGGTCTTCCATCTTGGTTTAAAAGGTAGTATATTATAATAGAGACAGTGGACACCACCACATACCACCACTGTCTCTTTTATAATATTTGGATAACTATGCTACAAAAGCTTAATTTTAAACCTGGTTTTAATAAAATGGTTACGGATTCAGGAGGAGAATCCCAATGGGTAGATGGCGATTTTGTTAGATTTAGGTATGGTTTCCCTGAAAAAATAGGGGGCTGGAGTCAATTAACTATCGGTAATAAAACACTACCAGGTGTTGCAAGAGCACAGCACGCTTTTACTAGTATTGCTGGTGAGAAATATGTTGCAATAGGAACTTCACAAGGTTTATTTTTATATTATGAAGAACAATTTTTTGACATTTCTCCTTTAGATAATGATGTAATTACAGGAGTTACTTTTACTGCGGTATCAGGTTCTGCCACAGTTACGGTTAATAAAACTTCACATGGTTTATTAGATGGAAGATATATAACATTTACTAGTGTAACCGTTCCAACAGGTTCAGGTTATGCTATAGCAGATTTTACAGGTAACACTTTTGAAGTTTTAAATAAAACAGCAAATACTTTTCAAATAACTATGCCTTCAAATTCAGCAGGTTCCACATCGGGAACGGGATCAGCACAAATAGATCCGTATGAAGTAGTGGGTCCAACGTTTCAAACCGCAGGTTTAGGTTGGGGAACATCTACATGGGGATCAAGTACATGGGGAACTGCTAGTACAACTAGTTCTGTAGTATTAGATCCAGGTTTATGGTCCTTAGATAACTTTGGTCAAGTGTTGGTTGCAACTATTCGTAATGGTAAAACATTTACATGGAATGCAGGTGCAGCTAGCCCAAGAGCTAATAGAGCATCTACAACGACATCTGGTTTTGCAACAGGAAGCAGTCCAACTTCTTCAATACTAACGCAAGTATCAGATAGAGATAGGCATTTATTTCATTTTGGAACTGAAACAACTGTTGGTAGTTCTACAACTCAAGACCCAATGTTTATAAGATTTTCAAATCAAGAAGATTTAAATGCATACACACCTACAGCAACAAATACTGCTGGTACTTTTAGACTTGATAAAGGAAATGAAATTGTAGGAGCAGTGTCGGGTAAAGACTATACGTTGGTTTTAACAGATACATCTGCATATGTAATTCAATTTGTTGGAGCACCTTTTACCTTTTCTGTTAGACAGGTAGGTACTAACTGTGGGTTGATTGGTCAAAATGCACTTAGTTATTCTAATGGTATTGTTTTTTGGATGTCGGGTGAAGGTGGGTTCTTTATGTACGATGGTACTGTTAAAATGCTTCCATGTCCTGTTGAAGATTTTGTATTTACTACAACAGGAGATAATTTAGGAGTAAATTATAGTTCTAATCAATTAGTTTTTTGTGAACACAATAGTTTATATAATGAAATAAACTGGTTCTATCCTTCAGCAACTTCAGATCAAATTAATAGATGTGTAGTATATAACTACGCAGAAAATATTTGGACCACAAGTTCACTAAATAGAACTAGTTATCTTGATCAAGGAGTTTTTGATCTACCTTACGCAACAGAATATAGTAAATCTGCTACACCTAATTTTCCAATACAAGGTATAACATCTAAGTATGGTTCGTCTACTTACTATGAACACGAAAAAGGAACTGATCAAATAAAAGCAGGAGTCACAACATCTATTGATGCTTTTATTCAATCTGGTGATTTTGATATTACAGCAGGAAAAGGTGTATTAACAGATATGGGTGATTTAAGAGGTGATGGTGAATTTATTATGTCTGTAAGAAAATTTATACCTGACTTTAAAGTGTTAAGTGGTAATTCAAAAATAACACTACTGTTGAATAATTATCCAAGTGACACAGCAAAAAGCTCACCTCTTGGTCCATTTACAATAACATCATCTACAGATAAAGTAGACACACGTGCTAGAGGAAGATTACTTGCAATTAAAATAGAAAATGATGCTGTAGGTGAAACATGGCGTTATGGAACCTTACGTGTGGATATAAAACCAGATGGAAGAAGATAATGGCAAAAATATCATCCTATATACCAGAACCAAAACAACAGTATGACGTTGAAAACCAAAGACAAATTTTACAATCAGTAGACTCAATTAAAAATGAATTAAACTTTTCATACCAAAAAGACTTGAAAGAAGAACAGGATACATATAATTATTTTTTATCATGACAATACAATATAAAAGCGAAGTATTTGATTTAACAGATACTAATTTAACTACAGTCCTAACAATATCGACTTCTGCAATAGCAATTGTAAAAACTGTGCAAGCTAGTAATAAAGATGCGTCTAACGTAAATACAGATTTTTATTTAAAAAAATCTGGTGGTAGTGATGTAGAAATAGGTCATGCGCAGCTTAATAAAAGCATGACAAATATGATTGTAAACACCTTGAATTTAGAAGCAGGAGATGTTATTAAGATCCAAGCAGATGCAGCAAATAAAATAACAGGTGCTGTAAGTTATGCTTTGATAGATAGATCACAGGAGAATGGATAATGTCAGATGATATATTAAAAATTGATTGTACTACAACGATAGTATTAAGAAACACCAGAACAAATAAAATATATATAGATGAAGCAGAGAAAGATGCTGATATCGCAGACCCTAATACTGAAACAGCAGCAGAACACATTGCTCAAGATTTAACAGTAGAGGTATCGCCGAAAGGATTAAACGTTTTACAGAAAGTTATGAATCAAAATAATGACAAATCAGAGTCCTAGGGGCGGAACAGAACTTCAATTTGAATATTTAAGAAACCACGTTGATTCTAAGTTATTAGATCAAGTTCAAATTTGTACATCTGTTCCAGAAAAAATACCACTTCATTCAACTAAGTTAAATATACTTTGGCAAAAAAATTCATGGGATCAACCTAATTTAATTAATTGGTTTAAAGATAAATCTAATCATAATAAATATGATTGGTATGTATTTAACTCTAATTGGAACTTTGAACAATTTATTAAACAATTTGATTTGCCCACAGAAAAATGTGTTGTAATTAAAAACGGTATTGAAAACGTAGAAGCTGTATCAACTACATATAAAAAAGGTGATCCAATAAAAATTATTCATCACTGCACACCCTGGAGAGGTCTATCTATATTGTTAGGTGCTATGCAACTTGTTAAAAATCCATTAGTTAGTTTAGATGTTTATTCTTCTTGTGAAGTATATGGTAAATCTTTTTATGATCACAATGATCACTATTACCATGAGCTATACGATCAAGCAAAACAACTATCAAATGTTAATTACATTGGATATAAATCAAACGAATACATTAAAGAACATTTAAAAGATTATCGATTATTTGTGTACCCTAGTATTTGGGAAGAAACATCTTGTATATCACTATTAGAATCTATGTCTGCAGGTCTGTATTGTATTACAACAAACTATGGAGCTATATATGAAACAGGAGCAGAGTTTCCAGTATATGTACCTTACTCAAATGATTACAAAAGTTTAGCTAGAAAGTTTGCAAAGAGTATAGAAGTTGCAGCAGACACGCTTCATAGCACGGGGATCAGGGACCATTTAGAAATTCAAAAAGATTATGTTAATAGATTTTATGATTGGAGTATTAGGTCCATAAACTGGACTACTTTCTTACAAGGAGCAATAAATGAAAAACAATAAACCCATTTGGTTTAACGAGGATACTTATCAAACAATAAAAGAGAAAAAAGTAGAAACGGAGACTTTAGAAATAGATATAGGACAAGAACCAAAAGCTAAAATAATGGTATGTACTCCGTGTCATAGTGATGTTTCAATGCACTACACACAAGCTGTTTTAAAATTTCAAATGGAGTGTATGAAACAAGGTATATTGGTTAGTTTTACTTTATTAAAATCATCTTTAGTTACCCAAGGTAGAAATTTATGTGCAGCAGAATTTATTAATCATTCAGATAATTATGATTATTTATTATTTATTGATTCAGATATAGATTTTGAAGCAAATACAATATTTAAAATGATAGGTGCTGACAAAGACGTTATCTCTTGTCCCTATCCAATGAAAATGATCGACACAGATAGAATGTGGGCAAAATTACACCAAACAGATTTAGTAAAAACAAAAGATGATTTGTTAAGAGCAGGTTATTTTTTTCCACTTAAACTAGATAATAAACAGGAAATTATATCAGATCATGGAGTTATAGAAGTTAGCCATGCTCCTACTGGATGTATGTTAATTAAAAGAAAAGTAATAGAAAAAATGATAGAACACCACCCTGAATTAAAGATATATCAACCTACTATAGTTAATGGTAAAGAAACATCAAAAGAAAATTTTTATAATTTATTTGATACATTACATGATGTAGAGACTAAAAGGTACTTTGGTGAAGACTTTGGTTTCTGTCAAAGGTGGACAGATATGGGAGGTAAAGTGTATATTTATGCACTAGACTACATTACACACGTCGGAGAACATCAGTATTGCGGCAGATTCTACGATCAATTAGAAGCTTTAAAACGTGTTGACGTTGACAAAAAAATCAAATAAAGTATGATATTTCAGGTTATCTACGCCTGTTTAAAACTTATATTTATTTGGAGAAATAAAGGTGACCAAAAAACCAATATTACAAGGCGGAGTACAAAACTACCTAGGTAAACAAAAAGAAGTTACAGCTCCTGTAAAATGGAAATCTAGTCCAAATCATCCTGAAACAGAATTAGCGTATATTACAAAAGCAGAAAAAGATTTACTTGTTAAAAAAGATCTACATGGATCATTAAAAGGTGGTGTTAACAGAGGACCATCTGGTATTATGAGTTTAAATGGTTATGGATCATTCGATGGTCCAGATCCAAGTAAAGATACAGGTATGTCTGGTGCAGCAACAAGTGATGCAGAGGCAGGTTTAAATACAGCTAACACAAGAGCTGAAGGTCCTGGAAGTGCAAACTTACCACCAGGAGTTAGAGATAAAGGTTTAGACGATTATAGAAATCAATTTATTGCAGCAGGTGGTGGACAAAGAGTTAATCCAGGTTTTTTTGATAGTAAAAATACTGTGAGTCCTGCTGAAATGGCAAGAGCAAAAGCATTTGCAAATAACCGTGATAATATGTTTGCAAGGCAGTCTATGAGAAATACAAGAGGCGGTGGTTTAATGGGCTTTCTTACAAGTGGCGGTCTTTTTGGAAATCTTATAAGAGGACTAGGACAGAAATTTGGTTTAGGTAAAACATTCGATCAGCCAACTTATGACATGAGAGGCATCACATCAATAAATCCAACTTATATGAATGATTTAGGTAATGAAGTAGCATTGTCAACTACTGCTAGCCCTAACCCATTAAATGATGTTGTTACAAGCACAGGATATCCTGGAGAAAATAAAAATTTTATTACAACAACTGACGATTTAATATCAACAGGTGTACAAGATGGACCTTATGCAGGGATGTATGATTATTTAGAGGCACCTCCAATAGGTGAAAATCCTTTGAGCCGTTTTATTTCTAATTTAAATTTTGGTATAACACAAACACCGCAATTTGATAACTCACCTTACGGAAGAATTAATGATGAGGACATGGTTCCATAATCGTATTGATTATGTAAGAAAAAGACTATAAAAAGGTAAAACTATGGCAATTTCAAGAATGAATATGGAAAGACAACTTAGAGCTGGTGGTGGTATCATGACACTAGAAGAGCCGAGACAAGGTTATTTTTTAGGTAAATTAGTTAAGAAAGCTAAAAAAGTTGTTAAAAAAGTTGTTAAATCACCATTAGGTAAAACTGCACTATTAGCAGCAGCTGGTTTTGGAATACCTGGAACAAGTTTTGGCGGTCTACTTGGTAGAGCTGGTTTTGGTGGAGCTGCAAAAGGTATATTTGGAAACACCGGAGGAATAAGTGCATTACTTGGATCAGGTGGTAAATTTAGTACACTTGGGGATTTATTTAGAGTAGGTGGTAAAGAAGGAGCTAAGTTTAGTATACCTAGAATATTAGGTGGAGCACTAGGAGCAGGCGCTATCGCAGCACCATTTTTTATGGGTGGTGATGAAGAAGAAGCAGATGATAGTATACCATTTGGTGACCCACTACCATTAATAGAGGGTGTTAGAGATAGAGCTAAAGCATATTATTCAGATCCAACAAACTCTGCATTATATTTTATGCCTCCTAAGTCAGCTGTACAAAGATCTTATTACGCTGCTGATGGTGGTAGAATAGGTTATAGACTTGGTGGCTCAGCATTTGGACTGCCCGGATTAGCTATAAAAGGTGGTCAAAAAATAGGTGAGATGGTTAAATCTGGTGTAGGTAAAGTTAAATCATTATTTGATGATGCAGATATAAATGTAAGTATTAGAGACGAAGACGTTATGACAGATTTTGGACCACAAGCACAAGCTGTTGGTCAAGATGTTTTTATAATACCTAAGTCAAGAAAAGCCGTAAAAGTAATGGAAGATTTAATTGACGAAGGTTATGACATTACTAAAGATGCAGATGGTGAATACATTATCAATGCATTAGATGAAGGAGCTTTGGATTTAATTACTCAAAGACTACGAATAAATAGTAAAAGTGCGGATGATTTTATAGCAAGTCAAGATTATTATACGGGTGGAGAAACCGGTATGATGGATGAAGAATCAAGAATGATCTATGACGCTTTAAGAAATAGAAAAGCAGACGGTGGTATTATGGACCTAGGAGGTCTAGAAAAAGATTATAGAGAAGGTGGTTTTGTACCACTAGGAGCTGAGGAAAGAGCGGACGATGTGCCAGCTAGACTTAGCAAGAACGAATTTGTATTTACAGCAGACGCTGTAAGAAATGCAGGCGGAGGTGACATAGACCAAGGCGCTGAGGTTATGCAAAATATGATGGACAATCTGGAAGCAGGTGGTACTATATCAGAAGAGTCTCAGGGTATGGAAAACCCTGCACAAGAAATGTTCGATCAATCACAAATGTTGGAGAGTAGAATAGCATAATGGCATTACCAGATTATTTACAACAGGCAGCACAAGATTACGCAACTCAATTAACGGCAGCAACATCTGTACCTATTGATACTAGTACATTTACTGGTTCAAATTTTGTTGCAGGTGAAGATCCTTTACAGACACAAGCAATCAACCTTGCAACGTCAGGTATTGGTGGTTATAAACCGTTCTTACAACAGGCACAACAATTTGCAGGAACAGGTGCAGGAACTGGACCTGGATCTATTTCATCTTTTATGTCTCCATATCAAGGAGCTGTTATTGATGAAACATTAAGACAGTATGACTTATCAAGAAATGCTGGTATGCAAAACATTAAAGACTCTGCAATAGCACAAGGTGCATTTGGTGGTGGTAGAACAGGTGCTTTACAAGGACAGTTCATGGCTGACTCTACTGCTAATAGATCAGGAATCGCGGCTAATTTATTACAACAAGGTTTTCAAGATGCTACACAAAGAAGACAAGCAGCTTTACAAAATCAATTTGCACTATCTAATTTTCAAAGATCTGGTTTATCTGGAGACGTAGCTTCACTAGGTAACCTTGGAGCATTTAGACAAGGATTAAATCAACAACGATTACAAGCACAAGCTGATGCTAATAGAACTGCAGCTTACGAGCCTATGGGAAGACTCCAACAATACGGAGGTGGTTTAGGTCAATTAGCTGGATTTGCACCTGCTGCACCATTACCTACTTCAGGTGGATCTAGTCCATTTGGTACAGGTTTAAGTACAGCTATGGGTATCGCAGGATTGTTTGGTAAATTATACGGATAGTATATGAAAACATTAAATAGACCAATGTTTAGATACGGCGGCCCTATCAAAGAGGGTATCATGGACGGTATGAGAGAGCCAAAGAAAGATGGTAATATCGTTGGTGGTAAACAATCACCACTACTAGCCGGAGCCCACCCTTTAAAAGATTCAGAAGGTAGAGAGCATCATTTTATACCTGCTTTATATGCTGCTGGTCTTGGAGCTTTAAATATAGGTAGAGCAGGTCTTGCTGCTGCTAGAATTGCTGGGCCAGCTATAGCTAGAGGTTTTAAAGCAGCTAGAGGATTTGGTGCTACTCCAGGTAAATTAGGATTTGTCGATAGAGTAAAAGATTTAGCAAGAATTAATAAAGGTATTGGTTTACCTATGGCTACTCGTCCTGAAAGCGTTGGTTTTAGAATAGGTTCTTTTGCAAAACAAAATCCAATTTTAACATTATCAGCACCTAGTTTAGGTTATGATGCTGCAAGAATTGGTGGACCCTTGTTAGCAGAAGGTGCTAAAGGTGTTGCAAATTTTTTAGTACCGGGTGAAAGATTTGACCCATTCAAACCTAAACAACCAAAAGTACCAGAAGGTGATAAAACTGGATTAAAACGTGGAACAAAAGAAGAAGGTAAAACTAAAGTTGTAACTACACCTAATGTAAGTGGAACTGGAGAAGGTACAAAACAAGAAATAAACGAAGACAGAATCCAAGCAACAAAAGATAGATACTACAAATTAATGGGTATAGATAAGATGAATAAAGAATCTGTTTACGATTCATTAATTGATGCAAGTAAAATTATACAACAAGAAGGTGGAGACCTAAAAGGAGCTATCAAATCGGGTAGTTTACAATCACAATTAATAGGTGCTATATCTCAAAACTTAGATAAATCTTCTGCTCTTAAAAAACAAATTGATGCTGCAGTTCTTAAAGGTGAAATTGAAAAAGATATTAAAGCAAATGATCCATCTGCTGCAGTCGATCTTGCATATAAAAAAGCAGCCACTGCAAAAATACAAAAAGATTTAAAAGGTAGTTCTGCAGCTGATGTTCTTGCAACAGCTGAAATAAGTGGTAAAAATTTAGTAACAAGTAATACATTAACAAGCATACTACAATCTAAAGGTACAGATGTTGACTTTACTTTCCCAGACGACAAGTTTCAAAAATGGGAAAAGAATAATGAAGGTAAAGACGAAATAGATTATCTAACAGAAAACTATGGTGGATTAGATAATGGTACGTATGTAGTCAACAAAAAAGCTTTTAAAGTTCAAGATGGTTCGGTATTTCCAATAGACTTAGATAGTATCACAGGTTAGGAGTAACTCATGGCTTCTGCACGAGAACTAATATTAGCGGAATCAAACGATAATAATAAAGTAGGTACAATTGAATCTGTACTTGCTGGTGTAGGTTCTGGTCTTCTTGCAATACCAAAAGGTTTCTTTTCATTAGGTGCAACACTATTAGATTTAGGTGTTGATCAAAACAGAGCGGCTAGAGTTGAGGCATTCTTTGATGATCTTACAACACTAGATGAGAAAGCAGAAGCAACTATAGCTGGTCAGATAACAGAAGCATTAGTTAACATTGGTATACCGGCTACTGCAGGTTTTAGAGTTGGGTCAAAGATAGCAGTTGATGCAATGAAAGCTGCAAAAACTGGTAAGTATTTTAAACCTTCGGGTGAAGTAAAAAAATTAGCTGACGATGTTTTAGAATTAAATACTAAAGGTAAAACAAATAGATTTATTGGTGGTGCGTTAGGAGGTGGTGTTGGTGAGGCAGCGTTTGTTGGTGACGTAGAGCAGATAGGTACGTTCGGTGATTTAATTGGTGGACCCACAGAAATAGATAGAGAATCTGATGACCCGTTAACAGATTTATTAAACAGGGTTAAGTTTGGTACAGAAGGTGCGTTGTTTACTGGTATTATTAGCGGCACAGGGAAAGTTATTAAAAGATTAACTGATCGAAATAAAAACATTACAGATTCAAACGATAAGATAGATAGATTTATAGATAAAATTGCACAAGGGTTCAGGGCAAGGAGTGGTAAGACTCAAGAGTTTTTTGATATTGAAAGAACTAACATTGGTGAAAGATCTGCTGACGCTGTAAAAGCAAAAAATATATCTAGAGAATTAGATATAGCTATCGATAAAATATTTCCACCGTTTAGAAACATAGCTAACAGAACCAGTCAAAAACAAAGAGATGCATTATTAAAAGATATTAACGATCTGTTGTTGTCAGGTGACGCACAAATAGATGATCTTGGTTATGCAAAGTTTGGTGCACTAGATCAAACAAAAAAAGAAGCATTACTTAAAAAACTACAAGACTTAAAAGTAGATGAAGAAACTATGGGAACTATATTTGGCAGCCTTACAACTATTAGAGATAAGTGGGCTGATCTATTTTCTAATCTAGGAAGAACATTAGGTAAAAACGAAATACAAGAATTTAAAAAATTATTTGGTAACAAATTTAAAAACTATATTGGTGCAACGTATGATGTATTTCAAAACAAAAGTATACTACCTTTCTTTGCATACACACCTACGAGAGAAGCAATTGAAAGAGCTAAAACAGTATTTAAACAAAGTGCTGATGAAGCAGGAAAACCAATAACAGATCTACAGGCAGAAGAAATAGTAGCCAATGCATTAAAAGACCCTAACCTTCCAAAAGGTTTTAGATTAGATAAACCATCTGATGTTATATTTAAAGTACCAGATTTTTTTGTTAACAAAACTGTATTAGATGAAACATTAAAAAGAAGAGTTGCACAACCTCTTGTATCTATTGGTGAAATAAAATCAAAAGCAGACAGAGAAGTATTTGAAGAATTGTTTGGTAAACAAAGAAATCCTATGCAAACAATTATAGGTGCCACTGCAAAACTGTCTATGCTTACAAGACGTAATATGTTTTACAGAGACTTATTAAAAAAGAATGATGAAGTTTCAGAACTATTTAGATCAGGACAAAGTAATACAAAACCTTTCTTAGCTAGAAGTGAAGACGAAGCTAGGGAATTATTTGGTACAGATTATCAGATGGTAGAAGTTATTGATCCTGCTAAAAGACTGACTGTTGATGCAGGTAAGGGTGTTAAAAAAGAAGTATTAGATAAAGGTAATGTTGCTATGGGTGCAACTAACCCCTTCTCAGAGTCACAGTTTTTTGCAAGACCTGGTGTCGCTAAGGCATTAAAAGATACAGGACTACAGCAACAGGATCCGGGGATGTTGGGTCAGCTGTATCAGAGTTTAGTTTTATATCCAAAGGGTCTATCACAAGTAGCTAAAACAATTTTATCACCGGTAACACACATGAGAAACTTTGTTAGTGCTAGTTTTTTTGCTACAGCAAATGGTATCATACCTGATCAAGCCGCTATTAAACAAGCATACCAAGCATTACAAACACCACTAAAAGGCACAAGACAACAAAACGATTTATACGAAGAACTACTAGAGCTTGGTGTTGTAAACTCTAACGTAAGATTGGGGGACCTAACAAGACTATTAGAAGATGTAAACTTTGGTGAAACAATGACGGCAGACAAAGGATTTAGAATGTTGTTAAAACCATTGTCAAAATTAAAATCAGTGTCACAAGATTTATACACAGCTGAGGATGACTTCTGGAAAATAGCATCATGGGCCATGGAAAAATCTAGATTAGAAAAAAGTCTTACAGCTAAAGGTTTAGTAAAAGGACAATCGTTTACAAGAAATGGTATTGAACAAGTGTTTGATGATAACTTCTTGAAAAGAGAAGCAGCAGATATAATTAAAAATAATGTGCCTAACTATGATTACGTATCTGACTTTGTAAAAGGTTTAAGAAAACTACCTATTGGTAACTTTGTATCATTCCCTGCAGAAATAGCTAGAACAGGTACTAATATTATAAGACGTGGTCTTAAAGAAATAAACGAAGAAATAATTTTACCTGACGGTACAAAAGTAAAACCTTTTCAATCGATAGGGTACACTAGATTATTTGGTATGGGTGCAACTACAATAGCTGTACCAGCTGCAACAGCAGAAGCATTTGCTGCTATCTATGATGTAACAGATGAAGAGCGAGAAGCTCTTAGAAGATATGTAGCTGACTGGTCAAAAAACTCAACGCTACTACCAATAAAAGACGAAGAAGGTAATTTTAAATACGTAGATTTTAGTCATGCTAATGCATACGATACTTTAGTTAGACCCATTCAAACTATTTTAAACCAAGTAGCTGATGGTAGAACAGATGAAGATGGTATGATGGATGATTTTATTGCAGGTATGTTTGGATCTATGAAAGAATTTGCACAGCCATTTATATCAGAGTCTATTTGGACAGAAGCAGTAACAGATATTATAGCTAGAGGTGGTAGAACTAGAGATGGTTTCCAAGTATTTAATCCACAAGATACGTCTGGTGACAAAGCATATAAAATTATGGCTCACCTAGTAGAGGCACAGATGCCATTCTCACTTAATCAATTAAAAAGATTAGATCAATCTATTGAGTCTGTTGACGTTTTACAAAAAGGTAAAATAGATAAGTTTGGACAAACATATGAATTTGGTGATGAGTTTGCAGGTTTGTTTGGTTTTAGATCTGTAGCGGTCAATCCAGATAGAACTTTAAAATTTAAAGTTGCAAACTATCAAAGAGGTGTAAGGGAATCTAGACAGTTGTTTACTAGAGAAGCTTTACGTGGTGGACCAATTGATCCAAGTGAAATTGTAGATGCATATTTAAATGCAAACAGAGCTTTATTTGGTGTAAGAAAAAATTTTAAATTAGATTTAGATGCAGCAAGAACTTTAGGAATTACACAATCAGGACTAAGAAACTCTACAGATAGATTATCTGGTGTAGAAGTTGGGTCTATAGAACAAAATATATTTAGACCAATAAATATATCATCAGAATTACAACAAGCATTTGCAGAAAACGCAGCAAAGATCGGTGAACCTAATCCATTAATTTCTGCACTAACCGCACTTGGAAATATACAACAACAGTTAGCTAGAACATCGTTATTAGAACCTGAGTTTCCATTTATAGAAAATCCATTACTACCTATTATGCAAGACACACCTGCAACACCAACATCATTAAATTTACCAAGTATTGATGCTAATATTGTAAATAACCCTAATGCAGCAGGGTCATATTCTAGCTTGACAACACAACAAAAATTAGAAATACTGTTTGGACGAGGATAATTATGGCTAAAAAATCTGCACTACAAAAAATAGAATCACATGAGAAGCTTTGCAGAATAATGCAGAAGCAAACGTTTGAGCAAATAAAAGAAATGCAAGAACGAATCAAAAGATTAGAGTATTGGATTGTTGGCGGTATGGGAGCCGTGCTATTAATTTTACTTTCAGATATCACAAAATAAATCTATGCAATTATCGCGAAATTTTTCTCTTCAGGAGCTTACTAAATCAGACACGGCTATACGTAAGGGTATAGACAACGAACCTAACGCAGATCAAATAGATAAACTAAAAGCACTTTGTGAAAATATTTTACAGCCAGT
>Ga0208434_1000320_pt1 | contig 24470 bp, 28 predicted proteins | sample 13_taG_FD_184086 | JGI IMG/M metagenome (GOLD analysis project Ga0208434, IMG submission 184086) | Marine viral communities from the Subarctic Pacific Ocean - 13_ETSP_OMZ_AT15268 metaG (SPAdes) (version 2) | ecosystem: Environmental > Aquatic > Marine > Oceanic | place: Pacific Ocean | collected... | reverse complement strand
ACAACAGCCTCCATTCGAGACACGTATTTAATCGGTTCATCAGCTTGATTGTTTATATTGTTATTATTGTTTATATTGATATATGTATCATTTTGATCAACCGCTTTATCATTTTGATCAACCGCTTTATCAATTTGATCAACCGCTTTATCAATTTGATCAACTGTAGGTTTATCATTTTGATCAACTAGTTTATCATTTTGATCAACCGCTTTATCATTTTGATCAACTAGTTTATCATTTTGATCAACTGTAGGTTTATCATTTTGATCAACCGCTTTATCATTTTGATCAACTGTAGTCTCATGTTGCATGATAACATTGGGGTATACTGTGATAGTTGTATGGTGTTGTTTCAGTCCTGTTCTATTTGATACAACATTAATCCACCCCAAAGCTTTCAGTGCTTTGATAGATCGTGAGAACGTCGCAACAGGTATATCATATTTCTTATATATGGCAGACATTGCAATATCTCGACTCCATGTACTCCAGTCAACCGACTTGGCAATACATAACATGATGAATCGATCTGTTGCCTTAACTCCCTTGGCTGTCATGATGTGACATTGTAATTTATATTCTTTCATGGTGACTCCTTCCATGCTCTTTGTATACATGCTTATATTCAATCATGCAAACATTATTTTCTTTTTGCAAAATAATTATTGACAAACAAAAAAAGAGTCGCTAGTGTTGACGGCATAAGGAGCAACCATGAAAACAAAATACAAAATCAAATCAGCTCTTGAATCAGAAGGCTTAACATTTAGCGACCTGGCACAAGAGATGAATATTGCAAGCTGTACATTGAGCAATAGACTATCAAGTCAATCAATGACAGTAGCCAATGCGATTAAATTATCTGATGCTGTTTTTGCATTAACTAACACACAACTCACACTCGAAGACTTTCGAAAGGATCAACCATCATGTTAACATTCACAATCTTTGTCGCTGCTATTCTTGCCGTATCACTCACCATCAACGTATTGACACAGAAGGAACACATTGAGGTATCAATGCATTCTGACATCCTCAATGACTGCACTCTTCGTGCCTTATTTAAGGCTATGCAAAACATTGAGAAAAGTCGTGGGCATGACCTTCAGTTCTTAATCAATGCGGGTGTTGTGCATAAAACAATGATTGAGTCACAGGCTGACTCTATTATGTTTGATCTTGGTGAGTTCCCTGCGGAACAACTTATCATTGATCCCCAAGACTTTGCTCGACTCGTTGTTGTATATGATCAGTTCATTGGTCCTGATGCAAGCGACGATCAATTGTCAACTGTTCTCAAAACTCTTTTTAATCTTTAACAAACAAACAAACACATAAGGAATCATACCATGTTAAATCAAAACCAACTACAAACCATTCAAAACTTATCACGCAATCAACGAGACTGTGAAGATAACATCAAGGCGTATCTCACTTTTGGTCACTTGTTTGAGAATAATATTGCTGTCACATTGGCAAACACTTATGTCATTCAAGGCAAACCAGCACTCAATGCCGATGCGATGGCAGGAGTCGTGCGTCGATATCGTGATGCCGATGGAATCAAAGTATGTGCATATATCAGAATTGTCGAATGGTCTGATGACATTTGTACTATCGCCACTCGACGACGTGATGAGATGGACTTCGACATACCAGAACATACATTCACATTCAGTGCCAAAGATGCAAAGGACCGCAACCTTTTGGGTCAACGTGCTTGGAAGACAATGAGAAGATTCATGCTTCACAAGCGATGTCTTACTGCATTATTGCGAACTGTATTTCCTGAAGTCATTGGTCAAGCATATAGTGCTGATGAATTAGCAGAGAACATGATCAAGGATGAGAATGAACGAGATGCGATTATGTTTGCTAGTGCTGAAGGAACTCGTCCACCAAAGGCACAACCAGCACCAAAGCAACAACCAACTCAACCGAACCCGTACCCAAGACAATTCGAGTCTACCAAAACAACAGCCGCAGAGATTCTTATGAACATCGATAATGCTGAGGATGATGTTATCAATGCACTTGCTCAAGAAACAAAAGTCTATTTATTCGATGTACAACTCAATGATGAAGCGAAAGAACACGTGAAGCAAGCATGTACTAAACTCAAACACAAGGCTTTTCAATGTACCATCGACGAAGCCCGCAAGACTGCTAATAGTGAACTAGGACTTGACCCTGTGACATATGATAAGGTGAGAGAGTACATTGTATTTGGTGACCCAACATCATGGAAGTTACACGACGAGATCAAATCAATGAGATAAAAAAACCCGCTCACATTATTGGTGGCGGGCCATAATCATCACGCTTAACTCTTCATATCTCATGACAGAATATCCGTCATCAAGGAATCAATAACAAGGTAGCACCTCCACTAATAAAGTCAACCCCCCCTAAAACTTAGTAGTACACTCCCCCCCACTACAGGCACCTTCGACAACGGGGTCCTCACCTCGACCAAGTACATTTAGGTTCACAATAGACCAATCAACTTGTGCCAACTCATCCCAAAGCTTTTCACTTGCATCACCTTCAATGACAGTTTGATAAGGTGCATTGTTATACTTGTGATCACCGACATACCCAAGCAAAGCAACGCCTCGAAGATCATCTCTATTATTCCAGATAAAGTCAGCGACATCGCCCCACTCATCTTCCTTGACTGTACATGTGTTTGATACATTGTGAGTCAACCCTTCAACACGAGTTTGTAGACTACCTGGTGCAACCCAATTTTCATATACAGTTCTTACACGTTCCAAGTGACTCAACGCTGTATCATCTTCACGAGTCAACGAACCCTTGGGAGCTGAGCAAGCAAACGACACAATACCTGTCTCATTGTCTTGATCAGTACACACTTGAGGAAGAACGCTTTTGATGGATTGCCATATAGGATTAATCTTGGATAGTCTCATTCTTCTGATATATCGTTTCGCATGATGTGGATGGATGCCACTTGATATGCCTCCCGCGACTGTCGATGTATTCCCACTTGGCTTGATGCATGTTGTACGTGATGCATAGTTGATGCCGAGGATATCAGCAATTCGTTTATTCTCTTCATTGACAACATGTACACCCATGTTCAACGCTGATGGATTGAATGATAAAGGGTTTTCACACATGCCAGTCATCGATACACCGATGAGTCTTTCAGCTTCAAGGATCTGACGAGTAGGACTTGAGAGATATCCTGTGAATGTATAGCATGCTTGAAGTGTACCAATGAATGAAGCAGCTCGACATGCTTCGAGATATGACTCAAGTGTTTTGTTCTTTGCCATATTCACCTCAGTCAGATTGCATGCTTGCCAACCTGTTGAGAACTTATAACCCTGTCGAGTATACTTCTCTTTGTCTTCGAGCATATCAACAGTCACATACCCCACATCCTTATTAAAGAAATCTCTCACGAGTGTTGGCATCAATCCAATCTCAGCACATGGGTTGGTACCATGTTCATGGGAGCGAAAGAATGCGACACCTGGTTCACCCCATTGTTTTGCGTTACTTATAATCTCGTCAACAACATCTCGCTTCTCTGTGCCATCCAACTTGATACCTGCTGATATATTTGCATATGCTCGTTGTCCCTGGCCCTTCCACCAATCACCCTGTTTAGCAGTCATCATCAAATCATCATCATGATCAAATATAGCTATCGATGCAGAACGACGCACACCTCCCGCAAGTACTGCCTCACTCAAATACATTGCTATATCAAGACAATCAATAGGATGAAATGACTGATCTCTCATGACCATTTGTTTCAATCGTGCTCGAATGTTTTCAAGAGCCTTCTTCAATGGTTCATGACCTGGTGCATATCCTCCGCTTGATATAGGTGCTCCCTTGGGACGAATCAGAGAGTAATCAAACTCAATCTCATTGTCATATTCAACAGAGTAGTAACACTCAATACAATAGCTATTCAACAACATCCAAACAGCATCGGCCCAGCCTTCAATGTTATCAGGTATCACATGCTTTTTAGTTGGTCTTTCACTCATGTGCTTTTCAGATATTAGCGTTGGGAGTTTTTCAACATGTCGTTTGCGTACTGAGAAACCTGTGCCGCATCCACTTAGTAATAACCAAAATGCTTCAGCAAAGAATCGAGTTCTATCACAATATGAAAACGTGCAATTGTATATTCTCATGTTGTTGGAAAGTATTGCACCACCACCAAATTGCATGGATCGCTGTGATGGAAATACTCTTTTCTCTCGAACTAAATCAAAGGCCCATTTGATCTGATCATCGATGTTAACCCAAGAACCTCGAAACTTTTCAAGGTGCATTTGTTCAACTCTGTCGACAGCATCAGACCATGTTTCACGTGAAACATCTTTGTCTTTTGCATACTGTGCCGCGAACGAAACTTTACCCAACCATTCATTTTGCATGTGTCATCCTTTTCAAAAGTGTGAAGGATAGACTATGAAATCAGTTTGGATGTTGCAAGAGATTCTGTACTGATGTCTCAACTCTAGTGAGTGTTTGTTGTATTACATCCAACTTATTTTCAATCGTTTGGAACCTGTTCTCGTTGCTTCTTGCTTGCTGTTCAAGTTGTAAAACTTTTTGTTGAAGCTTGCCAAATTCCTCAGCAGACCTTAGTTTATCTTTCATGAAACTAAAATATGCAAATACAACGCCAACTATTGACGCTAGACTTGCGATTGTACTTGCATCAACATTCATTTGATACCTCCTGGAGCTTATATGAATTACACTGCAATCATACCAATGATCAAAAATCAAGTCACTTTGTTTATCTCAATCCTATTGTTTACCTCTTATGTCGCTTATGAATACGGTGTTGACAGTGTGAAGGTAGAAGTGCTTTGCAAGAATCAAATACAAGGACTTGATCAATGTCATATCGATTTGAAAGAACAGCAAAAACAATGTGCTAGTGAATTAACCTTATGTCACACGCAATGTCAGCTTGATAAATGCAAACCAATGTGTACAAAACAAGTTAGCGATGCAATTGAATCATACAAAAAACTCAACCAAGAATTTTGTGGAGGTGATAAATGAACCTCTTAATGATACCATTGATAATTATGGCAAGCCTACCCAATCAAATACAAATAGGTCCTAATGACTTCTTGACAGGTAGAAAAGTGACACAGAGTTTCGTCGCTGACCAATTCTATATGGCGTTCACATTAAGTGAGTTCATCACACTCAAATCTTTGGTCGAGTCTTCTGATGGACACTGCAAAGAGGCGATAGTCACCTCTATTGGAATATGTCATACTCAACTAGAGGGATGTCATGAGACATGCAATAGTATACCTGATCATCAAAAGAATTTGATCAAGTCGTTGAAGACTGACATTAACATATTAAAAGCAGACACTCGACTTGTTGAACGTCAACGAGATTTTTATAAGTATATTGCTATTGGTGCAAGCGTCTTGGCTGTCAGTGCAGGTGGTTATATTATATTAAAGTGAGATAACAACGCTATCGTAAACAGCGTCATGAATCCACCAAACACAATGCACATCATCACTTTATCCTCGCTCATTGTGCTTACCCTCTAGTTTAGCGACTTGCAATTTTAATGCGTTCAAGTCTTCCCATATTTTGACACGCCCTTCACGACATATGTCACCATTGTTTTGGATCAGCTGCTCAAGTGCTTCGATCTTCTTCTCTTGAATGTCGTTGAGTTGATCACTCTTAGCAACACGAGACTTGATGACTCCAAGCACATTTGAAATGTACCAAACTACTCCAATGACCGTCGAGAATAACGTGAGTATTTGGAAGAGTACGTCAACACTAACATTCATCTCAGTATATCGCTATGTTGACGAGTGAGTTGGCAGAGTGAGAAGTTCGCGGAAAACTCGGAATGATCCAACCGATGCCACCCGATGCGACAGCTTGAACTTTAGAATTTACAACATCAAATCGAGATGGAGAACCGTCCCAATCAGAATCAAGAATGGCTTGTCTTCCGCCGCCTCCTCCTGCGTAAACTTCAGCATATCGAATGCCATCATCATCACTAACATAGACAGATTGACACAGTCCCAAAACTGCCCCAGTGTTGTGATTCTCAACAGTGTTGGCGTCTGATGATAGTTGAACAAATTGATTCAACACAACATCATCACTCGCTTTAAAAGTATAATAAATCATGATAGGTAATCTCCTATTCTTATAATTTGGATTGTAAAACCATTTTCAGTTCTACGTCTAAAATGACCACTCGTTGACACAAAACCAACATGCACTTTGGTTGTTGTATTCGTGTTAATGTATCCTAAAATCTTTCTACTTCCTCTCATTCCGCCTGCGGCAGACTTGAGGACAACTTCTGGACCAAGCTTATTATAAGACTCATCCATCCAACACATGACAGAAGATGAGGAAGAACTTGAGAAATTTCCTCTTGTTGATGAGATCAGGAGAAATTGACCGCTAACGAGTTGAAATTGACAATATATATTTCCACCAGAGGTAATACCAGATGGAAACTCCTCAACCACTGTTAGCCCGCCTGTTGCTTCTTCTCGTCCGTAGCCTGAATCGAGTCTAGTATCAACAAATTTTGAGTTGACTGAAACGAGATCATATTTTGATGAAACACTTGAGACAGTACTATTCTCATTAGCAAATAAATACCCGCCGATAATGTCCGACTCTTCCTTCACTTCAGATACAAACTTTGTTCCATTCCAAGTGACCACGCCATCATTAGGGGGTGATGCACTTGCAACATCTGTCAGTGAATTTAGTGCAACAGATATTTCAGAGTTAATATCAGGAGAGACTCCTGCAATCGTCATCGTGTTGTGACTCATATCAACCCACCTTAATTACTTGCAGATATCCACGTTTTGACTGTCCGTCTGTTGTCGTCGAGTTTGCTGCTGTTACACTGGTTATATCTACGACAATATTAGTGGATGAAGAAAGTGAGACATAAGCAGATGCGTCGCTTGGATAGTCTGAGTTGTTCGCACCGTCGACATCTTGAGCAAAACAGCCAATCTGAGTCGATCCAGACTTGATGATAAATGTTGTGATTCCTGTTGATCCTGTATAATCTCCATGCAAGGAGCAGGAAATTATATACTCACCCGCAGGGAGTGTCACACCATCATACCAATTTGAACCGATTGTATCACTATCAAGCAGTGTAGCTCCAACGGTGTTTACAGGATTAGGGGCATAAAAATATACATTATCTGAAGCATTCAATGTTTGCGGATAATTGCTACTTGCTCCTTCACCAAGAAAAACAACACCAAGCGAAATCGATGCACTAGACGCCTCATAGTTAGAGCTTGTTGAATTGTATGCAATAACGTCGCCACTTGCGACACCAGTTGTGTCTACATCAGACAAATTGTTTAGAGCAAGCGAAACATCACCGCTTGAACTAGGTGATTGTCCACCGACTGTAATTTTATTATGACTCATATCAAATCACCTCCCAATTCGATGAACCATCAGACACGAGCGTGACTGCTTGATTCTGTACTGTGAGAGTGTACGTTGTTGAACCGTCAATTGTTTCACTTGCATTACCATCGATGGTGAGTGTGTTGCCTGCTGTTTTAAGCTTGACGCGTATTTCTTTCCCTGCATTACCACCCGCAAGAGCAGGGAGATTGATGGTGATTGCTCCACCACTTGTGTTGGCTGAATAGTGTGTTGACACTGCACCAGACACAGGAGAGTCTCCTGTCACAATCGCTGAGTATGTGAATCCTCCACCACTCGAAGGAAGGTTTGTGAGTTGTGAACCGTCAACAGCTGGCAGTCTCGATGATCCATCAAGTTGAACGATCTGACTTGCTCCTGTACCAACGTCAATCACTGCACTTGTACCCAACCCAAGATTAGTGCGTGCTGTACCTGCATTATCTAGATCATTTAGATTAGCTGTCTTTAGTAGTCTAGTATTGTCTGTTGATGTAACACCTGTGAGTTGACTACCATCTACAGCGGGTAAACCTGTGGCATCTAGTACTACCACGTTGCCATTGGCTGTACCACTATCAAGGGTAGCACTTGTACCAAGCCCAAGGTTAGTGCGTGCTGTACCTACATTATCTAGATCATTTAGATTAGCTGTCTTTAGTAGTCTAGTGTTGTCTGTTGATGTAACACCTGTGAGTTGACTACCATCTACAGCGGGTAAACCTGTAGCATCTAGTACTACCACGTTGCCATTGGCTGTACCACTATCAAGGATAGCACTTGTACCAAGCCCAAGGTTAGTGCGTGCTGTACCTGCATTATCTAGGTCATTTAAGTTTGATGCGATAGCTAAGGCATTAACATCTGATGCACCAAGTGTGATGACTCCTGTTTGTCCATTGACCGATGACACTGCATCAGTGTTGTCAATCACATCAAACATCGCAGACGTTACAGGATCAGCAGAGTCTTGATTGAAAACAATGTGATCACCTACATTCAGCGTCACACCTGCCAAAGTACCTGCGACAGATACAATATAAAAATCACCCTTGGTCGCTGTGACCAATGAAGGTGAGGAGGTTGTCGCATTGTATGAACCCTTATATACTAGTCCACCTGTGACAGCTCCACCACCTGTGCCACGAAATGTTTCAAATTGAATACTCATGATTAACCTCTATTAAATCCACAGTATAGAATAAACGAGTCACTTGATGCGGCTTTTTTATATGCGATGCTCGTGATGTTTGAGCTTGCAAGTGCTTGACTATCGACAGAGTAAGACGCCAACAAAGGAAGTACTCCGTCAGTGTTAGCTACACCATCACCCGCACCCGCCGCAGCTCTTAACTTAATGAATGATACGGTTGATGTATTGGATGATACTGCTCCGACATAAGCGAACTTCAATGATGCATCAATTTGAGTGCCTGTTGTAGGATCATAAAAGTTCGCACTTGTTAAGCTGTGCCAGTCTGTATCGCTTACGCTTGAAGCATTATATGCACCAATGATCTGACCTGCTGATATTGGATTTTGTACTGATAATTTATTGCTCATTCTTTGGCTCCTCTTTCGTTGCTTTCAATTTTGTTGCCACGTTTGATCCCGCATATACAAGATATAGCGTATCGATCAAACCAAGTGTTGATGATGTTGCCTTATCAAAGATAGCTAAGATCAACACAACGATCAATGTCAGTGTGAACATTGCTGATTTTCTACCACCTAAGTACTTGATGAAATTACTCATCATAGTCCTCACTAGCTGGACGATAGATGTGAGCAATATCTTTGACGTTACGTTTGCGACGTATGACTCCTTCTTGAAAATCTCCGCTTGGTCCTTGACCTCGTGCGTTACCTTCTATGGTTTCAAAGTTGCCGTCATTGTCTGGAAAACTCATACAGATTGTTATATGATTCCCATAAGAAGGAGATCGATCAGCAGATGTATACACAACAACGATGTCACCATGATTCAATTCAGACACTTTGCGACTAGTCCCTCCCCATGCATTCCATAATCGATAACATGAAGGAAAGATCTTCATTCTAATATTGAATCTTAGTTTATTGTAACAGAACGCAGCGAAGGCACCGCACCAAGCAAACTGACCGTTCTTGGTATAGTCATCCTCCCACTTCCATCCAATGCCTTGAACGCTCTTGATATACGTGTTGATACGTTCCCAATCTCCATTGAACTCTGGTTCAGTCACATTTTTGTCCCATTCAGCACAACCACGTTGAATGACACCACGTGAGTGTTCACATACTTTCGTTTCAAATACAGGTGAACTCAAATACTGTGCGGGTTCAAGATCAAGATGAGCTTGTCCCAATGATCGACGCAAGCGTCTTATATCATTCTCTTGTTCTTTGAGTTGTTCTATCAGTTCATTCTTTGTGATTTTCATGCATACTCCTGAGCTTGATCAGATGTTCCAAGCACAGCACCATTGGAAAGATAAGCATCAATCTTATGGTCTGCACTTGCGTTGTTGTATGTTGTTGGTTCTAGTGTTCCGAGTGTTGACACGCCATGTGCCGCAGTGAATGTGATAAGAGTACCAACGATTGACTGAATAACAAGGCCTGTTGTTGCGTTATCTTGGTCACCAAAAGGAAGGAAGTCGACAACATCGTTGACTTGAAAGAATGATGTATCATCATCACTGAATTCACTTGAAGCGACAGTCAATTGATTTGTTGCTGTGACAAATGTCACTTTCATTGCAGAGTTCCAATTGACAACTTTGATCCCTGTGTGAATGACTTCAAGTGTACAACCTTCACTCATGAGTTCTTGAGTCATACTCTTGATCATACCTATCTCATTTGTAACGCCGTATGAATCAGAGTAACTCTTGAGATGTGGACTTGATACTTTCACATATGTTCCAACGTCCAAGAAGATTGACTGACCTGTCGATGTTGCCATGTGCCAGTTTATCATGGGATAACTTAATACATTGAATACTCGACTAGCTAAGGGTAGCAAGTAGTTGTATATATCTCCTGTACCCGCACCAACATCTTGAAGCTGTAAACCATAAAGCTCTATTTCAACAGACGACTTCTCTCCACCATATCGGTTGATTGCATCTTGATTGTTGAATATAGCAGTATCCATGAACTCATTCTCTGCATTATCCCAACCATATTTGATGTTAATTTGTGTGACAATGTCTTCATAGATATCGAAGTGAGGAGCAGGATCGACAAGCATATCAGCATTGTTGATAGTCGCTGCAACACTGCTTTCAATCTCTGTACCAAGTGCCTCAAGCGTTATTTTTGAGACCCCTCCTGATCGTTTCATTGTGATGATACAGCCGATCGACTTGAGCAAGCTATCCACAAAGTCACGACAATCAAAGTCATCAATTGAGAATGATGAATCAAGGCTTAAGAGGTTGGCTGTGCCGTTACGAAGAAATGAGTCAACATCGATATGGCTTTGATGGATTGATAACCCAACACCAAGATTGTCATATGTTCCATTGTTCCCACCTCCACCACTTTGGAGGATGCTCAACATCATCTCACCTGGTGAGATATCGACAGCCAAAACTCCACGTGTGATTTGTGTCCTATCTTCACCACGCCAATCACCAAAGTGACCCATACTAAGGTTGTCACGAAAGTTGGGAACGTGTAAGAGATAGCCTACTGTTGAACCATCAAAGGTGACAGCTGTCTCATGTGTTGCTCGATAGTACAAGACTTTCTTTTTCTTGGTAAAGTAATCAAATGTTTCAACCTGTATTGAGTGAAACACACCACTTGTGAGAGATGAAGGAAGGCCAAGACTTCTATCAATTAGTATGACATCTTCGTTGGATTGCTTATATGCTAGTGCAATATTCAACTCTGATGATATTGACGTGCTCCTACGATTCGGAAGGTTAATGTTTTTGACGAGTGTTGAGTCTCCCGCATAATTGGGCTTGCTTCCATCCATCCAATAATCTAGAGGATAGAACACGCGATACTCGTTTGATAATGGGTCTCTGTCTTCAATGTTATTATTGGGCCAGTGAGCGAACCCATAGGAGTATGTCTCATAATTTCTATTACTATAGAACTTTGAAGAGTAAAAAAGTTGAACTCTTCCTCCATGTCCTCCCCTTGCTCGTTGATCAGCTAGTGAACTAACAATCAAGTATTCACCGTTTATACTGAGATTGTGAAAAGCACCACTAACACCGAGATGGCTTGAGGTTGTGGCAAGTTGATCATTTAAAGCATCAGGCCAACGCTTAACTTCATTAGTACCAAGAGTATACCTTTTGATCTCTGATCGAGAGGGTATGTGACCCTCCACACCACCAAGGGAGCTAAAGAGTGTAAGTATGGAGCTTTGAGCTGCTGCTCCTGCGATTGTGTGATCTATGATTATGTGATCACTCGTTGCCGTCACAATGTACGCTTTTAAGGTATCCCTTATTAATAGTGTTGGATATCTTGGATGTGCGTCAATTGTACCAACACCATTATTGAGAGATAAATCATATATGTCATCTAAATCAAGACCAGGCGATTGTATTGTGAGCTTGGTCTGAGTCGCTGATAAAGCCGTCACGTTAGAGAATATAAAATTAAAAGGACGACGGAAGGCTGACCCATATTCGAACACGTTGCTCTTATTACGATAGTAATGAAAGTCTTGTAGCAAGTAGGCAATACCTGCCTTTTCATCTGCAAGCTTGCCATCAATAAGAGAAGCTAAGGGAAGGATTGACAATGATATGACGTCACCCTCCTCGATGTACGGCGATGTTTCTATGAATCCATTTATGACTTCAGTGTAGTCAGACACCACACCGTTGGGAGCTTGATGAGCTATGAAAAGCTTTGCACGTCTTCCACGAAATATTGTGATCTCTGTTGATGCAAGAGGAACCGAAGTTCCTTGAAGGCTGATGTCGTGGCTTTGGTACTGAGTGCCTCCAACGGCTCTATCAGATATCACCATCGCACTTGATGTGAATGAAGACACTCGGAATGTCTCAGCACCAACATGCATCAAGGTTGGAACGCTCAACGAGGTGAGGTCTGTGTCAATGTCTATCGTTTGAGGTAGTGAATCAAATGTGATGTTCTCCTCAAGGTTGACCTGTGTGATACTGCTTGCTCTTTTACCTACTCGACTAAAGACAATACCAGGATCAGTTGTCGTACCATCTCGAAGTATGGAAAGCTCAATGCTTAGAGGTGCGTATGAAGCAATTCCACCACTTGGATCAATGTTGCTTGAGAACGCTCCAACACTTACAATGGCTTGCTTGTCTGTATAGCTAATACCTGTTGTGACATTAGCATCGAGGTTGGTTGATGTTGGTGGAGATATAGAATGATACCTCGTACTAAGTCCCGCAATCTGAAGACAAAAGACACGTCTACCATTATCACTGCTTATCATGCTGACACCTCCGATTGATACAAGTCAAACACTGTGAACGCTCTTAGCTTGCAATCTGTACAGCTCACATTGAGTGATACGATTGTACCTCTCACATTGTATGTGGTGCTTGAGAAGGTTGCTGTCTCAGGAATATAAAGAGGACGAGGAGAAACGGGACTTGAATTTGTGGGTGCTGAGGTTGGTATATTTATATTGCTCTCAGCATAGTGAAAGTTGACTCTACTATCATCCAAGTTATATTGTGAACCACTAATTGTTGCTAACAATAGAGAGTTGGAGGAGTTCAATCGAATACCGAAATCAGCCGTCCCAACTTCTGATTTTGGTGAACCACTTAAAACCTCAACACTGATCCTAATCTCTGGTGACATGTCGAGAGTTCCATCCTCATTTGATGATCCAGCCTCATAAGCGACAACTACACCCAACCAAGTACTAATAGGTGTTGTAGCATAAAAGAATTTATGTGATTCACTGTAACTCTTATTTATTCCTCCCACACCTTGAGCAACTCGAACACCTGTGTTTGTGGCTGTACCTGTAAAGAAGTCATTGAACGTGCTTCTCATCACTTGATAGTTGCACATACCCAACAACTTGACATGAGTCAATTGACTTAATGCTGACGCCATGTTTGAGACTGCGGCACCATAAAGGACCGCACCATTGTTGCAAGATTTTTTATCAGGTAACAAGTTGTATGCTGTTTGTATTAGCATGTTATATCCCCATTAATGTCAATGATAGAATTGTACCATGATTATTGCTGTCAACAGTTGGGTATCTTGTTGTTGGTATAAATCCATAGTTGGGTAGTGTGCTTTGATTCTGTTGGGTGTTGTCGAGACTAGCGTCATAGTATGGAAGTGTGATGTCTCCCCTTGTGCTCAATCTTCCATAATCTAGTTCAATCGTGTGAATTGTCCATTCGACGGAACCCGCTGACGTTGATATTGATATCCTATTGCCAAAAAAATCAAACTCGATCCCACTTGATTTACCTATACTCCTCACATGTAACTCAAGCCTTCTATGTGTCAACTTGTCATATCCTGTTGGTGCTAATGGATAACCCCCCATTATTCTTGCATGCCCAACGCTCAAGTATAACTCTGGAGCACCCGCATCAGAAGCAAGAGGAAAGAGCGAACTTGATGCACTGTATACGTTGGACCAGGTTAAGTATGACTGAAGTCTTTTTCTTAATAGTGTTACGTTGTCAATCACATTGTGAGCGAATCGAGATGTAAAAGCCTCATTGATGTTGGTGCGACTTGTGCCCATTGGTGTCAGTGAATCACTAGCCTCATATTGCTTGATTGTTCCTGCGGGTATCGGTGAGGATATCCTAGTCCATCTTGCCATAACACTTTTTATAATTGGTTCTGCGGGTGTGGTTGTATCTGCTCTTGTCAACATAGTCAGTGTTGCATAGTACTCATCGCTTGACGGAATAGCGATACTAAAAGAGCCATCCGCAATCTCTGCCGTTGACGGTAGATCAATCTCAAGATTGGCAGATACTGCACCAACCTGTAATGTAAATTTTGCTTTGCATGTTGATGATGTGCCTTGGATATCATAATGGATGACAACCTCTAAGGTATTGTGGTCATCGCTTACCAAAGGGATTCTCCACTCACTCATTTCAGTAAAGAAGCCACTATCTTGGATGAAAACTTTGTCTTGATAGGATTGTGATAATACATTGTGACAACCTCCCGCACCAATACAATAGTTGATACCGTTGGCTATCCTTTGAGGAGTGAGTCGGTCAACATTTCGAGCTGCGACAGTCGATGAAGGATCTGCCAATATTGTTGTTGAATCATATGTATTACCCATTCAAATGCTCCAATCTCATTGTCACAGGCACTCGACGCCTCATGTTACCAGGGAACACAAGATCAAATTTCTTGCTTATGATCGATGCTCTTATCCTACCTTCAAAACCGTTGCGTGATGATGTGTATACTAAGTCATGAGCTAATTGAAATGTGTTGACATCACTCGTGATCAATGTGCGTCGAGAGTCACCCCATACTTGATAAAAGTTTATACGCTCACCTTCTGAAGCATAGGGGATAAACTTATGAATGAAGTGTTGATACAAGTCTATTAGATCGAGTCTAGCATCAAGATCAAAACCCAATACACTAGTGCGATATGTACCAATATAATTGGAAGTATAACCCCCTCCAATTCGTCTACGTGCCTGAGATACATTTTCAACAGATACGTGATTTTGTTGATATGGCCTCGAAGGAACAAGCACAGAATTGCAGGGATATGTCGCAGTAAGAACAGTGTACCCATTGAGTGTCGTTGTTGTTTCATCACCTGTGAATCCTAGATAATTTCTCAACCATGTATCAGAGACATTCCAAGCAACGGCTGATAGTCCGATGCTACTATTCACAACATGCCCATTGTTGTCAACAAACCATCTCGAATCTCCACTTATTGCAGCGACGTCCGTCCCTTCCAATGTTGCTGTATTCAAGTCATCAATGTCACCATTCCCGCGACTACGACAAGCGACAACTAAGTCTTGGGCACCACCTGTGAAGTTGAAGAAAAACTCAGCCGTTCCCCCACTTGTTTGAACGATACGATATGCAAAAGCATCAACTTGCCCCCTTATCCAATCACTTGGTGCACTCAACGAGTTCGCAAGTTTAGGACCTAAGACACTAGCACCACCAGAATTTATGAATCCATGTCCTATGCCTAACACGTCTGCTGATTGACCGATTGTAGTACCAGAGTGATATTGAATTTTAAAAGCAACATCACTACTTATCTCGATCTTATCGTTTGGGTCAATGGTGATATTCCAAGCAGTACCAAAGTTTGATGATGCTAACAGAACAGCAGATAAGTCCTTGCCTGTGGACATCCCTCTTCCGTTTAAAAAGCTGATCATGTCTTCATAGTCGCTTGACCATGTGGTCTGCACTGCCGTCGCTCCTCTTGAAAATACTTTTGCAGTGTTGCCACCGAAATCAAGACTCGTCAATAATGCGAAGTTTGGGGATGGTGATGGATTCATATTATCTCCTTGGAGTGCCTCGACGGCTTTGATTCATGACTCTAGTGATACGATCAGCAAGAGCTTGCTCAGCTGCTTTTTTAGTATCGTATACAACAGCACCAGAAAAGTTCACATTGAAAACCATGCTTGATTGTGTTGCTTCTTCTCTTATTGGTGCTTGTGCTGATTGCGGTGATCCACTTGGGGAGAATCCTCCACCACCTCCACCACTTCCACCACCTCCACCAAGTGCCGCCGATGCTCCACCCGCCGCAGCAGCCGCAGCACCAAAAGCCGCAGCCGCAGCAAAGTGACTACTAGCTTGTGCGGGATTCACAAATGACATCGCAATACCTTTGGCAGTCTCCATGAGTCCCTCAACAAGTGCATTCTTGGCAAGTGATTGGAGGACTTGAACAACTGAAGCCTTGAATGATTCACCCATAATCAAAGCACCCGCCGCAGCTTCAGCCATACCCTCACCCATGTTCGCGAATAGCTCCTTGAATCGAAGACTCAACTCTGATGTTTCACGATTCATGACCTTAGTACTCTCTATTGAGAATCGTCGTTTGAGTTCGAGTATTCTCTCTTCGTTACCTTTGGCAAGTTCAAACTCTCGATCATACTTGAGTTGTAGTTCAGCAAGTTCACGCTGTGTGCCTTCTTCCATTTGAGCGATATCAAAAGCACGAGTCTCAAAAGCAAACGCTTTCCTTTGTTCTTCTGTTGCTCTTTGTTGATCGAGTCGTTTCTGGTCTTCTTGTGCATACAGTTGGGTTAATTCATTTTGAAGAGTCAACTCAGCAATCTTGATTTGATTGGCATTACCTTTGGCAAGGGTCAACGCTGTGTTGTATCTGAGCTCAATCAATTGTATGCTTTTATTTGTAGAGTTTTCTTGACCCTCGATCTCAAGCTGTTGAATACGTGTTCGCTCTGCAAATAGTTTAAGTTGTCTTTGTTGTTCTTTTTGGGCTTCTGCCTCTCTTGTTTTTGCCATTTGAGCAGCTCTATCTCGTCGAGCTTTTGCGGCTTGCTTCATCTTATTATCAAAGGCCTCCTCTGCTTCCATCTCCTTCTTGACTGCTACCTCTCTGACTAGTGCCTTTCGATCAATGCTTTTTATTAGGTCCTTAAGTTCATCATTTTGTTTCTTTAAAGCAATGGCATTTTCTTCATTTGATTCAGCTTTTAACAGTTCAAGTGCCGCTTGCTTCTCAATAGTCACCTTAGCAATGTCAAACATCTCTTGAGTCAAGTTGTTCTCTAACTCCATCAACTTCAAGCCCTTGAGGATCTCAGTGTTCTCCTTGATTTTACCCTTCAAAAACTCTGGGCTTCTCTCTTCAAGCTCTTTGTTGAATTCTGCCGCAGCTTTAAGCTTTTTGTTTGATTCTTCTTGTTGTTTATTTAACGCTGCCAATGAATCCGATAACTCTTTGTTTGCTTCAGTTTGCTCTTGTGTTGCCTGTGCTAGTCTTCGACGGTCAACAGTCAATTGACCAGCTGTGACGGTTGAGATATCCATACTTCTATTAAGTTGCTCTTGTGCCCTTCTTGCCCTCTCATCAGCTTTGTAAGCTTTGATCGTAACATCTCTTAATTTCTCTTGTGCAAACTGTAGCTTTTCTTTTGAGATTTGTGCCTTGATTGTCATCATCGAGAACTTTTGAAGCTCCGAAGTCGCAGGGACCACACCCTTCTCACTCAATGCTTCAAGCTTACTTTGCAAGTCTCCCGCCGCCGCAGCCATTGCACTCTCATTCTCTTCGGCTTCTTGAGCTGCTCCACTAATAAGCTTGAACACTTCATAAAGTGCCATACCTGCCGTTATGACTGCCCCAATAGGACCAAGCAGTCCCATTAATCCACTAGCACCCGTTGTGCCCAATGACATGATACCTGTCTTCAACTCAGAGAAGGAATCTTTCAATCCAAACACTGACTCACCAAGCTCACCAATGCCTTCACCAAGTTTCTCATTCGAGAAGTGCATTGAGTCAACAAGCGTCTTTCCTGCTTCACCGATGGAACCAAGTCCCTCACGTATATCCTTGGTTCCTGTGAGTTCAACTTCTATTTCAACGGTTCCACCATTCGCCATGTTACACCTCGTTTAGTGCTTGTTCGTGTTGACGTGCTGTCATTTGCGTTTGATTATATTCTATTATTTCCAATGATTCAATAATTGCACAAGTAGGACGTGGATATATGTCCTCAATTTTGATGAGTCCTGATTTTATTCTTCCATAGTTTGTGACTATTGAAGCAACACGGTTCATGTCAGCAATAGGACAAGAACGTATCTTCAAATCACTGTATGCTTCACCACTGTTGGGAGCTATCCTATAACCTGGCATGTATAAGCCAAGTTTATCTTTACGAACCTGTGACAAGGAAGAGAGGAACGATCCACCACAATTACCGCGTTGACGCCTTAGTGTTGAATTGTTCTTGCACTGTTCACAGTTCCACCCTCTACCCTGTGAGAAGCTTGTCCACACAGTAGAGGCAAGAGCTACTTTCCCGCATCACCTACCAATGAAGCACGCTGAATGTGAAGCACCAACTCAGTGATTGTGCCAATGCGTAAAGCATCAGGACGAATCGTTTGGATCATGTCAACACTTGCGTCTTCATCATTGATCTTAACTAGTGATTCACGAATCATCTCAACATATACTCTCGATATGTATGACTCATAGGAGGCTAGTGCTTCACGCTCATCAATAGCAAGATTGTGATGCCATCGAGCTTTTTTAAGAGGATCATTAGGAGCTTCTACCCAAAGATATCTACCCAACTCCGAACGACTAAAGGCACCCGCACGAATCTCAGCTTGTTCACGTTCTGCTGGTCCTAAAGGCTTAAGGGTGAACTTGGTTGCATCTTCTCCAACATTATCCAACTTGGACAAGTCGCCTGTGTTCAAGTACTCTGCTCTTTGTTCGTCGTTGCATGATACCGATGGATCAGATGTGACAACTACAACAAAAGTCTGGTCTGTTGATGTAAGAAAATGCAAAGCCATGATTGTCCCCTATAGTCCTAAAGACAAGCGAAAAGGTGAACAGCCCGCACCGCTTTCATAAGCCGCACCGCCGTTGACATCTCCCGCATATCTTGATTGCTTGTATGTTAGTGTTTGTCTTACGATATCGTTGCCACTCACATCATATTGACTTGGATCATTTGCAAGTTGAGCAGCAGGAATCATAAAGGCACACCCTTCACCATCAGCTTGGGGGCCTGTACCTACTAACACTTGACGAACTGTTCTGTTGAAATAATCATTGTTAATCGTTGTGTTGACAGTAGATAAAGTCAAGCTCAATTCAACATCAACGTCAGTAATCTCCATGTTGCTCATTGCCAAGATGGATTCACTGTGACCTAATGGAGTAAGCGTATTTGTCACTGTCAAAGTGAAGTCTTCACAATCCAAAGCAGTACGTGCCAAAGCGTCAGCAGTAGTTGCATTACTCAATGATGAGGGAGATGTTGAGGATATTACAACATAGCTATTTCTAAAGAATGGAGGAGCACCCGCGTTATATGTTGGTTCGATAGGACCTACAGCACTTCCATGATCATCTTGAATCAATGCGGCTTGGTAGGTGAAGTCAGCCATCAATCGACCATTGTCAAGAGAGATGCTAAGTGATTCAAGTACACAACCATAGGCATATGATCTGAAGTTTACACCATCAACGCGAAACGATAGTGAATGTGTTCTCGTTCCTGTTGCTGTTCTGCTTCCTGGATACCATGTTTGAGTTCCACGTACCGCAGGGGTTGACGCCGTGAATCCCGCCGAGAATGCGGGTGATACTGTGATGTCTGTACCACTTACCTCAGTAATAGCAGAGTACTCGACAGCACCGTTCAAAACAGAACTTAGTAGTGTTCCAATGTCTGTCGCCGCAAAACCTGACGCCGCAAAATTATTGACATCAGTCACACCACTAGCTGTTACACTTGCGACGCCACCAACTTGAGTCAAGAATCCTGCACCTAAAAGATAACCAAGATAATTAGTGTTATAGTTGGATGGTGAACTTCCAATTGTGGATAAATCAACACGCAAGTTGACTGTACCTGTACGACGACGCACACGACTACCACTTGAGAAGACTGTGTCTGGTTCTGGTGGTAAGAAGTAGGAGCCATCACGTGCGTCATTTCTTTCACTTGCTACAACATCACCATAAATCAGAATGGGATCACGCTCACAAGGAATTGATACATATGACAACCCACTGTTGTCAGGTAGGTTTGTGGTTGCTGATAATGAACCGAAAGATGATTCAACAGCGACACTTAAAGATCTATGAGTTACGCTCATGTTAAGCCTCCAAATATAAAAGATCAAAGGGAACAACTAACAAGTGACCGATGGTTTCACCTGTGTTGTCTGTGATTTCTTCAGCACGTGCCTGTAAAGGTATCACACTGATAATGCCTGTTGTATTAAATTCATACTGCGGACCCTTGATGGTATCAATGATTTTACCTGCATCCTCATTCATCATCCTCATTCTGAATCCATGCTCTTTGGGTATAGCGTAACGAATAACAGTATCAACAGATACTCTCTTCCTTCCACTTAGTCCCGCACTACCATCATCCATCGCCATCGATGTTAACTCAAAAGCAAATTGACGTTGACCTTCAAATCTTGATTCAAGGGAGGAGGTCATACCTGTACCATCATCAATGCATACAAATCCATTATGACCGTCAGTCTTTGGGTCAATCGCCTCGATCATGTCTTTTAGTTTTGTTAGTGATTGGAATATTCCTCGACTCATCGTTTACGCCTCTTTCTTAACTTCTCAGAGATGTCAATGGATACAGCCTCAACGATGGTGTCTACCTCATCATTGGTCAAACCTAAATACTCTCTATCCACATTCACAGCATATCCATAATATCGAACATGTTTTGTTAATCCAATTATGAATTTTGTTTCTGTCGCAGATAGTACAACGAGGTTGTTCATAAGTTGACCAGACAAGACAAGATCCACCTCAGCACTTTTCCCACGTCCTCCACTTCTTTTGCGTGAGTCGTGTTTATATTGCTTATAGCCCCCTTGATAGAATACGGACTTACCTGTTCGTGATTTTCGTGTTCCACCTTTCGGCTTAAGTCTTGCACCACGAAAAGCGACATACAATGGTTTAGTCGAGTACCCCTTGAACTTCTTGCCGTTCGCATCGATACCTTTTGATGTTCTCAGCTTAACAGCTGCCAAAGTGTTGGATGCTAACATCTTAGTATCTTTGGCAGTCCATACACTACCAGGTAAATTCAAGTTTACTTTATTAGGCATAACTAGTGCCTCATTGCTCTTTTTGGTATGAAGTCTTTATCGTACTCAGTCTTTGTGTATGTCTTCCAACTTGCACGAAAGTCCGTTGACTTCCCTCCTGATTTCTCAAGATCAACCTCACCGTCATCAATAACACCATCACCATCAAGGTCAAGATCAACTGATTTGAGTGCAATGTCCATCAACTCCATACAACGACTTTTCATTGCTTCAGCAACGTCAAGTTGTAGGTTCATTTCATAGATGCGTGATGCTGTGCAATATGCATGACACAGTTGGAAGGACTCTGCATTGAAGATCTCATCTTCTGTTACATCAGAAGCCTGTAGTCGTTCACGTAACATCAAAGACAACTCATCAAGTGAAGACTCTATCTGTGGGAGGAAATCAGCTTGACGACGTGGCACCATGTCTGCGAGTGAAGCAAATCGATCCACCAACGAATCATGATTCAACCCTGTATCAAATGGACGAGGAGTAACCTTGATCACTCCCTTGTCCAACTTGGATAAATTGTTTTGTCCTAAGTCGACGGTGTAACTGATCAAGTATTGAAAGGTTCCCGATGTGCTTGTCACGTCGCTAGACTGTGCCTCATAATACCACATAGCAAACTCGATGGTTGCTGACGTGGATAAATCAATCTCACGTGGTAACGGTTCAGCCAACACGGCAGTTGTTCCCACGATACGAACGATCTTAATCGAATACCAAGCGTCTCCATTTGTTTTCAAAAAAGCAAGTGCTTGGTCTCTTTGAAGTGCATCACTTGAAGCGATTGTCAAGGTGCGTCTATCATTACCAATGGCAGTGACAGAGATATCAGCCCTTGAGTGATTCATGTTGGATGTAACTGTGCTTGATGCTTTGAAGGTGATCGATGGAGTACCGTTGATAGGTTTTGGTGCATTCCATTCGAACATGTAGTTCTGACTTGTTACTGCTTTTCTTATCATCTCTTACCTCCCGCATTGGCTCTGTTGATATCGGATGTTGTTGCTTTGGTGAGTCCTGCCGCTTTCATAAATCCTTTTGAGATAGGACTCCATGAATGCCGACAGTTATATCCTCCACCACCTGTGCGAACAGGTAGTCCTTGACCGTTATTGAGTTTCTTCATCTGTGCTTCACTTACCACTTTATCAACTAACGGTTTACAAAACTTTCTTGTTAAGCCGTCTTGTGGACCAGTATATAAATAAAGGTTTAGTCCTGCCTCTTCAGCTATCGAAGCAGTAACAGCACGACCAAACATAGAGATCTTTGTGTTGATCTCTGTGAGCTGTCGACCTGTTGCTTGTTGCATCTTTTGAGCTAGTGAAGATATGGCGACGGAGGTTGGTACATCCAAAGTCATTGCAGTCAATGAGTCTCGTACACCATTGGCGACAGTAGGGATCACAACGTCATCGAATATCTGCTCAACTGTTGCGGTCTGCATGATGTCGAGCTTTTGTTGAATAGGTATCAACCCAAGATCAGGCTGTACTATCTTAGCAGTGTTCTCAACGGCTTTCGCTATTAGGTCAGTCTGCTCGATGAACTCATCAATAGACTGATCAAACCCTCCACGAATTATAAACTCAATCATTTGATCCCTAGGTAGAGATAACAAAGTCAATGGGTCTGTTGCTTTTACTGCATCATCTAAAGTTTTTAAAAATCTAGTCCTTGATTTTGCAAGCACTGATTTCATTTGATTTTCTGCTTTGATCAAAGTCTTAAGTTCTTTGATCTTGGATTTTGTTAATCGTGCGACTTCTCCTGATTGACCTTTGAGTTGTTTCGAAAGGTCTTCAACGGCTCGTTTGTCCGCATCTTTTTCAGCTAGTAAGTGTACTTCGTGGTTGTCGCACATGTCATCCCTTTGGAGTGTATTACACTAAGCAGTCAGTAAGGATGTATCCAAGTGTTGAGTCAATAGCTTTGAACTGTTGAACTTCTTCAGCATAAACATATCGACGAGTTGAATCTAGAGAATCATATTGACCCGCAACCATTCCGCCGAAATCGAAGTTCAAAGCTGCAACAGGCATTCCCTTCACATTACCACTTTTTTGGACGATAGCATCAGCACCCTTCATGATACCCATGAAGATTGTTTCTGTATTCCAAATTTGTGATTCACTTGAAGTCGCACCAGGTACAGCAGTCTCACGACGAGCTTCACCAACATAGATGTTTGGAATACCCAAGATATTGCGTAAAACAGTTTTGACAGCTTCATCAGTCAAGATCATGCTACCACCACCCGCAACACCCGCACCATTAAAATCACCCGCATAACCACGAAGCTCTGGGTTACGAGCTAATGCACGAAATACACCGCGACCAAAAACGAGAGTATCTGGATTGATGCCATGAGCTTGGCCAAACACTAAGTCCTTGAGCTTGTCAAGTCCTGTCAATCCGTCAGTACCAGCCGCATCAACTTTGCCACCCATAACAGCTGTACAAGTAGCATTTGAGAATGAGCCTGTATCGAAGATCAAGTCAGCAGCTCTTTTTTCTTTTGCTAACATCATTACACGACGCACTTTACGAGCGATACGAGCTTCTTCACCACCAGGGTATTGACTATCGATGATGTCTTCCATTGCGATGCTATCTTGTGCAGAAAAGATCTTTGCTTTGAAGGTAAGATTTGTACGATCAAAACTTCCAATGTTTGCACGACCTGCACCAGGAGCACGTTCAAGATCTAGACCAACGCCCGCACCCATGAAGTTACGAGAGTTCTCTAAAAGGAAAGTACCACTTCTTTCAGGTACTTTAACATTCTCAAAGATTTGATTTGCAATCAGTTGATTATCACTAGGCACTACCTCAGAAACAAGGCTTGTGAGTATCTGATCGACTGGATGAATTGTACTATATGAACTAGCCATCTATAAGCTCCTTAAGGAATCAAGTTGTTAGGGCCTGTGAAAACGATTGATAATTGATCGTTTGCCGCCGCACTTGTTTGGTTGATATTAGGAATGATACGACCGATTGCATACTTGCCACTTGTGGCATGAGTCGCAACTTTTCCCGCTGTTGTAGCCATTACTAGTGAAGCAGTATTGAAAGTGATTGATCCACCCGCGATGACACGAGATACACCACTGATGATTACATCTACAGGTTCACCCGCAGAAGCACCGCGTTGAGCTACACCAACACAGGCCTTGTCTGTTCCTGCTGTAGTA